>ERZ826613.1002-NODE-1002-length-37134-cov-4.358721_pt1 | contig 37134 bp, 39 predicted proteins | sample MGYA00519925_ERZ826613 | MGnify/ENA primary metagenome ERZ826613 (study PRJEB31778, sample SAMEA3449236) | human gut metagenome | biome: human gut; feature: human-associated habitat; material: faeces | place: United Kingdom | collected 2010/2012 ... | reverse complement strand
TAAGCTGTTTGATTTTCTCCTCGTCCAGCTTGCCGTATTCGTTGCTCTCGGACATGGTGACAAATCGCTTGCCCTTCAACCCGGCGAGAGTAGGGCTTGCCGCTTCTGCGTCCTTCTGCCTATCACCCCGGCAAATCATACCGACAGGGGCTACCTTGGCATAATCGCCGAGCATGGTCTCTATAGTGTTGAGCAAGGTCGATTTTCCGTTACGGGTGGTCTTGCCATGAAGAATGAACATACACTCCTCGTTGCTCATGCCGAGCATAGAGTAGCCCAACGCTCGTTGAAGAAAGTCAGCCTTGTCCTTATTTCCCTGTGTTACTTCGTCAATGAATTTCTCCCAACGCTCGCACTTCACATCACGGGAAATCGTGTGATTGAAAGCGGTCTGCATGGTGAGAAAGTCCTCCCAGTTATGCTCTCTGAAAGAGTAGTCTCGAAGGTCGTATGTACCGTTCAGACAGTTAATCAGATATGGGTCGCTGTCGAATTTAACCGCTGAAATGCGAAGCTCACCTGTAGCGTCCTTGAGGATTCTGTCTCTCATGCGCCTATCGCCCATTTTGTTGACAAACCCGGTATAAGATTTCCGCAAATCATCGTCTTCGATTTCTCCACAATAGAGAATCATCAGCCGCACGAAGTCTTTGATTTTTTCCGATACGAGAATCGCTCCCTCGTCCTTGCGCCATGCACCCTCGAAGTATGTGTACCAGCTCTTATGCTCGGGGCAATACCGAGCTTCTTGCGAGTACAGCAAACCAAAGAGGTTTGCCATACCCATTTCAGACCATTCAAACCCGGAACTGGTCTCGTCCGCTTTCTCGGGGTGATAGTGCTTTATGAGGTACATCTTCGAGGATAAGTCCTCGTCCATGATTACCCGACCATTACGGGTCTCAAAAAGCTCTTGCATTGTCTGTCACCTCGCTGTAAATTTGTCGAGAAGCTGTTCATACAGTGTCTTATAGAGATTTTTCTCAACCGCCAGCGAAGTAGTGTCAGCGTTCTCCGAAGTTTTAACCTCTCTCTCTGCAACAGGAGCGGTAATGCCGAGAGAGCAAAGCATACCTCTGTTGATTTCTGCCATTTCCTTATCGGTGCAAGAGCGGACGAAATCGCCGAGCCTGTCCTTCGTCACCGTGTAGATGGTCTCACACAATGCGGTGGAAGGAATCTTGCACAGAATACCAACGTGTGTCGGCATGGGCTTCTTGTCCTTGGTCGTGAGGTAGACCACCTCGACCACAGGGGAATGTTCGTTCAGTGTATCGTTCGATACGATGATACCGGGTCTCCCGGCTTCGTTACTTGGGTCAGTGGAGTAGAACTTGGAATTTGCGATGTAGAAAATGTCTCCTCGTTTCACCCCTTTGCTTTGATTCATGTAAAATGCCATTATCTTTTTCCTCCCATAGCTGTTATTGCACATTTTTGTTTGTCCTCAACCCACCATGCACACTGTTCCTTGATACAAAAGACAGGTTGAGTACCGATTGATACCCTGTCATTCTGTATTACGGTGTTTGTGGTGAGCAGAGGACAGATTGCTCTATCCTCTGCCATAGCTTTATACCTCCGTGAAGAACTGCTCGAAGCTCTTCGAGAGAACATTGTGCCGAGTGGTGATGTTGGAGTTCTTCGCCGAACCGTTACCAGCGGCAATATCGTACTCCTCGCTGTGAGAGCCGAAGAAGTCTGCTACCCAGTCAGCCATCATGTTAGCTTCGATACCTCTTTCAACCGCCTGTGCGAAGAACGGTACGAGGGAAATCATGTGGGTTTCGGTGTACAGCTTCTTTGCGACAGCCTTTTCCTTGTTTTCTGCCAGCGTGAGGTGCGTGTCGTGAATCAAGGCGAACACCTTGTCCAATGCCAGCCGCTCGTCTGCCGAAATGGAAGCGTTCTCGAACAGCGGATTGAAGTCTTTGCCCTCGAAGGACACCTCCTCAATGGGCTTGTTCATCATGCACCACGCTTTCATAACGAGGGTGACTTGATTCTTGTTGTCCTTCCCCTTGTCGGTCAGCATATCGTCAAACAGCTCGTGAGAGCCAATATCCAGCAGACCCTCAATGTCGCTACACGAAGCGAGCAGACGAGACTTGGTACTCAAAGGCTTACCAGCGTTGAGCCGCTTGAACAGCTCCCGTTCCTCCTCTTTGGTAAGGTTATCGAAGTAGGTCACGGAGAAAATGACGCTGTTCAGATGGTCTTGAATCGCTTCGGGAAGCTCGCTGAACTTCATGCCCGTAATGTCAGTTTCGCACTCACCGCCGAACGCTTCGTCCATATAGACCACAGGCGGCAACTCGGTAAGGGCGAACTCGTCATTGAGGAACTGCGCCACAGTAGAGAGCCGCTGTTTTCCGTCCATGATACAGTAGATGTTACCGCCACGCTTACCCGTTCCATCGTCAAAGCGTTTTGCGAAGACAGGAGGGATAGGGTAGCCGATAATCATACTCTCAATAAGAGCAGACTTACGCTTGCGCTCCCACACATAGCTCCTCTGAATGATATGGTTGAAATCAATCTTGCCATTGGCAATCATGTTCTTCAACTGCTTTGCGCTCCATGAAATACTTGCTTTCTCTAAACTCATAATAATGACCTCCAAAATTTGATTTGTTGTTTGTTGCCTGTTGAACTCGCCCCACAAGGGGGCGAGAATTTAGGATAAGAGAAATACGGGGCGCACGCCAAGAGGATAGGAAGCGCTGCTGTAGTCCGCATTACCGTCGTTGCCGACATAGGCGAAACGGGAAGCGGAATCCTTATGCCGATTCATCAGCCAGTACCATTCCCATGCTCCTTCCTTGCCTTGGAAAGCGATACGGTTTCTCCTTTTCTTCATCGGCTTGAACCTTTTCACGGTATCGGATTCTTCCTGTCCGTAGACGTTCTCGCCGAAGATTTCACGCTCGGTAGGAATCCGAAGCATATCCCCATTATCCAGCGTAACCATGCGGCTTCTGATTTTCTCCGGGAAGCGAGCGATGATTTCACTGTTCAGAGCCTTACGCAAATCGGAGTTCTCGTAGGTGAAGTAGTCTTCGGTCATGTCTTCCAAGCTGGTGAACATAGGGTACTCCTTCGCTAAACAGTCCACCAGCATGAACAACATACCCTTACTGGTTTCCTTGACCGCCATCGCCTGTACCTTTTCGCCATCGGTGAGCTTGAATTTGATAATGTCTCCAACCTCGAACTGCTCAACCTCAACTGCCATGTTTCTTTTTACTTTCATAATCTTTGTCCTCCTTATTGAACTTTGAATGTTACTTCGTGACCGGGATTCTCTTTTATGAGAACCTTCTTCATATCATCGACTGTCATGTTATTATCCAGTGCGGCTTGTACTACATCTACCAGCTTCTTTCCGTCCAAATACGCCCATACAGTCTTTCTTTTGATACGTCTCATTGATTTATCCTCCTTGTGTTATTTCTTATCTCTTTGTGATTATAATATAGCACACAAAAGATAACTTGTCAACACTTTTCGGATAAATTTTAATCTTTTTCGTGCTATTTCTTACAGCGACTTCGACAGCTCCAAAAGCTCCTCCCGAAGTACCTTGATACGCCGCTTGAGAGCTTCCTTGCTCGCTATTCTTTCAATGTCGTAGCCAGCGATAGGGCAATCAGCTTCTTCATATTTAATAGCGGTATCGTGAAGCTCCTCACCGAGAAGGTGAATCAGCTCAATCCTGTTTTTCATGTTCATCGCTTATACCTCGTAACACTGTTGCATATTGTCCGAAGCTCGCTCCTGTCGAGCGGAGGGTCACACGCTACGGTGTTTGCATACAACAGCTCCTCATAAATCTGCGCCTTACTGTACCCTTGATTGTGGAGCATACCAGCGAGAGAGGTGAGACAGATATTGCGGCTTCCGTCCGGGATTCTCGGATAGACTGGTCGGAGCTTCACTCGTCCATCAACAATAGGGTCTTCCCATATCGGGGAGTAAATCTTGTCTCTACCGACAACGACCTTATCCGAAGTTTCCCGAACATCGGGAAAATACTTCTCCACCACATAATCAATCGCTTCTTGATTTTCGATGATTTCCTTATATAATAGAGTGTCACCTGTCATAATGAAGTAGCGAGCCGCCTTGTATATCTCCACGCCAGCGAGGTTGTTCTTACCCTTGAAGGGGAGAGTTCCCCGGAGCAAAATGTGAAACCCTCTGCCGCTCCGGGATTTCTCCGTGTAGCTGTGGCACTTGCCGACAATATCAGCACCGAGGACGCTCATAAAACCTTCATCGTCATAGCCGCAATCAATGTCAATCCCCACATAACCGTTGTCTGCGAAGACGAATCCGCAATAGTCATAGTGGTGATTGTTTACTGATTCAAGGGCGGTCTCGAAGTCAGACCATGTGTTAGGGTTGGTAGAGGAAGCGGCTTCGTTCTCCCATGCTCTCATGGGAACTTTGCTTCCCTCCATCGCACACACCCACTGATTCAGTCTTTTCAGCTCCTCGGGGATATTGTCATAGCAAACCACGTCTCTTTGCCACCTTTCGTTCAAGCTCGTTAATCAGCTTCCAAATGCTGTCCTGTTTAATGCCCTTGGACTTTGCCATCTGATAGACATTATCGGGAATGGTGTCACCCTCACGGTAAATCGTGAGAAGCATTTCCTTTTCATTGTCAGAAAAGCCCTTGAAAGCACTGTCACACGCCGCCCAGTTATTTTTGTCAGCGGCACTCTTGAACTTCGGGTTGGGGTGTCTCGCATAGAAACGAAGACAATGATTTACATACTCGGAGTAAAATGCTCTGCTCATGCTTTCTTACCGCCTTTCTTGGTAGTAGGAGTGGTCTCTTTGAGTTCCACGCCCTCGAAGAACCACTTATCATCAACACAAATCGGATAATCCGGGTTCTCGGATTCAACCAGTGTACCAGTGTCGATAATGTGCTGTGCCGCCGATACCGACAGGCTATGCCGCACAAAATCCTTCCCGGTGCGAAGCAGACAACTCACTCTGCCATTTACATTTTTCAGCTTGTACATGGTATGTACCTCCTTAATATCGCTCTTTAGCTTCGGAGAGACTTGCCATCTTTCGATTTGCCAAATCCTTATAGAAGGTTTGATTGGCGTTCGTCACCTTGTAGCAAGGCTTGTCTCCGAAGAAAACACAGTAACAATCGGTCACGGTCTCGTGAATGACAGTGGTATATTCCTTTGTCATAGCACAGCCGCCGATAGAGGGGCTTCCGTCCGGGGCAATATCAAACCCCGCACAGGTACTTCCCCAAATCTGCGAGAAGACAGTTACATCGAAATCAACCGAGAGGTGATTCAGCTTGTCTTTTCGCTCTTTGAGAGCCTTGAGAAATTCCTCGTCATGTGCGAGAAGCTGTTGCGCCTTATAGAGTAGAAGCTCCAAATTCGGCACTACGGGATTGAATAAGCTCATAATCACACCCCCGCTACATGAGAAGCGAGCATATCTGCATGGTGCGTCCACAGTACATTAGGGTACTGATTGACAGCCCGAGTGTAATCTCGCCAGTCCTCTTTATCCGTGAAAGCCCCCATGTGGTATCTTATACAGAGAATTTCCTCCTCCGTCAGCGTGTAGAACTGTGACAGGAGCATGACCGATTTTTCTCCATGTCCTTTGAGAACCGTGTCGGGGTTGTACTCCCATGAGTTCTCGTCCATGATGTAGTCAACCGAGCCATCAAGCCGAGCGGCTTCCGCTATTACGGGGTGGCGGTACTGGTCGATTTTGCAAAGGTCATGGAACATACCCACGATGTAGGGGCTTTCGGGCTTTTTCCAGTTAAGCTCGTTCCGTTCAGTCAACCCTACGAGGAACTTTGCCACAGCGAAACTATGGTCGAACAATCCTCCCTCGTAAGCTCCGTGATATTTGGTACTTGCCGGGGCGGTAAAAAAGTCTTTGCAAATCAGCCAACAGCGGAACTCGTCTGTAACTTTGCCCTCCATGAATCTGTCAAATGCGCTTACTCTGTCAGCCTGTGTCATATCGTATTCCTCCTTCCAGTGTCCGGGAGAGGGTTTCCTCTCCCGGATTATCGCTTAACCCAACAGACTGTCGAGGTCTAATCCTTTTGCCGGGGTGCTGGTAGCCGCCTTTTTGGGAGTTGCGACTTTAGGTTTGTTATCGCCGCCACGCCCCAGTGTCAGCGCACGAGCCACAGGCTCGGTGTCGAAACCATCTGCCGGGGATTTATCGCCGAGATTGGCAAAGGTAACGGTCTTAGTGGGGTCTTTGGTGGAGGGAAGCTCGGTATGAACGACTTGAGCGCAAATGTAGTGGTCGATAAGCTCCTCCGGGTCTACATCTTCAAGACCGTAGTCGTTCATAGCGGTTTTCGCAAAGTATGAGAAAGCGTTCAGAGCCTTTTCGTTAAATTCATCGTTTGCGTCCTTGATTGAGAAACGCTCGGTATGGGTAGCCCCCTGTGCGTTGACGAGCTTGACCTCAATCTTACCGAACTCCTCGTCATACTTTGCGTCATAAATGCGGAAAATGTACTCGCCCTCCGGGATAAGCACAAAACCGCTTGTCATAGGGATTCTCGCCATTGTCCTATACCTCCTTAGAAAAGTGTACGCTTGGTAGCGTTCGTGAGCTGAATGGTTACAAGCTCCCATGCCTGTTCCTCGGTAAAGCCAGCCTTGATGTAGCTCTTATAGATGTTGAAAAGCTCGGTGGCGGATTCATCGAATTTCTCCTCTTTGAGAGCCGCTTCCCTCTGTTCCTCAAGGGAACGCATTTCCTCGGTCTGCTTCTCGTGAAGCTCCATAATCTGATTTGTCAAATCCTTCGTTCTGCTCATTTTATTTGTCCTCCTTATTTCCAGAAATGATAGCGGCAATAATAATCACCACAACTTCAACGATAATAGTAGCCAATACACCAGCTACAAAAGGGTTAATATACATAACTGTGTCCTCCTTTTATTTGACCGTCATACGGTACTGGGTAGATTTCTTACTGTACTTGTCCAACAGCCCATCGGCTTTCAGAGCGTCCTTATTAACGCTGGTGGTCTCGGAGCGAGAGACTGTCCACACATAAGCAGAACCTCTTACCTCGACCTTCTTATCACCGTCACGGAACTGCGATACAGCGTGTTCCTTGATAATGTCGTTGATAACCTTGAGACGCTTTTCCTTGTCAGCGGTGGTAGCGGCTACCTCGTCCAGCTCTTTCTTGAGACCTTCGGCTTCCTTAATCAGAGCTTCAATGTCGGTCTCCGGGGAAAGAGTGTTGGTGCGGAGAGCGGCAAGGATTTCAGCGTCCTTCTTCTCGTCATACTCCGGGGAGATACCTGTCTCCACATGGTCTGTCCACCAACGCTCGACCTGTGCCACCTTCTTAGCGAAATCCGGGTAACGCTCGGAGACCTTGAACTCAACCGTGATGGTGTTCGCCGCACTCGGCTTGAACTTGCTCGGGTCTGCATAGTCTTTCTCCTCAAGGAAGGAAGCGACCATGATTACATCGTCCAGCCCCAACAGGTAGGCGTAGAGCGCCGCCTGTAGAGCGTAATACTCGGGTACATCGTTCTCCCAGTCCTCGGCTCGCTTGGTGGTCTTCATTTCCAGCACAGCTTCGGTCTTTCCGTCCTCGTTCTTGAGCAGATAATCCCACATACCGCCGAGGTGAGGACTGTCGGGGAAGAAATCACCCCACGTCTTGTTAAAGTAGTCAGCTCCCCACACATCAATAGGAGAGAGAATGTCCATAGCATAGGACTTCTTCATGTACTCTGCCTGTTTCGGCTCAATGGTCTTACCTGCGATAGTATAGATGGTGTCCTCGAAAGGCTTCTCGTAGGTCTTGGTGATAGCACACCACATTTCAAACGGAGTAGACCAAGGATTCAGCCCGAGAATGGTAGCGAAACGAGTACCCGTGATTTTCTTGGTCTTCTTCGGAGGTGTAATCTGAATACGATTACCCTCAATCCACTTAATGTCAGTCATTATTCCTGTCCTCCTTCGAGCATTTCATTGATACGGTTAATCAGTTCCTCGCAATCAGTCTTGGAAATGACGGTGAACCCGTTAGTCTGAACTGCGATATTCGCAATCATTTCCTCCTTGGTCGGGTCGGATTGGAGGAGCTTTTTCAAAACCGCTTTCAGACCCTTAATCTGCAAGGCGGTAGCGTTTCCGTCCTTGGCGGTCAAATTCTGCTTGACTTCCGCTCGCTGTTCGGGAGTTGCCGGGGCTTTCTTTTCTGCCGGGACAGAAGGAGCTTCGCCCTTGCCGAGATTTGCGTCAATGGAATCGCTTTCGCAAATGTCCAGCACCATCATGTACAAGTAGCGGCGCATATAGGTGATGGACGAACCGAGGGCTTGCATTTCGTTCGTAGCCTGTTTCCCGGCATTACTCACGATAGGAGCAATCTGATTGAAAGGAGCGGTGAACGTAACCGTGTCCTCCGGGTTGTCCGTGTTGATAATCGTCATGGTGGCGGTATCAGAGGTGAAGTTCACGATAGGGATAAGACCCACCTCATTGAAGATACGGATAGCAGAGGGAACAATATCGTCCAGCTCGAAGTATTTGAACGACAGGTGCATATTTTTACCCGTCTTCTGAACATCGGCTTCGAGGAATTTCGCCCTCGCTGTAAGTAGCTTCTGATACACATTGGTTGCCTTGGTTGCTGTTGCCATTTTCTTTGTCCTCCTTTTTCTTTCGGGCTTAATACCCATAAAATCGTTCACTCGCTTTTTAGCCATTTCGATGTAGAACGTCTTATCCACATCGGAAATGCTCAAGTGATTGTCGTTGTCGATGATACAGTGTTCCGGGAGCATTTCGATTTTGGCGGTAGAATCGTCCTCGGCTTTCACCTTGAACAGCTTACCGTACCGCTCGTCTGCGGTAGCATACACTCGGTTCACCTTCTGTACAGGCTCTTTCACACCATCGACTATGTGATAGGCTTCTCGGTACTTCACCCCGGCTTTTGCCACAATCTGAAACTGGAAAATATCATCGCACCCGTTGATTGTGTCCTCTACAGGAACACCATTGACGAAATACTCTTTTAGAGCGGTAGCCACGATACAGCACGAATTGTTGATGTTGAACGCTCCGACTGTGGAAATTCCCTTCACGAGATAGCCACCCTTTGCCTTGGATTTGCCGCTCGGTTGCACCTCAACGTAATTGTTTACGTCCTTCTGTGCAATCTTCACAACTGAATCCTCCTCAAGCTCAAAACCCGTCCGAGACTGCCATTCATCGCAAATCTCATTCAGCTTGTCAAGGTCTGCTTTGTCGCACTCGACCATGATACCGTCAGTGTTGAGCTGGACGATTTTCAGCCCCGGTATGTCGGCATAGAGGTGTTCTGCCAGCTCCAACAAGAACAACTGTCCTGTGATACACACTGACCGCCCCATGAGAGGGTCGAACAGGTCATTGTACTTGTTGAGCAACGCACCATAGGTCGTGTTTACAACGAGCTTGAGGGCGTTTGCTGTTGCTTTATCGCCGCTTGCCTTTGCTCTCATTCGGGTCTCAAGGACATTCTCGAAGACCTCTGCTGATGGAATGTTGCGAGAGGTGTACCCACACAACGTCATAAGGTGGGGGTAATAGCTCGCCACGTCTTTGTTGCGAATAACCCGAGAGCCTGTCTCCTCAAAGAAGTAGTTTGGAATAGCGGCATGAATCCCACCATAACCAACTACGCCCGGACAATCGCCGATTTTGAACTCTAACTTGCCACTGAACAGCTCCTTGTCAGAAATCGAAGGGTCGTACATCTTATTGAAGAAAGCGAATACTTCCGGGGGTATGTATTCACGCTTGAGCTTTTCCGGGTACACATACTTGCGTTCATCATCGTGAGGTTTCTTGGACGCTTTCAGCATAGCCGCTGTCAGCTTGGCGTTCGTCATTCCCATCGCTCGAACATCAGACAAACCAGCCAGCCGCCCGATTTGCACCTTGTTCTTGAGATAGTCCTTGCGAATGTCTATCAGCTTCTCGGCGGTGTCAACATCGTGCTTACAGTAATGCTCCGTCTCTCGGCGTTCCTCCTCGGTGAGAGGGCGGTCAATATCAAATGGAATAGAGCTTTCCTTTACTGACAGTCCGAGGTGTCCTTCAATGGCTTTCAGAGACAAACCCATCTGCATATCGTCCTTAATATCCACGTTGCTGAAAGCAAAGTAGAAATCCTTGAGCAGAGGGCAATCCCAACCTTGACCGCCGCTGATGATGAAATCATTTACCTGTTTAATCTCCTGTGGAGAGAAGTCAGCGGCAATAGCCTTGACGATAAATTGGTCGTAGTGCTTCGAGTTGAATCCTACATAAATGCAATCATCGGACAGAGCCATTTTCAGAGCTTCATTGTCATTCCAAATACAGGTGTAAACTCCCGTTTCCTTATCCTTGAGTGTTACAAGCCAGTCATAGGCGAACACCTCACAGTCATAAGTAACAAGTCTCATAAGCTACACCACCTCACTATGAATGAAATCTACGACACGTTCATAGTGCTGTGAAATCAGCTTAATATTGGTCTTGTCCGTTTCTTCCCTATGTTCAATTTCATAGAGCAAATCGGAATCGCAAAGAGCTGTCACTTCGTCACGAATTAGAGAGGTAATGACCTTCGGCTCAAGAGCGTCCAGCTCCCAACACTCATGTCCGTACTCCTCAATGTAGCCACTCGCCCTTGCGTCAGAGAGCTTGGTGGGGTTCGGTGGAGGACTGAATTTTTCAATCTGCTCCATCGTCAGAGCGACACGCTTCACATACACATCTGCTCCAAACATATCCATGCGCTCTTGAATATCACGGGTCATGTCGATACCGCTCGGGTCATGGTCTCCCAAATGGATAATCGTTCGGCTCTCTCGGTGATTCTGTCGGATAAACCTCTGTGCCGCCGACCACATTTCAGACTGGGAAGTGTACCCTCTGCATGAAAAATGAGGTACATCAAGCTCTCTACAAATCTGACTGACAATACCAATCAAAGCGTCCTTCTCGACCCAAACCTCAACATAGTTCGGTTGATTCTCCCAACGGTCAAGCATATAGGAATACCGAGCGGAATCTATCACGTCCTCCGGGCAATTCCAGTGACTATTCCTACGGAGATTTCGGGTTCGGTCAACGATTGCGTACCAGTCAATCAGACCAGCCAACCGCCCGTCGTTAATCAAGCTCCCCAAATTCTTGTAGCTTCGCTCGTTGTTTGGAATAAACCCACGAGCTACGAGCTGGTAATACACCTGTCTCAAGGTCAGCTCATATCCTTGAGCTTCGTATTCCTCGACAATCGCATTGACACGTTCAATGGTCTCAAGGCTTTTGCCATGAAATCGAATATCTTTATACTTACGCTTACTCACGTCCTAACCTCCTTCCACGAAGTAGCAACCGTTCTTTCGATAGGTCGTACATCGCTTTTTATACGACTTGACGAGATAGGCTATATCGTCTACGAAATCGTAGGCTATCGGGTCAGCCTTGCCCTCGAAGGTTCGAGCGATACGCCCGATACTCTGCGTCACCACAGCGTAATCCTTCTGTGGGGTGGTGAGGTACAACCGCTCCAAACATGGAACGTCCAACCCCTCCTTCGCAAGAGAATAGGTGGCAAAGAGGTATTTCTTCTTGCCGCTCCTCATATCCTCAAGAGCCTGTTCCCGTTCAGCCTTGCCTTTCTTACTTGTCATTTTGCCGCTTATCATCACAGCGTCCTTTTGCATATCTGCCGGGAGCATACTCATAAGCTCCTCGAGGTGATTCAGCCTGTCCGACAGAATCAGCGAAGGTCTTTTGTCAACCGACATATAGCCAGTTATCAGACCGTTTCTCTGCGGATTCTCCGTGAGATAAGTAATCAGCTTTGTATAATTCAGAGTACCATCGGTATTGAGGGCTTCTCTACTTATCTGAATCCCTGTGTTGACAGGGTAGATACCCACCTTCATAATCTTGTCTGCCACAGCTCCATCGGGTACTTGATAGGCGATTTCACCCACCAACGCATAGGTCGCTCGAATCATACCGTCAGACCTGTGGACTGTTGCTGACAGCCCGTATTTATGTCTTGCCGACAAGCTGTTCAGCACCTTTTGATACTGTGTGACTGCGGTAGGACTGCCGCTGACCCTATGTACCTCGTCTGTAATAATGCAATCCCAGTAATCCTTGTACTGTGGCAAATCCAGCTTGCACATCGTCTGAATCGTTGCGAAGGTGATACCATTGCCGAGATTGACCTTACCCTCCGTGATAGTACCCATAAGGTCTTTACTCATGTACTGCTCGGCTCGCTCCTTGCTCTGCTTGATAAGGTCGAGCGTGTGGCACAGCCATAATGTACGCCGCCCCAGTCTTGCCGCAAGAGCTATTCCCATCTGCGTTTTTCCGCTACCAGCGGCACTCTGCAAGATACCGTACTTTGCGGCTATCATCGCCTGTACAGCGTCCTCTTGGTAATCATAGAGAGGAACATCGGCTTGAAAATCTATCTCCACAGGCGGGGCAAATTCGCTTATGAAAATCGCCTTGTCCGTGATTTCCTTTGGTAAGGAGCGAAGTGTTCCAAACGGTAACACCAACTCGTTTCCTCGGGTCTCATACAGAAACAGGGTCTTGGGTGTATTGCCGAGCCACAGGTTCATTCGAGCTTTCTTCGCATACTCCGGGTTGGATATGACAAGGTTTCGCTTGCACCACATCAGCATTTCCGGGGTAGGATTGGTGACTGTCAAGGCGTTCGATACTGTAATCAACATACTTTCAGCCACCTTTCCAGTTTCGCTCCGTACTCTCGAATATCTGTCAGATTCAATACTGACTTCTCATAGGACAGAGCTTTCATAGTATAGTGAGGTATCATTATGATTTCGTCCTCGACCTTGAGAGCAAACCAACCCTCACCGTTTCCACACATTTTCCAAAACTCCATAGCGAGGTGCTGATTCTCCTCTATCCGGGAGAGCGGAAACTCGTTATTAGTACAGACCTTGCAATCAATCAGATATGCGGTCTTGTCCTTCACAGCGATAACATCCGCTGGTTGTCCAGCGGCGTTCTGCGCCATGTTGTGCGCCCAAAATCCATATTGGCACAGGGTCTCGCAAAACTCCGCTTCAAAGGTGTTGCCAATCTTTTTGTTAGTAGCCATTGACTTTCAGCACCTCCTCAACTTCCTCTGTAATGCACTTATCATCAACATAGGAAGCGAGGTCTCTAATGCACTCTGAAAGCTGTTCAATTTGATTTTGGTAGTAGTTAGCACAGTCAAGCCCCATGTACTTATCAATCAAATCCTCAAAATCTTTCGGGGATAAGATTGTTTCGGGTGTGCCATTACTCATTGCCAGAACTTGCGGCATTTTCCTTCACCTCCTGTTCATATTCAGACATAAGCTCAAGAATGGTGTCGCTGTATGAAGTTGAAGTAGTACCGCTTTCCCATGACTTCTTCGCTCCATACTCACCCATGTTGTAAGCCATAAGAGCGTAACTGTAATCCTCATACTTTTCGATGTAAGAACTGATTACTTTAATGCCACAGAAGACATTCTGATAAGGGTCGAGCATATCTGCCGCTCGGTACTGCTCCTCCAACTGCTCGTGATTGATTGCGTTAATCTGCATAAGACCATAATCATCGGTGTTGCTCACGATTTCCGGGTTGAAGTGGCTCTCGTGGTCTATCATCGCCATGACAAGAGCAACAGGTACGTTCTCGTCAGCGCACACCTCGTAGATAAATCTCTGCAAGCTGTGAGACAGCGGAACATTATAATAGGTAATTTCTCCAACCTCCGGGAGCTGTTCGGGATTGTATGTAGGAACTTCTACGGTCTCTGTGATTGTCTCCACTTCGGGAGAAGCGGTGAACCTTCCTACTATGAACCCGGCAATCAAACCGAACAGAACGAAAAGAGCGATAATGGTGTAAGCCTGTATTACTGCGAGCTTTCGTCTGTTGATTCGTTTTGTTGTAGTAGCCATTGTTGAAAATCCTCCTCATTCTTAGGGTTTTGGTAGAACTCCGCTACGATACCCACCAATGGACTTGCGAGGTCTTTCACCTGTCCTTCCGACAGGTTCATTCATTCTCACGTTCCTTGAGAATTTTCTCGCACTCTGCGAGAATCAGCTTTGCCTTGGGGTATGTATAGACCCCTCGGAGAATACTTGACATCATTGGCGGCTGGACTACATAACCTCGCTTTTGCAGTTCCAGTATCATGTCCACCTGTGTCATTCCCACATCAGCCATTCTCGACTTGACATTCACGAAAATTCCTCCCTTCCTGTTCTGTTTTTCAGAATCAGCCTTGACGAAAAGCGGATTTTATGTTATTATTCTTATTAGCCATAACAAGTGAATAACTATCCGCTTTTCTCCTCAAAATGCTTTATTGAGGGGGCTGGTTTCTTATTGTCAAATCTGTTTTTCAGATTTGATGTTATTATTATAATTCTGATTATTAGATTTGTCAATACCTTAACTCTGATTTTTAGAATTATTTTTCGGGAGGACTATTTAATGGATTTCGCTGACAACTTAAAGAGAATTTGTGCTATGAGAGGAACAAATCCCACAGCACTTTGCAAAGAGCTTGGATTAAGCACATCAAAGGTGAGTGCATGGTATAAAGGCTCTCTGCCGAAACAAGAGGTCATGGTTCAACTTGCTCAAACCTTGGAATGTTCTGTGATGGACTTCTTCGCCGATGAAGACGATTTGCACCAGCCACAGGCGAAGGACGAAGACGAGGAAGATATTCTGCGTGTGTACAGAGGTCTCTCCCGGCGAATGAAGCATGAGTTCATGTCAATGGTATATGAATTTGAGAACCGACAAGAATTGGAAGGGGATAAGGATTCAACTGCGGCGGTGTAAGGTTATCCCAATAGAGTTGATTAGAAGAATGAAAATATTGGAGGTGAGATTATCAAGGCGGTAATTTATGCTCGATACTCAAGCCATAACCAGCGTGAAGAATCCATTGAGGGTCAACTTCGAGAGTGCCACGACTACGCTATAAAGAATGGAATTGTCATTGTGGACGAGTACATTGACAGAGCAATCTCGGGCAAGACCGATAATCGCCCAAACTTTCAGCGTCTTATCAAGGACAGTGAGAAAGGTCATTTTGACGCTGTGATTATGTACACGCTTGACCGTTTCGCTCGGAATAGATACGATTCAGCCATTTACAAAGCGAAGCTCAAAAAGAACGGTGTTCGTGTCTTTTATGCGAAACAGCCCATGCCCGACACTCCCGAGGGAATCATATTGGAATCGGTGCTTGAGGGATATGCGGAGTATTATTCAGAAAATCTCGCCCGAAGTATTAAGCGAGGTCTCAAGGAAAACGCCCTTCATGGAATCGCTATGGGTAATCCGGGTCTCGGCTACAAAATAGGTGAGGACAGACGGTATGTGATTGACCCAGTGGAAGCGCAAGCGGTACGGGAAATCTTTACGCTCTATGCGGAAGGAAAGTCCAAAACTCAAATTGTAGAACACCTTAACGAGAAGGGTTACAAAACTTCACGAGGGAATCCATTCAACAAAAACAGCTTGGAAAGAATTTTAAGAAATGACAGATACATCGGAGTGTATCGCTACGATGATGTAGTATTGGAGGACACTGTGCCACCGATTATTGACAAAACATTGTTCGCAAAAGTACAAGCTCTGCTCCAACACAATTTCGCTTCACGGGCAAGGAACAAGGCGAAAGAGGATTATCTTCTCTCCACAAAACTGTTCTGCGGTCATTGCGGTAGCCCCATGATTGGCGAGAGCGGCACATCGAAGACCGGGAAGCTGTACCATTACTACAAGTGCGGCAAGCGAAAAAGAGGTGGAAACTGCGACAAGAAGATTGAAAAGAAAGATTGGCTTGAGGAACTGGTTGTTCGTTATACCGTACAATACGTTCTCACCGATGAAAACATTGACCTTATCGCTACAAAGGCAATGGAGCTTATAGAAAAAGACCTACAAGACACATCGGTTCTCATAGGTCTACAAGGAATGTTGAAAGACACCAACAAGAAGATTAAAAATCTCATGTCGGCAATCGAACAGGGAATTATCACCGCTACTACGAAAGAGCGTCTTGAGGAATTGGAACAGGAACGCTTGAATATCGAAGGACAGATTGCAAGAGAGGAAATGAAAAAGCCGCTCTTGTCGAAGGAGCGTATCGTGTACTGGCTCACATCTTTCAAGAGCGGCGATATAAACGATGTTGAATATCAGCGGCGAATCATCGACACGCTGGTAAATGCTGTCTTCGTCTATGACGATGGAGACAAGGGGCGAAGAATCGTGCTGACTTTCAACACTTCGGGGAATAATACCCTCACTATCTCGGGTTCGGATATTGAGGGTTTTACTCCACTAAAAAAACAAGTCGAACTTTTTGTATGAAGGAATCATATAAGAAGTCCGGCTTGTTTTTGGTAATGAAGAAAATTATAATAGAACTGAATTTAAAGGAAAAAAGTATATGACGTTTTGCGGACGTTATTGTAGGAAATGTCTCAGTGCCATAAATGAAAATAAGGAGTGTGAAAACTATGCACCAGACAGGACAGATATACAGACCGCCATCAGAAGCCAGTGTACAGAGACTGGAGGTTACAATAGGCTGTTCTCATAATAAATGTTCTTTTTGTACCATGTACCGGAAGACACCGTTTCGTGTTGCGCCGCTTGAAGATGTGGAGATGGATTTAAAAGAACTTCATGACAGAGGCGAGAAGATTACGAGAATCTATCTGACGAATGGAGATCCCTTTGTACTTGGGACCGACAGACTTGTAAAAATTGCAGAGTTGGTTCATCAGTATCTGCCGGAAGTAGAGGTACTTACCTGCTATGCTTCTATTCGGAATCTGAAAGCAAAATCACTGGAAGATTTGAAGCTTCTGAAAAGTGTCGGATATGATGAGCTGTATGTAGGACTTGAGACGGCATATGCCCCGGCGGTAAAACTGATCAATAAGGGCTTTACGGTCGAAGAAGCTTATGAAAATATCGGAAAGCTGAAAGAGGCAGGAATGAAGTATTCAGCGCTTTTAATGCTTGGAATTGGTGGAAAAGGGCATAGCAAAGAAAGTGTAGAAGCCACGGCGGCTCTTCTGAATAAGTATCCGCCATACCGTGTATCTCCTCTTTCAACAGCGGTTTTACGCGGAAGTGAGCTGGAAGAGCTTTGCGATAAAGGAGAGTATGTACAGCTTACAGAGCGTGAACTGATAGAGGAAGAAAAAATGCTGCTTCGTGCATTAAAGATAAATGACTGCATTTTCTTCGGAAGTCACCCATATAATCTGATTACGATCAGCGGAGTCCTGCCACAGGACAGAGAGGAAATTATTAAGCATCTGGATTCTGAGATGGCGGCGTGGGATAGAGATCAGCCGGGATTTCTGGATACAGTTTGGAAGAGAACAGATATGTAGAAAAAAATGCTGGGCAGAAAAATGAATAATCTGCCTAGCATTTTTTTGTAATAAAAATTTTCACACATAGCACATATTTTCCTGTTATACTATAAAATATGACGGAAATATGTGCTATTCGCGTCTAAGCGTAAGAAATAAAAAATCAGAATGTACAGTTCGTACAGGGAGGTTTATGATATGGAAAAGATCAAGATATTAGTTGTAGATGATGAGAGCAGAATGCGTAAGCTTGTGAAGGATTTCCTTGGAAGAGAAGGATATCAGGTGCTGGAGGCAGGAGACGGTCTTGAGGCTATGGAGGCGTTTTACGCAGAGAAAGATATTGCGCTGATCATATTAGATGTCATGATGCCGAAGATGGACGGCTGGCAGACTTGCCGTGAGATCCGTCAGTCTTCTAAAGTACCGATTATTATGCTGACGGCACGCGGCGATGAGCGGGATGAACTTCAGGGATTTAATCTTGGCGTGGACGAATACATTTCTAAGCCATTTAGTCCGAAGATTCTTGTTGCGAGAGTGAATGCACTTCTGAGACGTTCGAATGTGTTGGATGCAGATGAGCATGTGGAAGCGGGTGGTATCGTTGTAGATAAGGCAGCTCATCAGGTGCAGGTAGACGGAAAAGATGTGGAACTTAGTTATAAAGAATTTGAATTATTGTCTTATTTCCTTGAGAATCAGGGAATTGCACTTTCCAGAGAGAAGATATTGAATAATGTATGGAATTATGATTATTTTGGAGATGCAAGAACTATCGACACTCATGTTAAAAAGCTTCGCAGCAAGCTTGGAGAAAAGGGTGAATACATTAAGACAATCTGGGGAATGGGCTACAAATTCGAGGTAAATTAAGATGAAGCATTTTAAACAAAAAGAAAAAAGAAAGCATTCTATTAAGAGGCAGATGATCGCAGTTTTTGCAGGCATGGTCATCTGTCTGCTTGCTATTTTGCTTGTTGTTAATGTAAAGTTCTTAGAGCCGTATTATATCAGAGACAAGGAAATGCAGTTCATTCATGTATATGAAGAACTACAGAATGCTGTGAAAAAGGGGACGATCAGTAATGATGAAGTACAAGATGAATTACATGTCCTGTGTGAGAAGAGCAACATTTCCTATATTGTATTGGATATGGATAATGAAAAACTGATTACAAATGTGCACGATACGAATATGCTCAAGCAGCAGTTAGCGGGATATCTTCTGAACCAGGCGCAAAAAGGTGGGAAAGTGCTGGATAGCACAGACAATTACCAGTTGATGAGAAGTCAGGATCCATGGAATCAGAGCGAATATATTGAGATGTGGGGACAACTTGACGATAATGTGAATTTCCTCATTCGAAGTCCTGTAGAAAGTATCCGTGAAAGTGTTGCATTATCCAATCGTTTCCTAATATATGTAGGTATGGGAACACTGATTATCTGCATGGGACTTGTATGGTATTTCTCCAGAAGGATTACAAAGCCAATCCAGGAACTGGCAGAGCTGTCTGACCGTATGGCAAATCTGGATTTTGAGGCGAAGTATACAAGCGGTGGTAAAAATGAGATTGGTGAACTGGGTGATAACTTTAATCGTATGTCGCAGAAGCTGGAAAAGGCAATTTCTGAATTGAAGCAGGCAAATAACAGTCTGCAGCAGGATATTGAGCAAAAAGAGAAGATGGAGCAGATGCGTACGGAGTTTATGGGAAATGTATCTCACGAGTTGAAAACTCCGATTGCTCTGATCCAGGGATATGCAGAAGGACTGAAAGAAGGAGTTAATGATGACCCGGAGAGCCGCGACTTCTATTGTGATGTTATTATGGACGAAGCAGGTAAGATGAATCGGATGGTCAAGAATCTGATGACACTGAATCAGTTGGAGTTCGGGAATGACAAAGTAGAATTTGAGCGTTTTAATCTGACAGAGCTGATTGGCGGAGTACTTCAGAGTATGGACATTCTGTCACAACAAAAGGATGTTAAACTTATTTTTAGGGAAGAAAATCCAGTTTACGTCTGGGGGGATGAGTTTAAGATTGAACAGGTCGTGCGTAATTATGTAAGTAATGCCTATAATCATGTCAATGAAGAAAAGATTATTGAAGTGAAGATTTTGCGGGAAGACGGACTTGCAAAAGTGACTGTATTTAATACCGGAAAGCCAATACCGGAGGAAGATGTTCCGCGTATCTGGGATAAATTTTTCAAAGTGGACAAGGCTCATACACGCGAGTATGGAGGCAATGGAATCGGACTTTCTATCGTAAAAGCCATTATGGAATCCATGCATCAGCAATACGGTGTGAAAAATTACGATAATGGTGTTGAATTCTGGTTCACACTTGATGTACGATAGAAGAAACCACAATAAAAGAGAAAGATGTGCGTTAACAGGCATAAAGGAATGAGAAGAAAGGGACACGAGCACATGATAGCAATTATTGATTACGATGCAGGGAATATAAAGAGCGTGGAAAAGGCTATGCACCTTTTAGGACAGGAAGTTGTTGTAACAAGAGACAGAGAGTCGATTTTAAAGGCAGACAAAGTAATTCTTCCGGGAGTCGGAGCATTTGGAGATGCTATGAGCAAGATCAGACAATATAATCTGGAAGAAGTGATTCATGAAGTCGTGGAAAAAGGGACTCCATTTCTTGGAATTTGTCTGGGACTTCAGCTTTTATTTGAACGAAGTGACGAGACACCGGGAGTAGAAGGACTTGGCATTTTAAAAGGAGAGATTCTTCGGATTCCGGATCAGCCGGGACTTAAGATTCCTCATATGGGCTGGAATTCTCTGAAGTATCCGAATGAAGGCAGATTATTCCGTGGAATACCGGAAGATTCTTATGTATACTTTGTACATTCTTATTATCTGAAGGCAGAAGATGAGAGTATTGTAACAGCCACAACAGAATACAGCACATTGATCCATGCATCTGTAGAAAGTGGAAATGTATTTGCATGCCAGTTCCATCCGGAAAAGAGCAGTGATGTTGGAATACAGATTTTGAAGAATTTTGTTGAGTTATAGACAGGAGGAACGGTATATGCATACAAAGAGAATCATCCCATGCCTGGATGTAAATAACGGACGAGTTGTAAAAGGTGTGAACTTTGTAGATTTGAAGGATGCTGGCGATCCAGTGGAAATTGCTAAGGCTTATGATAAAGCAGGAGCGGATGAACTTGTTTTTTTGGATATTACAGCTTCATCCGATCGAAGAAACACAGTTGTAGACATGGTCAGAAAAGTAGCTGAGACAGTATTTATTCCATTTACTGTTGGTGGAGGAATCCGTACGGTAGACGATTTTCGAGCACTGTTGCGAGAAGGAGCAGACAAGATCTCGATTAATTCATCAGCCATTGATACTCCGAATCTGATTTCGGATGCGGCAGACAAGTTTGGAAGCCAATGTGTGGTTGTGGCAATCGATGCAAAGAAACGTGCAGATGGCAGTGGTTGGAACATTTACAAACATGGTGGAAGAATTGATGTAGGAATTGATGCACTGGAGTGGGCTCATAAGGTGGAAAAACTGGGAGCAGGAGAGATACTCTTGACCAGTATGGATTGTGACGGAACAAAGGCAGGGTATGATCTGGAACTGACTCGTGCAGTTGCAGAAACAGTTAATATTCCGGTCATAGCCTCCGGCGGTGCAGGCAATCTGGAACATTTTTACGATGCGCTGACAGACGGAAAGGCAGATGCAGCATTGGCAGCATCTCTGTTCCATTATAAAGAATTAGAGATTAAGGAAGTAAAAGAATATCTTCGTGGCAGAGGTGTTTCTGTGCGATTATAACAGATAAAAGGTATGGGTAATTGTAACTTAAAGTTGCAATTACCTATATCTCTATCTAGAAAGTAAAAAGGAGAAAAGAAAATGGCAGCAATTAATAATGACTGGCTTGAGGCTTTGCAGGGGGAATTTAAAAAGCCGTATTATAAAAAACTATTTGAGACAGTAAATGAAGAATATCGAACAAGACAGATATTTCCACCGGCGGATGACATTTTCAATGCCTTTCATTTGACACCATTACATAAAGTAAAGGTTGTGATTCTTGGACAGGATCCATATCATAATGTAGGACAGGCTCATGGACTCTGTTTTTCTGTAAAGAAAGGTGTGGATATTCCACCATCACTGGTAAATATCTATAAAGAACTTCACGATGATCTGGGTTGTACCATCCCGAATCATGGCTGCCTGACAAAATGGGCAGAGCAAGGTGTTCTGATGCTCAACACAGTATTGACTGTACGGGCACATCAGGCGAATTCACACAGAGGCATTGGCTGGGAGGAGTTCACGGATGCAGCAATTATGGCACTTAATAGCCAGAATCGTCCGATTGTATTTATTCTTTGGGGAGCTCCGGCACAGAGAAAAGCCAGCATGTTGAATAATCCGAACCATCTGATTCTGAAAGCACCACATCCAAGTCCGCTTTCCGCTTACCGTGGTTTCTTTGGAAGTAAACCATTTAGCAAGACGAATAAATTCCTGGAAGCAGGCGGTGTGGAACCAATCGACTGGCAGATTGATTAGTAATAATTAAGAGAAAATAAAGGAAGACTATTGACAAACAGACATATCAGGAATATATTTAAAACAAACATATGAACAAATGCTCAATTGTTAATGCAACGTGCAGGAGGATAAAATATATGAAAGATATGGAGAAAGAATTACACGAGCACCATCACCATGAGGAAGCGTGTGAATGTGGTTGCGGCTGTGGACATCATCACCATGACGAAGAGCATGAACACCACCATGATGAAGAATGCAGCTGTGGTTGCGGCTGTGAACATCACCATCATGAACATGAAGCTCATGAGCATCATCATCACCATGAGGAAGAATGTGGCTGTGGTTGTGGACATCATCACCACCATGACGAAGAGCATGAACATCATCATGAAGCAGTGGAGCATGAGCCTTGTGTTATGCCGGCAGGTGTAGCGCAGAAGACATACATTTTGGAGAATCTTGGATGTGCGAACTGTGCAGCTAAGATGGAGAGAAAGATTCAGGCGTTACCGGAAGTTGAAGGTGCAACATTGACTTATGCAACAAAAAAACTAGTTGTCGCATCAGATCATCAGGAGCATCTCCTTTCCAAGATTCAGGAAATCTGTTCCTCTATCGAGTCAGAAGTACAGGTTGTTGCAATGCCGGATGATCAGCCGATCAAAAGAGAGAAGAAGAACCCGTTTGAAGAGAATAAAAAGGATATAGTACTTGTCGGAGCTGGAGCGATTCTTTTTGCAGCAGGTATTATTGCAGAAAAAACACTTCCGAATCCGATGATCAGTGCATGTATTTTCATTATTGCGTACTTACTTCTTGGACTTGAAATTGTAATGAAAGCGCTGAAGAATATGGCGGGAGGACATTTGTTTGATGAAAACTTTCTGATGGCAGTTGCGACAATTGCAGCGTTTGTGATTGGTGATTTTGCAGAGGCAGTCGGAGTTATGCTGTTCTACCGTATCGGAGAGTTGTTCGAAGATATTGCCGTGGAAAAGAGCCGTGGACAGATTATGGATGCCATAGATATGCGCCCGGAAGTTGTTAATCTTGTCGTTGGTTCCGAAGTAAAAGAAATTCCATCACAGGATGCAAGGGTAAAAGATATTATTATGATCCGTCCTGGTGACAGAATTCCGCTGGATGCAAAGGTTATCGAGGGTGAGAGCCGGGTAGATACTTCACCGGTCACAGGAGAGCCGGTACCGGTAAGAGTTGTTCCGGGAGACGAACTGATTTCCGGTTGTATCAATGAACAAGGTGTATTAAAGGCTGAGGTTACAAAACCACTGAGCGAATCCATGGTCACAAAGATTCTTGATTCGGTGGAAAATGCAGCGGCAAGTAAGCCGAAGATTGATCGTTTTATCACAAGATTTGCGAGAGTTTATACGCCAGTTGTTGTTGTGGCAGCAGTTCTTACTGCAATTATCCCTTCCATTGTAACGGGAGACTGGAACCACTGGATTTACACAGCGATTACATTTCTTGTAATCAGTTGTCCGTGTGCACTTGTATTGAGTGTACCATTGGCTTTCTTCTCGGGAATTGGAGCAGGATCTAAGAGAGGAATCCTCTTTAAAGGCGGTTTGGCTATTGAGGCATTGAAAGATGTTAAAGCAGTCATTATGGATAAGACAGGAACCATCACAAAGGGGAATTTTGCTGTACAGAAAGTCATGGCAACAAGAAAACTGACAGAAAAACAGGTGCTGACTATGGCGGCGGACTGTGAGCTTGGTTCAACACACCCAATTGCGGTCAGCATTGTTCAGGAAGCAAGAAGACAGAATCTGACGCTTACAAGACCGAAAGAAGTGGAAGAGATTTCCGGTAAAGGTATCCGTGCAACATTCCCGGAAGGAACCGTTCTCCTTGGAAATTATACACTGATGGAAATGTATCAGGTAGATACGACAGGATACGAAAAAGGCGGTTATGGCTCAGAAGTCTTACTGGCAGTTGATGGTGTGTTAGAAGGATTTGTAATTGTAGCAGATGAAATTAAGACTGATGCGGCTGCTTCTGTAAGTAAGATGAAAGCTCTTGGAATTGCAACAGTTATGTTAACTGGTGATGAGAAGAACAGCGCGCAGGCAGTTGCAAAAGAGACAGGAATTGATGAAGTTTATGCACAGCTTCTTCCACAGGAAAAACTGGAGCATCTAAAGAACGTTCGTAAGAATCACGGTGCTGTCATGTTCGTTGGAGACGGAATTAATGATGCACCGGTACTGGCTGGTGCAGATGTGGGAGCAGCAATGGGAAGCGGAGCAGATGCCGCAATAGAGGCGGCCGATGTGGTATTTATGAATTCTTCAGTAGAAGCAATCCCACAGTCTATCGCGATTGCGAAGAAGACAGGAAGTATTGCAATTCAGAATGTAGTATTTGCGCTGGTGATCAAAGCAATTGTTATGATTCTTGGTTTTCTTGGATTTGCGAATATGTGGCTTGCAGTATTTGCTGATACAGGTGTAGCAATGCTATGTGTATTGAATTCTATCCGTGCAATGCATGTGAAAACAAAATAACAATAACATAACATTACAAAAGTGTTAAATTATGCCAAATGGTTGAAATAGTTTTCTCCATTTGGCATAATTAATATAAACAGGCATTTGTACAGGCATAGTCTGGCTTTGAAAATTGTAATTTTTAAGATTTAAGCCTTACAAAAAACATGACAGTCGGGTCATGATAGTCTGTAGTTTGAAAGGATGAAATATATGGGAAAGACAGAAGTTGAATGCTGCGATGTGACATGTATTCATAATGAGAACGTAAAACTGGCTTTGGAGCAGATGCCGGATGAAGAACTGCTTAATAGTCTGGCTGATTTTTATAAAGCATTTGCAGATGGAACAAGGGTGAAAATTCTGTATGTATTGCAAAAATCAGAGATGTGTGTGTGTGATTTGGCGGAGATACTGGGAGTTACACAGTCAGCAGTCTCCCATCAGCTTCGTATGTTAAAGCAGATGAAACTTGTGAAGAACCGAAGAGACGGGAAGACTGTTTATTATTCGCTTGCAGATGGACATATCCAGTCTATTATCAGTCAGGGTATGGAGCATATTACAGAATAAAAAGATATGTTAAGATGACTGACCAAAGCGTTTTCCTGCATCTGGGCGAAGCAAAGATGCAAGTCTCAAAATAAGAAAGAGAATGTGGGAATAGAGTTATGAAAAAGCAGTTAAAGAGAAAATGTATAGTCTATGGATTGGGGATAATAGTATATGCAGGTGCTGTCTGGGGGGCAGCCCGATTTATGCTGTCCGATCAAGAAAAATTCGCAATATTTCTGGGAACCTATTTACTGACAGGATATGGGGCATTTCAGAAACTGAGTGAAGAGATTATGGAAAAGAGATTCCCGGTAGAATATATATTAGTTATCTTTGCAACAATCGGAGCATTTGGCATAGGAAAATATATGGAAGCTGTGGTTGTTATGCTTATGTTTGAACTTGGAATGCTTGCGGAACAGATCGCGACAGACCGGACAAAGAGATCTATTGCAAAGATGATCGATCTGAGACCGACATATGCTATTCGTAAAGTAAAAGGGCAGGAAGTACAGGTAGATCCTTCGGAATTAAAGATGAGCCATATTATTGTGATCAAACCAGGAGAACGAATTCCAGTCGATGCGGTTGTTCTGGCTGGAAGCTCAACTATAGATACAAAGGCAATCACGGGAGAGGCAATGCCGGTGGAAGTGTATAAAGGGGATAAGATTTACAGTGGCTGTATTAATCTGAGTGGTGTGCTGGAAGCGCGAGTGACAAGAATTTACAAGGATTCAATCGTCTCAAGAATTATGGAAACTGTGGAGGAGGCGCAGAACCGTAAATCCCAAAAAGAAGCATTTGTGACGAGATTTTCCAAAGTATATGCACCGATCATGGTATTGCTGTCTGTGTTGATCATGGTTATTCCGCCGTCTACATTTTCTTATGGAAACTGGGAGACATGGATATATAAAGGACTTATTTTTATAATCGTGGCATGTCCATGTGCGCTTGCAGTGGCAGCACCACTTGCATTTTTAGGTGGAATTGCTTCAGCAGCCAGACAGGGAATCGTGGTCAAAGGCGGTAATTTTCTGGAAAGTCTGGTGAAAGCAGATACATTTATCTTTGATAAAACAGGAACTTTGACACAAGGAGAGTTCCGGGTGGCAAGAATAAAAGCAGTGGGTATGACAGAAGAAGAACTTTTAAAGCTGGTCGCTCATGTGGAGAGTTATTCCAATCACCCGCTGGCAAAATCACTGGCAGATGCATATGGAAAAGAGCTGGATACTGACAGTGTCAGAAGCGTAAAAGAAAAGCCTGGATTTGGAATCAGTGCGACCTATGAAGGTCAGAGAGTGCATGTTGGAAGCCGTCGTATGATGGATGCAAAAAAGCTGCTGGTAGATGAAATTAATGAACCGGGAACAGTCGTCTACGTATGTGTGGGCAGAGAGTATGCAGGATATGTACTCGTTCAGGATCAGGTGAAAGAAGAGGCGAAAGCGACGCTTACATGGCTGAAGGAAAAGTATCGGGCAATTTTGGTGATGCTGACGGGAGACACAGAAAAGACGGGACGGGCGGTTGGACGCGAACTTCATATGGACTATGTTTATACGGACTTACTTCCGCAGGATAAACTGGAACAGTTAGAAGATTTCATGTCTATTCAGGGAGAGGCAGAGAAGCTGGTCTGTGTCGGTGATGGAATTAACGATGCTCCGATGCTGGCGAGAGCAGACATAGGAATTGCCATGGGAAATCTCGGGTCAGAAGCGGCAATTGAGGCAGCAGATGTGATTCTTGTAAAAGATGACCTTCATGGAATAGTAGCTTTGATGAAAATTGCAAAAGAGACCCTGCGCAGTGTTTCACAGAATATTACATTTGCAGTATTTATAAAGATACTTGTGTTGTTTATGGCAGTTATTGGATACTTTGGTATGTGGGAAGCAATTTTAGTAGAGATGGTCGTGGTGATACTGGCAGTGATTAATTCAGCAGGAGTTGCAGGATATACTGCTTAGACAGGAGGAAAAAAGACAACAATTATGAAATGCTATAAAAGAATTATACCACTGATACTGGCGTGCATGATGCTTGCCGGCTGTGGTCAGAATGTATATAAAAAGGGTGTGGAAAGTCTGGAAAATAAAGATTATGCAGCAGCACAGGAGAATTTCCAGAAAGCAGTAGAGGATAAGAAAAATGTGGCCGATTCCTATCGTGGACTGGGAATTGCATATTATGAACAGGAAAAATACAAAGATGCGCTTGCTGCATTTGAAAATGCAGTTTCAGCCGGAACGAAGGAGACAGGAACAATCTGTAATATGATGGCAGTGTGTAAGATGCAGACAGAAAACTATGAAGATGCTATTTCTTATTATGAAAAAGCATTGGATCATTCAGATTGTTCTGACGATATGAAGCAGGAAATTCAGTTTAATGTAATAGTCTGCTATGAAAAACTGGAAGACTGGGACAATGCAAAAGCAAAACTGGAAGATTATGTGACTGCATATCCAGATGACGAGAAAGCTGCTAAAGAAGCAGAATTTTTAAAAACCAGATAAGGGAAGTTTAAATGATAGAATTAAAGAAAGAGACAGAACGTGTTATATTGGTAGGGGTATGTCTTCCGGGGCAGGAGGATATCGATGCTTCACTGGAAGAACTAAGTGAGCTTGCGAAGACAGCCGGTGCTGTTACAGTAGGAAAAGTTGTGCAGAGCCGGGATCAGGTACACCCGGGAACTTATGTCGGAAAGGGAAAGATTGATGAGATCAAAAGCCTTTTGTGGGAGTTAGATGCAACAGGAATTATCTGTGATGATGAATTGTCGCCGGCACAGATGAAGAATCTCCAGGATGAACTAGATGCAAAGGTTATGGATCGGACGCTGGTTATTTTGGATATATTTGCTGCAAGAGCATCTACCAGTGAAGGAAAGATTCAGGTTGAGCTGGCGCAGCTTAAGTACCGACAGACGAGACTTGCCGGATTTGGAACTGCCATGTCAAGGCTTGGCGGTGGTATCGGTACGAGAGGTCCGGGAGAAAAGAAGCTGGAGATGGACAGACGTCTTATTAAAAATCGGATCGCACTTCTGAATCGGGAGCTAAAGAGTGTAAAGCAACACCGTGAAGTGACAAGAGAAAAAAGAGCAAAGAGCCGGATTCCGGTCGCAGCAATCGTGGGATATACGAATGCCGGAAAGTCAACACTTCTCAACGCTTTGACTGGTGCAGATATTCTGGCGGAAGATAAGTTGTTTGCAACACTGGACCCGACGACAAGAAGTCTGAAGCTTCCAAGCGGTCAGGAGATACTTCTGACAGATACCGTAGGTTTTATCCGGAAGCTGCCACATCATCTGATCGATGCATTCAAAAGTACACTGGAGGAAGCAAAGTATGCAGATATGATTCTGCATGTGGTTGATGTCTCGAATCCTCAGGCGGATGAGCAGATGTTTACTGTTTATGAGACACTTCAGGGATTAAAAGTCCAGGATAAACCGATTATTACCGTATTTAATAAACAGGACCGACTGGAAGGAATACCAGTTATTCGAGATTTTAAGGCAGACTATACGGTTTCAATATCTGCAAAGACTAAAGCAGGACTCGGGGATCTGCTGGAGACGATTGAAGCGCTTCTTCGCCAGCAGAAGGTTTATATAGAGGAAGTATATCCGTACAGTGAAGCCGGGAAGATCCAGCTTATTCGAAAATATGGAGAATTACTGGAAGAGAATTATACAGAAGAAGGTATCCAGGTTACGGCATATGTACCTGCTGATATTTATCCGCAAATTGTTGTCAACAGGTAATTTTTATTATGTTTTATAGTATATTATTTTTTCATACATTTAAACGACAGAAAAATCATTATATACATTGAAAAAGAAATTGATGCCTGTTATGATAAGAATAGTGAAAATTGTCTGAAGATTTAAAACGGAGGTATGTTATGAAAGTGGTATTAGAGCGTTATCATGGATTAAGCAACGATTATGTAGTATTTGATCCAAATAAAAATGAACTGGAACTGACACCGGGAAATGTTAAGATGATTTGTGACCGTAATGCAGGACTTGGAGCAGATGGAGTCCTGGAAGGTCCGGTTATAAAAGAAGACGGCATGCATGTCAAAGTATGGAATCCGGATGGAAGTGAATCTGAAACAAGTGGAAATGGTGTCCGTATTTTTGCAAAATATTTAAAAGATGCAGGCTATATCCAAAAGAAGAATTTCAAATTATATACCAGATATGGGGAGGCAGCAGTTACATTTTTAAATGAAGACGGAAGCAGACTCCGCGTTTCTATGGGAAAGATTTCTTTCTGGAGTGATGAAATTCCGGTGACAGGAGAGAAGAGAGAAGTTATCAATGAAGATATGGTATTCGGAAGGACATTGTATCCGGTTACTTGTGTAAGTGTCGGTAATCCGCACTGCGTGATTCCGATGAGAGAAATCTCTAAGAATATTGTATGTAAGATTGGTGATTACTCCGAGTGTGCGAAGTATTTCCCGCACAGAATCAATACACAGATTATGAAAGTCATCGACAAAGAGAATATCGCTATTGAGATTTATGAACGTGGTGCAGGCTATACTCTGGCATCTGGAACAGGTGCATGTGCAGCCGCAGCCGTGGCACATAAGCTTGGTATGACGAATAATAAAGTAATCGTACATATGCCGGGAGGAGATCTTCAGGTGGAAGTAGAAGATGACGGAACGGTCTTTATGACAGGAGATGTATTCTACGTGGCAAAGATTACGCTCAGCAGTGAATTTACGGAGAATTTAAGAAGCCTGTAAGAAGGAGAGATATGTCTTTAAAATTCGTATTTGGGCCGTCTGGCTCAGGAAAATCTTATCAATTATATGATTATGTGATCCGGGAATCTGTAAAGTTCCCGGATCGTCAGTATATTGTCCTTGTACCGGAGCAGTTTACGATGCAGACGCAGAAGGATCTTGTCATGCAACATCCGAATCATGGAATTATGAATATCGACGTACTTAGTTTTGTGAGGCTTGCTTACCGCGTCTTTGAGGAGACCGGTGGGCAAGCCCTTCCGGTGTTGGATGATGAGGGAAAGAATCTGATTCTGCGAAAGATTGCCGGTGATTATGAAAAGGATTTAAAAGTCTTAAAGGGAAATATGAAAAAGCTTGGCTATATCAGCGAAGTCAAATCAGTGCTTTCAGAATTTGATCAGTACGATATTGGGGAAGAGGAACTGAGGCAGATGAAAGCAGCAGCAGGGGAGAATTCAAGGCTTTATTATAAACTTCAGGATCTGGAAGTTCTGTATATTGGTTTTAAGAAATATCTGGAAGATAGATTTATTACGAAAGAAGAACTCCTGGACGCACTTTGCCGTGTAGTGAAAGGTTCGGATATTTTAAAAGAAAGTACGATTGTTCTGGACGGATTCACAGGATTTACACCAGTACAGAACCGACTGCTTGGAGAACTTCTTGAAGTATGCCGGGAAGTGATCGTAACTGTAACGATGGATGATCGGGAAAACCCGTACGTTTATAAGCACCCATATCAGTTATTTGCACTCGGCAAGCATACCGTGACATCGTTAATACAGATTGCGGCAGAGAGAAAAGTGAGTGTGGAAGACCCATTGTGTCTGTACGAACGTCCACTCTATCGATTCTGTGACAATTCGGCTATGGAGTTTCTGGAGAGAAATATATTCCGCTATAGCAAAGAATGTTATAAGGAAAAACAGGGAGCAGTCCGGATACATGTGGCTAGAAATCCAAGAGAAGAAGCGATGAAAGCAGCAGGAAGAGTTCGGAACCTGGTTCGGACAAAAGGATATCGTTATCGGGATATCGGAGTTATTGTAAGCAATATGGAGGTGTATGGTGATGACCTGGGACAGGCATTTGACCTCTACGAAATTCCGGTGTTTATGGATTATAAGCGGAGTATTCTTTTGAATTCTTTTGTAGAATATATCCGGAGTCTTCTGAATATGGTGAAGGATAATTTCAGTTATGAGAGTGTATTTCGTTTCTTAAGAACAAATCTTAGTGGTTTTACTTATGGTGAAGTCGATGAACTGGAAAATTACGTAATTGCACTTGGAATCCGTGGATATAAGAAATGGCAGGAGAGCTGGATCCGCCGCCCGAAATATCTGGAAGAAGAAAATCTGGAAATTCTGAATCATAACCGGGTTCGTCTTGTGGAAAAGGTGGACACGCTTGTGTATGTATTAAGACAAAGGAGCAAGACAGTCAAAGATGTGACGATGGCGCTTTATGAGTTTATGGTGAGAGAAGAACTTCAGTTAAAATTGCAGCGTCAGTCTGAAGCATTTCAAGAGGCAGGAGAACTTGCGCTTGCCAAGGAATACAGTCAGGTTTATCGTATTTTGATTGAACTATTTGATAAATTCGTAGAACTTCTTGGTGATGAGAAGGTGACTATGGATGAATATCTGAAGCTTTTAGACGCGGGCCTTGAAGAAGCAAGAGTCGGAGTCATTCCACCTGGAATTGATCAGGTTGTTGTTGGAGACATGCAACGTACAAGATTAAAAGATATTAAAGCACTTATTTTTGTCGGGGCAAATGATACATTTCTTCCGGGAGCATTAATAAGGAGTGGTCTTCTTACAGAGCGCGACAGGGATAAGTTTGCAACAGGAAAGATCCATCTGTCACCGGGAGGTAAAGAGAAAGCGTACGAGCAGAAATTTTATCTTTACATGAATCTGACAAAACCTTCTGAGACATTGGATATTTATTACAGCAAGGTTTCCGCGGACGGAAAAAGTATCCGCCCATCATATCTGATCCAGGAGATGCAGAGATTATTTTCGGGTCTGGAAATAGAAGACGAAGAAAAACAGGCATTTTCTGCCCAGGAGTGGACCCCAAAGCTTGGTATGCAAAAAGTTATCAGAGGATTTCAGGACGGGAACGCTATGGATCAGGAATGGCAGGAATTATATTCCTGGTACAAGAGACAGCCACAGTGGCAGTATCGTGTAGAAGAACTTATGAAATCAGGATTTTATACCCGGCCTGCAGATGGACTGACAAAAGAGGTGGCTAAGCAGCTTTATGGAGAACATTTTCAGGACAGTATTACGAGAATTGAACGGTTTTCAGCCTGCGCATTTGCTCATTTTCTTACTTATGGACTGCGCCTTCGGGAGCGTCAGACATACGAATTCCAACCGCTGGATCTGGGAAATGTGTGCCACAGTGCCCTGGAGTATTATTCCAGAAAGCTAAAAGAAGAGCATTTGTCCTGGACAGAGATAGAGGAAGAAAAAAGACAAGAATACATTGATGATAGTGTGGGACATGCCATTTCCGACTATGGGAATTCGGTGCTTTACAGTTCGGCGCGCAACGAGTATATGATTGAACGCATGAAGCGTCTTCTGACGAGAACCATATGGGCGCTTACAAAGCAGTTGGAAGCAGGAGATTTTGTGCCGGTGGCTTATGAAATGCGTTTTGAGAATGGTAAGATTGACCGTGTGGATCTGTGCAAAGACAAAGACAAGGTCTATGTCAAGGTTCTGGATTATAAGACCGGGAGCAAGGCCTTTGATGTGGTGGCTTTATATCACGGGCTTCAGCTTCAGCTTATGGTCTATATGGACGCAGCAGTAAAAATGACTCAAAAACATTACCCGGACAGTGAGGTGATTCCGGCAGGTGTCTTTTATTACCGTTTAAATGATCCTCTTGTGGAGAAGAAAGTGGTTGGAGAGGAAGAAGAAATCTGGCAGAAAGTACTAAAAGAGCTGAAAGTGGATGGCGTGATGAATTTGAAAGATGAGACACTGGAGCATCTGGATCATTGTCAGGCCGGAGAATCTGCTGTCATTCCTGTGAAATATAATAAAAATGGTAGTCTGTCAAAAAATTCAAAAGTTGCATCGGAGCAGGAATTTGAAGTGATGATGCGCCATGCCCTGTGGAAAGTTTTTAAGGTACATCGAAAAATATTAAGTGGAGAAGTTGCAGCATTTCCATACCGGAGGAAACAGGAGAGTGGCTGTGATTATTGTGCATACCGGCATATCTGTGGTTTTGACCAGAAAATACCGGGATACAAATATCGGGATATTTTTGAGATGACACAGTCAGAGGTGATAGCAGCCATGGAAGCAGATGCAGTCAAAGAGAACATGAATCGGGACGATCATGAAAAGGAGCAGGAGAAAGGAACGGGCTCATGGAAGTAAAATGGACAAAACAGCAGCAACAGGTCATTGATCTTCGGGACCGCAATATTCTTGTGTCTGCAGCAGCAGGTTCGGGAAAGACAGCAGTGTTGGTAGAGCGTATTATTACAATGCTGACTGATGAGGAACACCCGGTCAATGTGGACGAACTTCTGATTGTAACATTTACAGAAGCAGCGGCAGGTGAGATGAAAGAACGAATCCGGGGTGCCATTGAAAAGGCATTAGAAGAGAATCCGGAAAATGAACATCTGAAAAGACAGGCGACTTTGATCCACAATGCGCAGATTACAACAATTCACAGTTTCTGTCTTTCTGTGATCCGTGATCATTTTCATGTAATTGACATTGATCCAGGTTTCCGTACTGCAGAAGAAGGAGAACTGAAACTTTTGCGGCATGATGTATTAGATGAACTGCTGGAAGAAAAGTACGCGCAAAAAGAAGAGCGGTTCTTGCGGTTTTCTAATGCCTATGGTGGAAGAAGAAATGATAAAAAGCTAGAAGAAATGATTGAGAAGGCTTACGATTACAGTCGGAGCTATCCAGACGGAGAGGGCTGGCTTGATTCTTGTGTTGATGCATATAGAGTCGACTGTGCAGAAGATCTGGAAAAAAGTGATTATGGAAACAAAATTGTAACCTGGGCGAAAGCCTACCTGGAAGAAGCAAAACTATTGAATGAACAGGCAACGCAAATTAGTCTGGAAATAGATGGCCCGGCTGTGTATGAAGAGGCTTTGAAGCTGGATGCTCAGACAATAAGAGAGCTCTTAAGTGCAAAAAATTATAATGAGCTGTCTGGGCGCATCCAGAATGTAGAGTGGAGCAGGTTTGCATCATGCAGAGATAAGACTGTATCGAAAGAAAAAATAGAAGCAGTTAAGGATCTTCGTGAGCAGGAGAAGGGAATTGTCAGTGGTCTGAAGAAAGATTATTTTTATCAGAAACCGGAAGAAATGGCAGCAGATATGCAGATATGTCTTCCTTATATGGAAGAATTGGTGGGCCTGGTAAAATGTTTTTCGCAAAGATTTGACGCAAAGAAGCGCCAGGAAAATGTTATTGATTTTTCAGATATGGAGCAGTTTGCACTTCAGATCCTGGCAAAAAAAACAGAAGAAGGGTTTGAACCTTCTGAGGTTGCAAAGGAATATCAGGATCAGTTCCGGGAGATTATGATTGACGAATATCAAGATAGTAATCTGATTCAGGAGACAATTCTGACCAGTATTTCCGGTGTTTCGAAAGGAAAATATAATATTTTTATGGTGGGAGATGTCAAGCAGAGTATTTATAGCTTCCGGCTGTCCAGACCAGAGCTTTTTATGGAAAAATTTGACACGTATGATTTGGAAAAAGGACCAAAACAAAGGATTGATCTTCATAAAAACTTCCGGAGTCGAAAAGAAGTACTGGACAGTGTGAATTACATTTTTCGGCAGATTATGATACGAAATCTTGGAGAAATTGATTACGATGACAAGGCGGCATTGTATGTAGGTGCAGAATATCCTGAAAATCCGGGGTGTGAAACAGAAGTACTTGTATTAAATACAGAATTGAAAAAATATGACCGTTCCATAAAAGCCTCCAAACAGGAGATGGAAGCCCGGATGATCGCAAGCCGGATCCGCAGGCTAATTGCAGAGCAGAAGGTTCTGGATAAGAAGACAGGAAAACTGCGTCCGGCAAGATATTCCGATATTGTGATTCTTACAAGAAGTGTGAAAGGGATTGCTGACATATTCGTACAGGAACTGAATCGGGAAGGAATTCCGGCATTTTCAGGTACAAAAGAAGGCTATTTTGCGACGCAGGAAATCGGTGTGCTTCTGGATTATCTGAGAGTGCTGGATAATCGGAAACAGGATATTCCACTGGCGGCGGTTCTTATGTCGGCATTTTGTGGATTGAATGAACAAGAAATGGCAGTGATCCGAAGTTCTGAAGCTTTTGAAATTCCATTTTACCAGGCGGTAGAAAATTATCTGGAAAACGGAGAAAATACGGTAATATGTGAGAAACTCAAACATTGCTATGGAAAAATGAATGATTTCCGCGAAATTGTTCCGTATACACCAATCCATGAACTTCTACGGAGTATTCTGACACAAACCGGGTATGGTCAGTTTATTTCAGCAATGCCGGGAGGCGCGCAGCGTGCGGCAAATGTAGAAATGCTGATTACAAAAGCGCAGGCATTTCAGTCTTCCAGCTATAAAGGACTTTTTCATTTTGTGCGTTATATTGAGCAGCTTCAGAAATTTGAAGTGGATTATGGTGAGGCAAGTCTGGAGGATGAGCAGTCAGACACAGTCCGTGTCATGACAATCCATAAAAGTAAAGGACTGGAGTTTCCAATCGTGTTTGTAGCAGGAACTGGTAAAAAATTCAATGTGACGGATCTTGCCGGACAGGTGATTATTCATGCCAGACTGGGAGTCGGTATGGACGTGGTAGATTTAGATAGAAGAACGAAAATTCCAAGTTTGGTAAAAAAAGTGATTCAAAAAGAAGCGAAGCTTGATAATTTAGGAGAAGAACTTCGTGTGCTTTATGTTGCACTGACAAGAGCAAAGGAAAAGCTGATTATTACAGGAACCTGTGATAATCTAGAGACAAAAATGGCAAAGACGCTGACCTTTGCACAGAGAAGTAGTGCTATTCAATATCTGGACTGGATCATACCGGCACTTGCATATATACCAGAAGAGATACCGGTCACTTTCGAAGAAGTGTTGCTAGAAGAGATTGTCCGTGATGAGGTGGAGACGGAAGTATCCGGAAAAATACAGGAAGAAATATTACGAAGATGGGACACTTCAGCAGAATATGATGCAAATGTAAGACAGACATTAGAAGAACAGTTCGCATATCAGTATCCTTATCCAAAAAGTCATGCGAGAAAGATGAAATTTACAGTATCCGAGCTAAAAAAAATGGCTTATCAGGCAGAACTTGACGATGAGGAAAATGCATTGGGAGAAGTAGTTTTTGAAGAACCGGAAGTTGTACCGCTTCTTCCTAAATTTATGACAGAAGAAGAAACACTGACCGGAGCTCCGCGAGGAACTGCTTATCACCGCGTCATGGAACTTCTTGATTTTGAAAAAATGTATGATAGGCAGACACTGGAGGCAGAGATAAACACATTTGTAGAACAAGGGCGAATGACGCGAGAAATGGCAGATTCCGTCCGGACAGCCGATGTGTTGGGATTTCTTGATAGCTCTGTGGGAAAACGAATGAGAACAAGTGCAGATTGTGGAAAACTGTGGAAAGAACAGCCATTTGTACTTGGGATACCAGAGCAGGAATTATATAAAGATGAGCCGGAAGGAGACTTTGCTCTTGTACAGGGAATCATAGACGTGTACTTTGAGGAAGAAGACGGACTGGTCGTACTGGATTACAAGACAGACAAAGTATATAAGATAGAAGAACTGGTGGAAAAATACCATGCCCAGCTAGATTACTATGGCAGGGCACTGGAACAGATTACCGGGAAGAAAGTGAAAGAAAAGGTGCTGTACTCTTTTACTTTGGGCGAAGCCTGCAGTTTGTCTTAACAAATATTAATTACTAAAAAGGATGCATCAAGTGTATATTCTAAGCTCCCCACACAGGGAATTACGATGAACCTCTAAAAACAAACATCATATTCGGCAGAGACCTCTATGATGTTAAGAGTTTCATCTCCATTGTGTGGAAGTCGCGTAGAATATGCACTTGATGCTGTTTTTATCTCAGTCGAGAAGACTCCCACTTCAGGTGGTGAGTAATAGCAAATTTGTCTCAGTGGGAGTCCAATCTCCGACTG
>ERZ826613.1000-NODE-1000-length-37175-cov-8.183836_pt1 | contig 37175 bp, 23 predicted proteins | sample MGYA00519925_ERZ826613 | MGnify/ENA primary metagenome ERZ826613 (study PRJEB31778, sample SAMEA3449236) | human gut metagenome | biome: human gut; feature: human-associated habitat; material: faeces | place: United Kingdom | collected 2010/2012 ... | reverse complement strand
GCTATTTCAAAAGGATTTTTAACAATTCGTCCAAAGGACTGCATAGGGTGGTTTCGTTCGTGTAATTATGTGCAATAATTTATTGGATTGCTATAAATACCCGCCGCCCACACAGCGGCGAAAAGCTGTTCTGTGAATACGATCAAGAAGTGAAGCACTACCCGGAAAAGCGTGGGATTCAGACCAACATCGGCAACCTGAACAGGGAAATCTGCCGCCGACTACCGAAAGCAGATGAAGCCAAAGGAAGCCCGCAGCAACGTGATTGACGCTATCCTTGCCGCCCGGACGGACTGTAAGTAGTGGTAGTATAAAAATAGTACAAAGTAAAGATCCATATGCTTGTAAAACCTATGCTTGTAAAACTCCATCAAATCAAAGCGTATCATCATTTATGGAATCTATAAAGGACAAAAGTTCGTTAAAAATACTGGTGGTTATGATTTGAGTTTATATCTGCTGTGTTTTATTTCGATACTGTCTCGGAGTCATACCATATTTCTTTTTAAAAGCAGTCTGAAAGTGGGCCTGACTGGAATAGCAAAGATAATTGCTTATTTCGGTCAGACTTTTTTCCGTAAAAGTAAGGAGACTTTTTGCCTCTTCCAGTTTGCAGCGGCTGATATAAGCGCCGGGGTTAAATCCTAATTCGGATTTGAATTTTTTGGCAATGAAAGAGGTGCTGCGGTCAATATGAGCGGCAACATCTTCCAGACGAATCGCTTCATTAGTATGACTTCTGATGTAATTCATGCAGGCGTAGATATCCGCAGATATCCCGCTTGGTATGTGGGTTTCACCGGCTTTTTCGCAAAAGTCGAAAAGCATTTGATACTGTAAATCGTTGATTTCTTTTAGCGTCTGAAGTTGTTCGCATTCCTGTATATACATGTCCATAAGATGATAAGTACGTTCGACATCAACGCCGCCCGGAATTGCGCCGATCATCCCTACATTTGTCACCGTACTGATAAAAATATTTTTGGCCTGGCGTAAAGGCGATTTTGCCAGTTTCTTTTCATTGAGATTCAAAGGAGTAGATTTGAGAAAATCCGCCAGTTTCTTTGGATTCCCGTTTCGAATATGTTCATAGAGCTCCAACTCCATATAATGGGTGGAGTGAAGTTCTTCATTTTCCTTATTTTCAATAAACTGCTTTACATTGTGTGAATTGCGGTTCACAGTATTACCAAAGCTTATTTCCAGTATTTCCGGAATATCGGCATTCTTCCGGTTCAGAATCAGATGAAGTAATGACAGATGTCTTGCAAGATGCAGGCGGCTGGTTGTCGGTATTGTATATAAAAATTCGACGATTTGCTCCCGGTATGCTGCCGGAACAGCACTCTCTTGCATGAACAGATTGATCTGTGAGGGTGTGACGGGGCACTCGAAAATAGGACCAAGAATGATAACATAGTCGGTCTCTTCTATACAAATACATCCGTATATGATTTCAGAAGAATAAAAATGTATGGACGGATTAGGATCACCTGCGAGAACAGGGTAATCTGTAAGCGGTTCTACAGAAAAAAGCTCACCGATAGTTGAGTACTTTCCGGCCGTTCCGAGAAGTAAACTAATAGGAATCTTGGTTGTGGCATAATACTTTTTACAGAAATCAATATAATCCATGATTGATAATTCTCTCCTTTTTTCAAAAGTATATCACAAAAATTTTAAAAATACAGAAAAATATAATATAAAATAAAATTATGAAATATGAATCATGGAAAATGTAGTATTTTATAAGCAAAAAGAAAGAAAGAAGGAAGGAGAAAGTGAAGTGAGACAGAGAATAAGAATCCATAAAGCTGAAACGAACAAAGGCGCAGCGGATTTTTCACATCTGTTGGATGCACCTGCAGGAAAGCATGGGTTTGTACGTGTAAAGGACGGACATTTTTATTTTGAAGACGGAACACGCATTAGATTTTTGGGCTTCAATATGGCAGCAAGATCCAATACTCCGAATCATGAGACAGCGGAAAAATTGGCTGCAAGATTTGCCAGTATGGGTGTGAATGTCATTAGGCTGCATGCAGCAGATGCTCCTATCGGTGAAGAACCGTGTACGTGGAGCAGTTGTAAGGAAGCACCGCTTTTGGATTACGAGAGAGGGAACAGCCTGGAATTTAACAAAGCAGGTCTCGACAGATTTGATTATTTTGTCGCAAAATTGAAAGAAAAGGGAATCTATCTGCACATTGATCTGTTAGTTGCAAGAGCATTTAATAAGGAAGATGGAATTGAATATTCCGATAGAGTGGATTCCTGTACAAAATGCTTTCCGATGATTAATGAAAGACTGATTGAACTGCAGAAGGATTATGCAAGAAAGCTTCTGTTGCATGTGAATCCGTATACCGGGCTTGCACTGGCAGATGATCCGGCAGTCATTACCGTTCAGATCAATAATGAAGAATCGGCGATTAAGGGAACAGCGGAGCTGGAGCATGTTGAACATATGAAGCCTTATAGGCAGGAGGTTCAGAGAAAATTTAATCATTTTCTTCTAATGAAATACGATACAAGGGAAAAATTAAAAGAAGCCTGGACATTTGACGGTGTTTCAGCTTTGCAGGAGGATGAGAATCCGGAAGACTGCTCAGTACGTATTACGGAGGGAGATTTTGTCCAGCCGGTGAATGATCCGATGGGTTCATGGGAAGGAATGAACAGCCCGGCAAGATATGCAGATTATATGGAGTTTGGAATTTTTATTAACCGGGAATTTTATCAGATGATGAAAAATTATCTGCATTCTATCGGGGTGAAGGTTCCGATTAACACCAGTAACCTGCTGGGCGGTGCGGCTGATGTATACGGACACAGCGATGCGGACGTAATGGAAAATAACAGCTATTTCAATCATCCGCTGCTTCCGGTACAGGGAACGACATTTATGGTGTCGGGTCCGATGGAATATGTTTCCACCAATCCGCTGACCATACAAAAAGGTGCAGGTGCCATAGCAACAACGATCCCGAGCATGGGTGCAACTGCCATTATAAAAGGAAAGCCGTTTATGCTGAGTGAATGGAATGAATACGGACTTCATCCGTTCCATTCCACAGCGGCAGTGCAGACAGTGGCCTGTGCATGCTTAAATGACTGGGACGGACTGATTCTTTATAATTATCAGACATCTGAAAAATGGGATGATCAGCCAGCGGACGAGATTTTAAGTGTATTTGATGCATACAATGATCCGGCGGTGGCCTGTCAGTGGGGATTTATGGCATCTGTATTTTTGAAGGGCCTTGTGGCTGTTTCTGATAAAAAAGTAGATGTTGTATATACACAGGATGACCTTAAGACGCTTCCAAACGGGCATGGCATGCTGACAACGATGTTACCTTACATCACAGGTATGCGAAACGTTTTCCTGGATGGAGGTGAGAGGTACACCGGTGACGCGGATGCGGCCATCAATGCAGGCTTTTTAAATGGAGCCGATCTTTCCGAGGCAAAGAAAGGAGTCTATTATGCATGGTCTCCTTACAGGGATGCAATGAGAAGATATCCGGATAAAAACCGGCTGACTTTTGCGGCAAGGGATACCAAAGAGATACAGCCGGGTATACATCTTGGCGAAAAAACACTGGTTTTTGATAAGATTGAAAAGATTGCAGGGGACGGAGATTACCGGGAATTTGCAGAAATCCTGGATCAGGCCTTTAAGAAGTGGGGGATTGTTCCAAAGGATGCAGGACTTGTGGACGGGAAAATGATTTCAGTTACCAAAGAAATGATATTTGATCCGGATAATTCCAGATTTTCACTGAACACCGATTATTGCAGCTTTTTCAGCGGATCCCCGGAGAAAAATATCCGCCTGACGGAAAAAATTAATGCAGAAGTGAATAACAGCAGAATATCTATTTCGGTGCTTCCTATGGATACGGACAAGCTTGCAGATGCAAAAGAGTTTATCCTCACGGCAATGGGTGAGACGGGAATGGATGAAACAGAGATGCAGACGGGGATTGAACTGATGGGTTATGAATTTACCGCTGTGACAATGAAAGGAAAGCTTTTTGCAGATACGCTGGAAGGTACAATTTCAGTAAAAGGAAAGAAAGCAACACTTGAGATTTTAAGTCCGGTGGGGGAAGTCATCAGAATTATGGACGGAGAGAAGATTGGAGAATCTGTACTCTTTCATCTGGATGGAATGGTGCCGGGTATCATGTACCATTTATCAATAAACGAAGCATAAAACTTTTTAAGAGAGGTAAAATCAATGGGAAAAAAGAAAAAAGAACTTGGTTTCGACAGTGACGGCGCAAAAAAAGTCATGCGAAAAAGAGACTATATGGCAGATATGTCAGGGCAGTTGGCACTTGGACTTATGGCAAATGTAGTCGGTCAGCTTACATACTTCTATACAGACAAGGTGGGTCTTGCTGTTGGCGGTGTCGGTATTGTGATGGCAATCGCTAAAGTTATTGATGCACTTACTGATATCTGGTTTGGAAATGTAATCGAGCATTCAAAAGGCGGAAACAGTAAATTTTACAAATGGATGTTCCGCATGATGATTCCGGCGGCAGTAATTACATTTTTGATGTTTACAGTGCCGAAAGGTCAGACAATCGGAATGATTTATGTACTTGTGACTAATGTATTGTTGACAGCCGTAATTTATACGATGATTGCAACACCGTTTGGTGCAGTTATGGTTGTGCGTACCAACAGCCAGGTAGAACGAAGCAATATGGGTATCTTCCGTGCAGTAGGAAACTATGGGGCAGGGATGATCATTTCGATTATTATTATTCCTGTTACTAATATGTTAGGTGGAACACAGAGTGCATGGATTAAATTTGGAGCGATTTTAGCGTTAATTGTTCTTTTGCTGCTTGCAATTTGTTATAACAACGGACGCAAGGCAAAGTATTCAGAAGATACAGAAACGCTAAATGAAGTAGAGGAGGAAGAGGCAGTTCCGTTTAAAGATGCGATTAAAATGCTTTTTGGAAACAAATACTGGGTGATTGTTCTCTTATTCAATATTATTACAAATGTTACAAATGCGATTGCAGCGGCATCCGGAACTTATTACTGTAAATGGATCTTCGGAAATGATAATCTGGTGGCTATAACAGGTATCGCAGGGCTTGCGGCAACTTTACTTGGATTTGTGCTTGCGAAGCCAATCATTTCTAAACTCGGAATTAAGAAAACGGTTTACTTTGGGGTGTTAGGTCAGGCAATTACCTGTGTGGTCAGGTGTGTCGTTCCGACGAATTTCATGGCATGTACGGTGATGTCCTTAATCGGAAGTTTAGTACAGATTCCGCTGATGTGCTTATATGGAGTGCTTCTTGCAATGGCTGTCGATTATAATGAATGGAAATACGACAAGAAGCTGGTAGCAGTATCTTCAGGAGCAATCGGATTTGGAAGTAAAGTAGGCGGCGGACTGGGAAGCATTATTTTATCAGTCTTTCTTGCAATCGGAGCCTATGATGCTACATTGGAAGTTACAACTACTTCTATGAGATATGCAATTTACGGGTTCTCAAATTATCTGCCGTTAGTGATGAATTTGCTGATGTTCTTTGTATTTACAAAGTTTGATTTGGAAGAGAAGCTTCCAAAAATGAGAGCGGAAGTTGAAGCACGTAGAAAGGGTCAGAATAACTAAATAAAAATATATCAGGTATGGAGCCGGCCATTTATGACTGGCTTCATGCTATATCAGAAATTAAATGGAAAGTGGAGAGATGATAAAATGAGCGACAAATATCAGAATACAGAATTGATACCGGAGGAAAGGGCGGCATATCTTTTAGAGGAACTGAGTCTGGATGAAAAAGTGGCTCAGTTGAACTGTGTTTTTCCATTTGACAAGGCGAGTTATGATTTTGCCGGAATCAATGAACAGACAAAGCATGGAATCGGACAGGTAAGTACGCTGGAAATGCGGAGAATGGAAAGTCTGGATGAAGTGGTCCGGTGGCAGAGAAAGGTGCAGAGAATCGTTATGGAAAACAGTCCGCACCGTATTCCGGCAATTTTTCATATGGAAGGACTCTGTGGAGCATTTATTCAGGATTCCACAAGCTTTCCTTCCGGAATTGGAAGGGGTGCCGGATGGAATCCAAAGTTGGAGGAGAAAATTGCAGAAATTGTAAGCCGTCAGGAAGCTGCTTGTGGTATTACGCATGTCTTTGCCCCTGTGCTTGATATTTCCAGAGATTCCAGAATGGGACGGCAGGGAGAAACGTATGGAGAGGATCCGGTTCTTACAGCCAGCCTGGGATCAGCTTATACAAAAGGGTGCCAGAAATATGAGACAGCAGGACGCAGAACAGAAAGTGTAGCCAAGCATTTTCTGGCATTTCATAATTCAGCAGCAGGTATTCATGGGGCCAATAGTGATACACCGGAACGTTTGTTAGAAGAAATCTATGGAAAGCCATTTCAGGCAGCCATTACAGAAGCAGGTTTAAGAGGAATCATGCCCTGCTATTGCCTGATCAATGGAGAGCCGGCTTCCGCATCGCATCATCTTTTGACAGAACTGCTGAGAGAAGAGATGGGGTTTGACGGACTTTGCGTCAGTGATTATGGCGCCATTAATAATGCATTTATGTTTCAGGGAATCGGGGAAACCAAAGAGGAAACAGGACTGTTATGCCTGGAGGCGGGAATGGATATGGAGCTTCCAAGTGTTGAGGGCTATGGGGAAGCATTTAAGAATCTGTTTGCGTCAGGCAGGGCAGATATGGACATTCTGGATCGGGCTGTAAAAAGAGTCCTGACGGCAAAGTTTCGTATGGGGCTGTTTGAACATCCTTTTGCTTTGGAAGGAGAAGAGCTTCGCAGAGTTTTTATGAATAAGAAGGATAAAGAAATTTCCCTGCAGTCTGCAAAAGAATCTATGGTACTGATTAAAAATAATGGTGTGCTTCCGATTCAAAAATCCGTAAAAAAGATTGCACTGATCGGACCTCACGCAGACAGTCCGAGAAAGTTTTTCGGAGGATATACGCATATGTGTATGATGGAATCTACCTATGCAATTGCCAACTCGATTGCCGGGGTCAGTGGAAGTGAAAATGTGGACAACAAAGAAATCGTGACTGTTCCGGGAACCAATATTCAGTCAGATGAAACGCCGGAATTTGACGTGATTCTGAAACGTCAGAAACCGGACTGCCGAAGTATATTGGAGGAACTGAAAGCTCAGATGCCGGATGCAGAGATTCGTTATGCTTATGGATACCCGATTGCAGGAGCGGATCAATCCGGTTATGCCCGGGCGCTTGAAATTGCAGAGGATGCCGATATTGTGATTCTTACTTTAGGAGGAAAGCACGGAACCTGTTCTATGGCCTCCATGGGAGAGGGTGTGGATGCGACAAATATCAATCTTCCGGAATGCCAGGATGCATTTATCAGGAAGGCAGCAAAGCTTGGGAAACCGCTGATCGGAGTTCATTTTGACGGACGCCCTATATCCAGTGATGCGGCAGATGCACATCTGGATGCAATACTGGAGGCTTGGAATCCGTCCGAGATGGGGGCGGAGGCAGTTGTGAGCACTCTGCTTGGCAGGTATAATCCTGGAGGAAAAATGCCGGTAACGACAGCTTATACTTCCGGTCAGATTCCAATTTATTACAATCACCCGCATAATTCCGCATGGCATCAGACCGGAAGCATCGGCTTTTTGAATTATGTGGATATGCCGCATACACCGAGGTATTATTTCGGACATGGTTTGTCTTATACAAAATTCGAATATAGCAATCTGCAGTTATCCAAGGATTGCATTATGCCGACAGAAAGTATCCGGATTCAGTGTGATGTGGAAAATACAGGAGAATACAAGGGGGATGAAGTCGTTCAGCTTTATCTGAAGGATATTCATGCAAGCATGGCAAGACCGGTCAAGGAACTGGCGGGATTTAAGAGAATTACGCTAGTGCCGGGAGAAAAGAAAAAAGTAATCTTTGAGATAAAAGCATCACAGCTTGCATTTCTGGATAGAAGGATGAAATGGAAGATTGAGAAAGGAACTATTGAGGCAGAAATAGGAGGCTCTTCAGAGGATATCAGACTAAGCGGCGCTTTTGAGATTGTAGAAAATGGATGGGTTGCCGGAAGAGACAGAGCGTTTTATGCAGATGTGACAGTGGAGTAAAGAGAATGGTTAAAAATAGAAAATTGCTTGCAGAGCAGCTGGTAGAAGAATCGGTTGTTCTGCTGAAAAATGAGAATCAGCTTCTTCCGCTTCAGGAAGGACAGACAGTTGCTGTGTTCGGACGATCAGCACTTGTGACCTATGTTTCCGGAAATGGTTCCGGAGCGGCAAGAGGAGCAGAAAGCAGTAATATCATAATAGAACTTGAGAAAGCAGGAATCTCTGTATGTGAGGAGTTAAAACAGTACTATCTGCAGCAGCGGGAAGCGGAAGCAGCGAATCCGCAGGAAAAATTCGATTTTTCCCAGATGAAGGAGGCAGTAAACAGCGGCCTGATGTATGAGATATTTGGAACGTACCATGCGCCGGTACCGGAGTATCCGATTCCGGAATGTCTGCTGACCAATGTGAGAGACAGGACAAATACCGCAATTCTTGTGCTAGGAAGAAATGCAGGCGGCGAGGAATGTGACAGAAGATTGGAAGGAGATTATTATCTTACCGAAGAAGAAAAGAAGCTGGTCAGCCAGGTGTGCGAAAACTTCCCGGAAGTCATTGTAATCCTTAATGTAAATGGACTTATTGACCTGGAATGGACAACAAAGTATGCTTCCGTAAAAAGTATTCTGTTCCTTGGTCTTCCGGGAGAGGGTGGTGCAAAGGCTGTTGCAGAAATCATTAAAGGTAATGTTTCCCCTTCCGGAAAGCTGGCATTTACAATTGCACACAGGTATGAGGATTATCCTTCTGCAAAGCATTTTTCATGGGACAAGGAGAAGGAAGAACATATTCTGACTTATGAAGATTATGGACTGGATGCGGAAGAAAACGGGAGCTTCGGTTTCCGAAAAAGCCCGGTGACCGTATATCAGGAGGATATCTATAACGGCTACCGGTATTTCAGTTCTTTTAGGAAAGAGGTATTATTTCCATTCGGACATGGGCTTTCCTACACAAAATTTGCATTAGATGCGGCCGCTGTTTCAAAAGAAGAAGACGGGATAACTATAATAATTGATGTGAAGAATGTCGGACTCTGTGCAGGCAGGGAAGTCGTGCAAATCTATGTTTCTATGCCGGATGGAAAAACAGAAAAAGCAGAGAGAGAATTAAAGGGATTCGCCAAGACAGAAGTTTTGAAACCGGGAGAGAAAACAAGTGTGTCAATCCATATACCATGGGATGGACTTTCGTGTTATGAGGAAAAATCCTCCGTATGGCTGATTGAGAAGGGACGATATAAGCTCAGAATGGGAACGTCCTCGGAAGAGACCGTCTGCATCTGTGAGTTAGATGTTTCGGAGGACATTATATACAGCATTTGTCGTTCAGCGCTTGGGTTGAAAGCATGTAATGATGGAAAACTTACGTTTTTAAAGAAAAATTGCCTGAAAGACCAGGAGTTGCCGAGTGATGCATGCGGCGGAGTCTGTGAAGAAAATCCAATGTATAAACTAACGCTTTCAGGAATTGATGTCAAACCGGAGAAAAGAGAGGCGGGGCAGGGAAGGCAGGTAAGAGATTTTTCAGATTTCACAGAGGAACAGCTTGCGGCACTTCTCGTAGGCTTCGGTCCCGGAATTCCCTTTGCAGGATTTCTGGATACAACGTTTCCGGAGACCATCTGTGATAAAGAAGGAAAGCCTTTGACCTGCAATGATCATCCGGCAGGGCATAATGGATATGTGTCACCAGCAATCAAAGATAAAGGAATCCATTCTGTTTTCTATATGGATGGACCTGCCGGAATCGGGAGAACTGCGTGGCCGACGGAAATGCTGCTGGCATGTGCGTTTAATAAAGAGGCGTGGTACAGATTTGGAGAAGCAGTGGGGGCAGAGTGTGAGGAAGCACAGGTTGATGTGTGGCTCGCACCTGCAGTAAATCTTCACCGAAATCCGTTGTGTGGTAGAAACTTTGAGTATTTTTCAGAAGATCCTTTTCTTACAGGAGTGTGTGCCTGCGCAATTACAAAAGGCGTACAGGAAAATCATCAGGTACTGGTGTGTCCAAAGCATTTCGCAGTTAATGAGCAGGAAACCTACCGCAGGGGAAACGCAAAGAAACAGTATGACGCAGTAGATTCTGTTATTACGGAACGGGCAGCCCGGGAACTGTATCTGAAACCATTTGAAATGCTGGTAAAAAAAGCAAATGTACGCTGCATTATGACTTCTTTTAATAAAATTAACGGGATATTTGCAGGTGGAAACAGCGACCTGTGCAACCGGATTCTGCGGGAAGAATGGGGATATGAAGGATTTCTGGTGACTGACTGGGGGGATATGGATATTGTGGTGGATGGCGCGGATGCAGTTGCGGCCGGAAATGATGTTGTCATGCCCGGCGGGCCGCCGGTGATTAACCAGATCCTGAACGGATACCGGGAAGGGCGAGTGACACGCGGGCAGCTGGAGACAGCAGTGCATCACCTGCTGCAGGTAATCGAGAGCTTGAAAGGGAGAAATGGCGAGAATGGAAAAGAAAATATATGAATTTACAAACGACGGCAATTCCTGTGTGATTTATGATGCAAAGCCGCCAAGATACTGGTTTAACTATTTGTGGAATGAAAACGGCTACTGTGCGCAGGTTTCCCAGAACGGGCATGGGCGCAGCTATTACCTGAATGAAAGAGCAGATATGTGCATGATCAATAACAATGATGCAAGATATTTCTATATCCGGGATGATGAAACGAATAAAAGCTGGAATATCGGTGCAGCGCCGCTGAATGAACAGGTAGAAAGCTATCAGTGTGAGCACAGTATCGGATTTTCCAGACTACAGTCGGAGTGTCAGGGGATAGAGAGTTCATGGAGCATTTTTGTGCCGCAGACAGGATTTCAGGAAGTGTGGACGTTTCGGCTTAAGAACAAAAGTAGAAAAACCCGTACACTCAGCACATTTTCAGCGGTAACTTTTGAGCTGGAGGGATTCTCATACCCCCGTTATTATGAAATGTACCGTTGCCTTGAAACTTCCTTTGACAGGGAATTAAATGGAATATATTGTAGATCCGCTCATCCGTTTGCACCGCATAAACGGTACAATGCTTATCTGGCTGCTTCCGAGCCTGTGTATGCTTATGACGGGGATCTGGCCAGATTCTGTGGAGCGGCAGGATCTGTCACGAAACTGGATGCTTCTGCTTATGCACTGTTTCAGAGACCGGATGTAGTAGTAAATGGCAGTGACTGTACGAATTCGGAGGCGGCACTGTTTATTCTTGGCGGTGTGCTGCAGCATAAGTTCATACTGCAGCCGGGCGAGACGAAGGAAATCAGGATGGTCTTCGGCGTCAGTGAATCTCTGGATGAGGCAAGAGCGACAGCTAAAATGTATGCGGATGCTAAGCGTACGGAAAGTGCCTGTAAGGAGGCCGTGGAGTATAATCTGGACAAATACAGTTCCCTGTCCGTCACCACACCGGACAGCAAAATCAATCATATTATGAACCAGTGGCTGAAGAAGCAGATAGACTGCTGTATTGTTGGGAAAAAGGGTGTGCGGGATAATCTGCAGATTGCAGTGGCACTTCTGAATTATCGTCAGGAGAAGGCCAGGGAGGAGATTCTGGAATGTCTGCGCCATCAGTTTCGGGATGGTCATGCCGTATTGACCTGGTATCCGTATGACGACACCAGGTATTCAGACCAGCCGTTCTGGATTATCTGGGCGGTGTGTGAACTTATCAAGGAGACGGGAGATTACACGATTCTGCAAAAGAAGATTGAGTGGCAGGATGGCGGTGCTGCGGCTGTAGTGGAGCACTTAAAAGCAGCCGCAGATTGTCTTATCCGGGATAAGGGAAGAAATGGGCTGAGCCGGATTTATTTTGCAGACTGGAATGATGCGCTGAATATCACAACCGATCCGGAAGCGGAATCCGTCATGCTTTCTCATCAGTTCTGTCTTGCTTTCAGAGAACTGAAGCTGCTTATGGAAAAAATCGGGGAGACTGATTATGCAGAATTTCTGAAAAAAGAATATGATACCATGAGAAAGAGTATTAATGAGAAAGCCTGGGATGGTGAATGGTATATGCGGGCACTCAGTAAGAAGGAAAACATTGGTTCCAGAACAAGTGAAGGCAGTAAAATCTATCTGAACGCCCAGACATGGGCAGTTCTGGGAGACGTGGTAGATGAAGAAAAGCTTCCGAAGCTTCTGACTTCGGTTGACAGTATGGAACATGATTTTGGTTTCCCTCTGAATATGCCGCCGTATGAGAAATATTCTCCGAATGTTGGACGGATGTCGGGAATGCTGCCGGGGCTGTTTGAAAACGGCGGAGTATATTGCCATGCAACGGGATTTAAGATCCTTATGGACTGCAAACTCGGCAGAGCTGAAAAGGCACTTTGTACTCTGAAAAAAATCATGCCGGACAGTGAAAAGAATCCGTCCACGCAGTCCGGCGCCGAGCCATATGTATTTACAAACTGCTATTCCACACATCCGAAATATTACGGCAAATCTTACTGGTCCTGGACAACCGGAACCTCTGCATGGTGCATGAAGGGACTGTATGAAGGCATTATGGGGGTAAAACGCGGATATGACGGGCTGGAAATTACCCCATGTTTTCCGAAAGAATGGGAACGGGCTGAGATGACGAGACATTTCCGAAACGCAGATTATCATATTGTAATTGAGAATCCGCAGTGTCGGAAGGCTGTCACATCCGTAATTATTGTGGACGGAACACAGATAAAAGGAAACAGGATTCCGGATTTTGCAGACAATAAAAAGCATGAAATAAAGGTTATCCTTCAATAAAAATTATTAGCACACGCTACTGATAAGCGTCGATGTAGGGGGAAATGGCTTGGAATGGGACAGAAAATCAGTGCCTGTTTTTTCTCTCACCTGAAGCTGATAAAATACAGTGGGAAACCCACCAAGGTAAGGTCTAACCAACCGCCTTGTACCGAGTCCTTGGAATTGAAGCGGTAACGTTAGATTTAAGCGTAGGACAGGGAGCAACAGAGCCGAAACGAAAGTGAAGTGATTGAGCTGGGAAATGATTATGAGGTCGGAAATGGTCGAAGCGTTCTATTACGTTGCAGACAACATCAGATCGTGTTCTGGATGTCAGCAAGATCGAGATCGACAAAAGCGCCGCGTGTGCCGACGACACCGGCTACGTTGGCGAGTACATCGATTCTTCCGTATTTTTTCATAACAGTTTCAACCACATTGCGGCAGTCATCTGCAGAAGAAACATCGGCTTTCAGGAAGGTAACATCGCCCTCTTTTTCATTTCTGATGCTTTTTTTTCGGTTTTTCCTTGCTTTTTAGAAAGATGCTGTTATAATAAGGAAAAGTGAATAAATATACATCACATGAGGAGAGAAGGAGATTATTATGAAAATGAATTTTGCAAAAAAAGCAACAGCACTTGCAATGTCCGTTCTGTTTGCTGTTTCGATGGCAGGATGCGGGAGTTCTGCATCTACCGCAAAGAAAGTAGAAGTAACATCCGTAGAGGATCTGGCAGATCTGAAGATTGGTGTACAGACCGGAACAACAGGTGATTCTCAGGCGAGCGATGCCGTTAATGCAGATTCCCAGATGCAGCGTTACAACAAAGGCGCCGATGCTATTCAGGCACTGAAAAACGGAAAGATTGACTGTGTTGTCATCGATTCCCTGCCGGCAGAGAAATTCGTTGCAGCAAACGATGATCTGAAAATTGTAGAAGGCATTTTTGATACCGAAGAGTACGCGATGTGCTTCAAAAAAGGAAATGAGTTAAGAGACGAATTTAACACCGCATTGGCAGAGCTGAAAGAGGACGGAACTCTTGATGAGATCATGAGCAACTACATCGGTGATGAAGTCGGCCAGCATCCGTATGAGTCCCCGGCAGACGTGGACCGCTCCAACGGAACGCTTACCATGGCAACCAACGCTGAGTTCGAGCCGTGGGAGTACAAAGAGGGAACCGATATTGTTGGTATCGACGCTGATATTTCCCAGGCCATCTGCGATAAGCTTGGTTATGAGCTGAAAATCGAGGATATGGCATTTGAAACTATCCTTGCATCCGTCAACAGCGGAAAAGCAGATTTTGGCGCAGCCGGAATGACTGTTACTCCGGAGCGTGAGGAGAGCGTTGATTTCACCGATACTTATGCAAATGCAACACAGGTTGTTATTGTAAGAAAGTAATCTAATGAGAGAAAAAGAGCGGCTGTCCGCCAGGCAAAATGGTGCAGCCGCTCTTTTTGCAGGAAATGAAACCACAAAGGAGAGATGTATTTTATGGAAAATTTACAGCATCAGTTTAACCGTTACTTTGTAGACAACGGTGCTACAGAGTGGTGGCTGACCGGTCTGAAGACGACGCTGCTTGTCACGGTAATCGCACTGTGCATCGGTGTTGTGCTCGGACTTCTCATCGCACTGATCCGTTCAACACACGAGCAGACCGGTAAATTAAAACTTCTGAATATTGTTGCACGCGTCTATCTGACGATCATCCGCGGAACGCCGTCCATGATTCAGATTCTGTTTTTCTATTCCGTTATTTTTGCAACCGTAAACCTGAACAATATCGTGATCGGCGGAATTGCCTTTGGTATCAACTCCGGTGCGTACGTTGCCGAGATTTTCCGTTCCGGAATCATGTCTGTGGATAAAGGACAGACGGAAGCGGGACGAAGCCTTGGTTTAAACCCGGCACAGACCATGCGTCTGATTATCATTCCGCAGGCGTTTAAAAACGTTCTTCCGGCGCTGATCAACGAGATGATCGTGCTGTTGAAAGAGACTGCCATCATCGGCTATATCGGAACCATCGATATTACAAAAGCAGCAACCCTGGTACAGAGCCGTACATACGATGCACTGGTTCCGCTTCTCTCCGCAGCGATCTTTTATCTGATTCTTGTTATGATTCTGACCTATTTCATGGGCAAACTGGAAAGGAGACTGCGTAAGAGTGACCACTAACGAAAAAGTATTAATTAAAGTTGAAAATCTGCAGAAGAGCTTCGAGGATAATAAAGTTTTAGACGGAATCAGCACAGAGATCCGTCAGGGAGAAGTTGTCGCTGTCATCGGTCCTTCCGGTTCCGGAAAATCGACGTTTCTGCGTTCCTTAAACCGTCTGGAAATTCCAACCGGCGGAAAAATTTATTTCGAGGGTGTTGACATCACAGCACCGGAAACCGACATTGACCATGTGCGTCAGAAGATCGGAATGGTATTCCAGCAGTTCAATCTGTTTCCGCACAAAACCGTTAAGGAAAATATCATGCTCGCTCCGGTGACGTTAAAACTGATGACACCGGAAGAAGCAGAGAAAAAAGCGATGGAGCTCCTGACCCGTGTCGGGCTGCCGGACAAAGCAGATGCCTATCCGGGAAGCCTTTCCGGCGGACAGAAGCAGCGAATCGCCATCGCACGCGCCCTTGCGATGAATCCGGATGTTATGCTGTTTGATGAACCGACTTCCGCACTCGATCCGGAGATGGTAGGAGAGGTTCTGGAAATCATGAAAGAGCTTGCCGAATCGGGCATGACCATGGTTGTTGTCACACATGAGATGGGCTTTGCCAGGGAGGTGGCAACCCGCGTCGTCTTTATCAACGAGGGAAATATTCAGGAGGAGAATACTCCGCAGGAATTCTTCGCAAATCCGCAGAATCCGCGTCTGAGAGAATTTTTATCGAAAGTATTATAAGCAACAGAGATAAGAAAAACCGATGTTCTGTGAAAATAATCGCACAGAACATCGGTTTTTTAGCTTTTATGAAAGAAAGAACTTATTTCGAAATCGGCCGTGTAACCTCTTTCAGCCACTCTTTCTCTTCGCCCTCCAGATATGGAGAAATCTTCTCATACACTTCTTTGTGGTAATTGTTCAGCAGCTCGACATCTTTCTCTGTCATATACTGCGTATCGATACCGTCGAGGTCGATCGGAACCATGGTGACGAACTCAAAGCGCATGAACTGGCCATACATATTCTTTTCTGCTTTGCGGCAGAGCATCAGGTTCTCAGTACGGATACCGTGACTTCCTTCAATGTAGATACCAGGTTCGTCAGAGGTCAGCATACCTTCCTCGAGAACGGCATTTTCCATGCGCTCCGGAACCATTTTCCAGCGGAAACCGTTTGGACGCTCATGGACATTTAAGAGATAGCCGACACCGTGGCCGGTTCCGTGATTGAAGTCAAGACCTCTCTCCCAGAATGCCTGTCTTGCGAGGTAATCGAGGTTGATGCCAATGCATCCATGGAGAAATTTTGCATTTCCAAGACGCAGGGTTCCCATCGTGGTGATGGTGAAATGCTCTTTTTCTTCCTCGGTCAGCGGTCCGACAACGATCGTTCTCGTGATATCAGTTGTTCCTTCATAATACTGTCCGCCGGAATCTACCAGGTACATGCCTTTTGGCTGTAGAACGGAGAAATCTTCTTTCGTTGCCTGATAATGGCACATAGCGGCATTCGGGCCGTAAGCGGAGATTGTTCCGAAACTTGGCTCGATATAGCCTTCCTGCTCTTTTCGGAAGGATTCCAGTTTTTCCGCAACGGAAACTTCATCCATCGGGATTTTTCCGATATTCTTCTTTAACCAGTAAACGAAACGGGTCACAGCAACGCCGTCTTTGATGTGGGCTTTGCGGATATTTTCCATCTCAACTGGTGTTTTCACTGCCTTTAAGGAAGAAGCCGGGTTCATCACATTGACAATCGTGTTTTCGCCCATGACGCTCTGGCAGATCGTGTAGTTGACTTTGGCTTTCTCCAGAAGAATCGTTTTTCCTGTGATGCTGGCAGCGAAATCATAGACAGCATCGTATGGATGAATCGAAATACCAAGACCGGCAAGATACTGTTTCACTTCATCATTTAAAGTTGCTTCCTGAATAAACAGATGGCCTTCGGTTTCGGTCAGAATGAGGTAGGAGAGGACAACCGGATTGCACGGAATATCGTTTCCGCGGATATTCAGCATCCAGGCGATATCGTCGAGCGCGGTCAGGATATGCACTTCGGCACCGTTCTCTTTCATCTTTTCGCGGACTTTGGCAAGACGGTCAGCAGCGGACTCGCCAGTATATTTGGAATCAAGAATCCAGACTGGTTCTGCAGAAAGCGCCGGGCGGTCGGACCAGATTTCACCGATCAGGTCACTTCGATAGGAGAGAAAACGCTCCGGAAGTGTCTTTTCCAGTGTCTCACCGAGCATCTCATTGACAACGCGGCCGTCGAAGCCGATGGTCATGCCTTCTTTTGTATTTGCCTGCAGGTATTCCTCTACGGTCGGAACACCTTCCTGGCCCATTTTCATTAAAGTAACGCCGGTTCCGGCAAGCTCTTTGGCTGCCTGTACGAAGTAACGGCCATCGGTCCAGAGGCACGCTTCATCCTGGGTAATAACGGCGGTTCCGGCAGAACCGGTAAAGCCTGTGATATACGTTCTTGCTTTAAAGTAAGTTCCTACATATTCAGATTCATGGTAATCGGCGGTCGGAACCAGATAAGCGTCCACGCCGTAGGCTCTCATTTTTTCGCGGAGAGCAGCTAATCTTTCTGGTATCATAATTTTTTCCTCATCTTTCTTTTCGAAAAATACTGCCGGCATTTTTTTTCAGGATGCCGACATTTTTATTCTATCACATTTTCCAGATCTGTCAAAGTGATGATTGAGAATTTGTCTCACTGTTTCCGAAATTTTCTAAAATCGTTTCGCATTTGGAGATTTTTCCTATTTTTCAAGAGCTTTTTTGTACCATTTTGGTTAAAAAAGCAGTAAGATAAAAATAAAGTGAAAAGCGTGGCGAAACTACGCGAAAAAGCAGAAACTATGAAGAAAGGGGGACATACTGTAATGCATACAATATGTCTGAAAGACAACTGGACATTAACTGTCCTCGGAAAAAATGTTTACCATATTCCGGAAACTCCAATTGAAACGAAGGTACCGTCTACCGTTTACGGCACCCTTCTGGAGAAAGGCCTGATTCCGGATCCGTTTTATCGTGACAATGAGCTCGATGCACTAAAATTGATGGAGAACGATTTCGCATACGAGACAACGATCGTGATCAGTGAGGAAGACAGAAAAGCGGACCGTCTGTTTTTACACTTCGACGGAATTGATACCATCGCAGATGTTTATCTGAACGGAGAGAAAATCGGCTCCGCAGACAACATGAACCGTGTCTGGGAGTATGATATTACCGATCTTGTTGCAGGTGATGCAGCCGATACCGTATATCAGGTAAAAGTGGTTCTGCATTCCCCGACAAAATTCATCGCAGAAGAAGAAGCAAAATGCCCGGTTGGAGCAGCATCCGATGCAATGCCGGGATTCCCGCATATTCGTAAAGCAGCCTGCATGTACGGCTGGGACTGGGGTCCGCGTCTTCCAGATGCAGGACTGTTCCGTGAGGCTTCTGTTCTCGCAGTAAAAACTGCCCGTCTGGCACAGGTATTTGTAGGACAGGAGCATCATGTAACTGGAAAAACCGTTCATGGAAATGTGGTTGACTTCGTCCGCCTGACCGCAGATGCTGAAATCGAGTGGATGCCGGGTGTAACCGACGGTAAAGTAAAGATCGTAATGACCGTTACTTCCCCGGATGGAAAAACCGTTCTGACCGCAGAAAGCGGCACAATGGATCCGCTGACCAATTCTGCACCGGCAAAGAATCTGACCGGACTTACCTGTGATCTTCGCAGCAATCATGTACAGGCTTCCCTTACCGTAGAAAATCCGGAGCTGTGGTGGCCGAACGGCTATGGTGCACAGGCACTGTATCAGGTAAAGGTAGAGCTCGTTGCAGACGATATCCTGGATACCTGGGAGAAGAAGATGGGTCTTCGTACCATCACCGTAAATACTGACGTGATGGAAGATGAAGTCTTTGATGAGCACATGACCGGCCAGTCACCGGATTACGATGACGGCGACAACATGATCATGACCAACGGTGAGAAAAAAATCATCATCACCGATAAACCTGCAAAGACCGTAAAGGGCCGTAACTTTGCGTATGAAATCAACGGACTGCAGATCTTCGCGATGGGCGCTGACTACATTCCGGAGGACAATATCTTAACCCGTCAGACGAGAGAGCGTACCGATCTGCTGCTGAAATCCGCACAGGAGGCAAACTTTAACTCCCTGCGTGTATGGGGAGGCGGATACTTCCTCGATGACTTTTTCTATGATGTCTGCGATGAGAGAGGACTCCTCATCTGGCATGACTTCATGTTTGCCTGCGCATCCTACGAGCTGACAGATGACTTCGAAGAGAATATCTCCGCGGAGATCCGTCAGAATATGCGCAGACTCCGTTCCCATGCAAGTATTGCTCTATGGTGCGGAAACAACGAGATGGAAACCCAGTACGAAACGCTGGCATGGCAGAAATCTAAGAAACAGACGTATGATTACATCCATCTGTATGAGTACATCATTCCGAAAATCGTCAAAGAAGAGGATCCGGAGAAATTCTACTGGCCGTCATCCCCGTCTTCAGGCGGAAATTACGAAAACAGCAATGCAGAGAACGTCGGCGATACCCATTACTGGGGTGTATGGCACGGAAGCGAGCCGTTCACCGCTTATCGTTCCCACCATTACCGTTTCCTGTCCGAGTTCGGATTCCAGTCCTTCCCGGCACTGCAGACTGTAAAACGGTTTACCGAAGACGGCGACCGCAACATCTTCTCCCGTGTCATGGAAATGCACCAGAGAAATACGGCTGCCAACGGAAAGATCCTGAACTACATTTCACAGACATACCTGTATCCGAAGAACTTCGACGAGCTTTTGTACTGCTCACAGCTTCTTCAGGCCGATGCGATTCGTTACGGCGTTGAGCATTTCCGCCGCTTCCGCGGTACCTGCATGGGTGCTGTTGTATGGCAGCTGAACGATATCTGGCCGGTAGCATCCTGGGCAAGCGTGGACTACTATGGAAACTGGAAAGCCCTGCAGTACGCAGAGAAGAAGATGTTTGCACCGGTCTTGCTTTCCTGCGAGGAGCACGGAGAGATCGATCAGAAACCGTTTGTCAACACACTGCCGCATCCGATTGATGTCAGTGCAGACCTTCATGTTGCCAATGAGACCGGTGAGCCGATCGTCGGAACCGTAAAATGGTCCCTGTGCCGTCCGGATTCTTCCGTAGTCAAAGAGGGAGCTTTCGAGGTGAATGCACCGGCTTACGGCGGACAGTGGATGCCGCATCTTGATTTCAACGATCAGGATCCGCTGGAAGTTCATCTGACCTATGAGCTGGTTGTTGATGGAAACGTAGTATCTTCCGGATCAACTCTGTTCTGCGCACCGAAGCATTACCATTTTGCAGATCCGAAGCTTTCTGTATCAGTAGACGGCGATACCGTAACCGTAACCGCAGAGAACTTTGCAAAATCTGTCAGCGTAGAGACTGAGAACGGTGTGCTTCGTCTGGACGATAACTTTGTGGATATGGAAGCCGGAACAAAGACCTTCCGCATTCTGCCGACCGCAGACTTTACCGCAGAGGGAACCGGCGTATCGGGCGCATACCGCGTAAGAAGCGTTTATGAGACTGCAGAGAGATAAGGAAAAATTTTAAAGAAATACATAAAAAAGAAAGAGCGTGCAGCAAATGCCTGTGCGTTCTTTCTCTGAAAAAATTCGAAAACAGATGATCGTTACCGTCCAAGCTGGAGTTTTCGTGCCTGCTTCGGCGTGACGCCTTTCAGTTTTTTGTAGCAGCGGATAAAGTAACTGCAGTCCGTATAACCGACCTCCCGCGCGATAAACGAGATGTCGTGGCTGGAAAACAAAAGCATATTTTCGGCTGCATTGATCCGGGTTGCTGTAATGTATTCCTTGCAGGTCATATTGTACCGGCGGTAGAAATTCATGGAAAAGGTGGAGTGCGACATATTGCACATCGCGGCAAGTTTTTCTACGGTCAGCTCCTCAAAGTAGTGGGAATCGATGTATTCGGAAATCAGGTCAAACCCGATTTCATAAGAAGGATGAACGCCGGGAGCCAGAAAGAAATCACCATTTTTCTGCCAGATCCGCGCAAACTTGGTGACGATTTTCCGAAGATCGGCAGTTAATACCATCGAATAACCGAATTCTTTATTCTGATATTCGGAAAGAATATCGGAAAAAAGCGGAAAAAGATTCATTTGGGCCGTCTGTTCCGGAGAAAAGATACAGGGACAGCGGTAAGCGTGAATCCCATGCAGCATGGCGCGCAGATCGATTTCATCCGTTTTGCAGGACGGCAGAAGATTGGGATCGAATTTGATCACATCGTACTGAACTGGAGAAGAACCTCTCGCAAGAGCGATGGAGTGGACGCATTTGGGCGGAAAAAGAATGACAGCGCCCTTCGTGCAGGTGGATACGACATTGTCAAGGGAAACTTCGATTTCGCCTTTGCGGACGTAGAGAAGTTCTACATAATAATGCCAGTGCGCCGGAATCGGCAGGAGATCGCGGGTGCTGTCAGAAAGAAATGCCTCATAGGGGGAAGCAATTGGATCGATGTATTCGTATAAATTGTTCATGCCAGTGATGTAAAAACCTTTCGTCTAAGTTATGCTCTATTATAGCCGCATTTTGCGGTCTTGACAAGACGAGGGGGGAATCAATAAAGAAACAGGAAATTCTAAAAGAGAAAGGACAGGGTAGAAAAAATACCATGCAGAACACAACAAATGATATGACAAGAGGGAACAGCATGAAACTGATTTTTCAGTTTTTCCTGCCCATTCTGATCGGAAATCTGTTCCAGCAGCTTTACAGCTTCGTGGATTCCATGGTTGTCGGAAAAGGAATCGGAGATACGGCGCTTGCCGCAGTTGGAAACACAAGCTCCGTTCATTTTCTGATTATCGGCTTTGCCATCGGACTGACGGGTGGCCTTGGCATCTGTATTTCGCATTCTTTTGGTGCAAACGATACAAAAAAGCTGCGGAAAGAGATTGCCATGTCGGTCTATATCTGCCTTGCCATCGGAATCGTGATCACAACGTTCAGCCTGCTTCTGATGCGGCGGCTGTTTATCTTTCTGCAGACGCCGGAGGATATGATGACGGATACTCTCGTGTATTTCGGAACAATCCTGGCCGGAAGCACCATCACGATTTTCAATAACTTTGTGATGACACTGCTCCGCTCGGTCGGAAACAGCAAGGTTCCGCTCGTCTCCATGGTGCTTTCTGCCATTGCCAATATTGTGCTGGATCTTCTCTTTGTGTTTCCGCTTCACATGGGTGTATTTGGAGCAGCACTTGCCACGGTTCTGGCGCAGGCGATTTCCGCGCTGTACTGCTTCTGGCACATCCTCCGTGCACCGGAATTGCTTCCACAGAAGGGGGACTGGAAAGCGGATGGAAAAATTCTTGCCGCGCTGACCGGAAAAGGTCTTCCGGTTGCAGTGATGAATTCTGTTACTGCTATCGGAGGAATGGTGCTTCAGGTCTTTGTCAACCAGATGGGAACCGCCTATGTGGCTGCGTATGCGGCATGTATGAAGGTCTGCGGTCTGTTTGAGCAGCCGGGTGTGACCGTCGGACTGGCGCTTCTGACCTTTACCGGACAGAACTATGGAGCAAAGAAGTATGACAGAATCAAGAGCGGCGTATGGGACGGTGTGATCCTGTCGATTCTGGTCAATCTGCCGTTTGCGGCGCTGGAAATTTTCGCGCCGAAATTCCTGGCATCTCTGATGCTGAACGATCCGACCGTCATTTCCTACACCTGTATCTTTCTTCCGCTCACCGGAATCGCATTGTTTCCGCTTGGATGGCTTTTCGTATTCCGAAACGCCTGCCAGGGCATGGGAAAAACGGTACTGCCGATGATTTCCGGTGTTGTTGAAGTTGTGATGCGTGTCGGCGTCGTTCAGATTGCGGTTCCGCACTTTGCGTTCCGCGGTGTCGCATTCGCTGAGATTTCCGCATGGATTGGCGCGGGAGCGATGCTGATGGTTACGTATCTGGTGTATCAGGTGCGGCTGTCAAAAGGTGTTTCGAAGTAAAAATAAAAATCCCGGATTCTGGATACCTGCCGTAAAAGCAGGAACCGAAAATCCGGGATTTTTGTTTTTGAAAGATTTAGTTGTTTTCCACCGGTGTTCCCATGTAATAGAAACCGCGGCACTCATCCAGATATACATTCTGCAGCGTGCCGATCAGGGAAGCATCACCTTTGAAATGAACGAGCGTATTGTTACTCATACGGCCGGTCACAAGGGACGGATCCTGTTCATTGATGCTCTCGACGAGAACTTCTTGAACTGTGTGGGTATGTCTTGCCGTTACCTCACGGGAGATTTCCTGTACTTCAGCAAGAAGACGGTCGAAACGGTCCTTCACAACATCGACCGGAATCTGATCCTCCATAGCGGCAGCCGGTGTTCCTGTTCTTCTGGAATACTGGAAGGTAAAGGCGCTGTCGTAGCGGACCTTACGTACCACATCCATCGTTTCGAGGAAATCTTCCTCTGTCTCGCCAGGGAAACCGACGATGATATCGGTTGTCAGGGAGACATCCGGTACTTTCGCGCGGATGCGGTCAACAAGGTCAAGATACTGCTCTTTCGTGTAGCGGCGGTTCATCAGCTTTAAGATGCGGCTGCTTCCGGACTGGAGCGGGAGATGAAGATGGAGGCAGACCTTTTCGCAGTCGCGCATCGCATCGATCAGCTCCTCAGAGAGATCCTTCGGGTGGGAGGTCATGAAACGGATGCGTTTCAGCCCTTCGATTTTATTAACCTCGCGCAGAAGCTGGGCAAACGTCATCGGCTCCTCGAGATTCTTTCCGTAAGAGTTGACGTTCTGACCGAGCAGCATGATCTCCACAACGCCGTCTGCAACGAGGCGTTTGATCTCTGCAACGATTTCCTCCGGTTTCCGGCTGCGCTCGCGGCCGCGCACATACGGTACGATACAGTAGCTGCAGAAGTTGTTGCAACCGAACATGATATTGACGCCGGATTTAAACGGATATTTCCGGTCAACCGGAAGATTTTCCACGATCTTGTCGGTATCTTTCCAGATATCGATCACCATGCGGTCCTCGGTCATACAACGGACAAGGTATTCAGCGAAGCGGTAGATATTGTGGGTTCCGAAAATCAGGTTGACGAAATGATAGCTTTTTTTGAGCTTTTCGACAACGAGCGGCTCCTGCATCATGCATCCGCAGAGGGAGATGATCATGCCCGGATTTTTCTTTTTGTATTTGCCAAGCTGTCCAAGACGGCCGTAGACGCGAAGATTGGCGTTTTCACGGACGGTACAGGTATTGTAAACGACAAAGTCAGCATCCTCGGTCTCCACAATGTGGTAGCCGACGGTTTCAAGGATTCCCTCGAGCTTTTCAGAATCGCGGGCGTTCATCTGGCATCCGAATGTTGTGATACAGGCAGTCAGGAATTCTTTGCCGTTCTTTTTCGCGCGTTCCGGGACGAGCTGCTGTTTTAAGAGCGCCATAAAGTAATACTGGCGCTGCGGTTCTGCTTCCGGAGCCGGGAGTGTGATATCAACGTCCATCAGGTCGATGCCGGAAACCTCTGCATCCGGAATCGTTCTAAGATCTATTTTCATAGTTGCTGTTCCTCTTTTCTGGGTAGTAAAAATCGTGGCAGAATGCCGAGAAAAAAGACCCGTCGCATCGGATCTTATCTGTCTGTTATTTTATCGTATCTGTGGGAAAATAGCAAGAAAAAAAGGTGCTGCAATCGAAACAGAACAGCAAACCGAAAATTTTACGGTTTTTCAAAATTATAACAAAATTTCAGAACCAATTCTTGACAAATGACAAAAATCGCGCTAAAATTACAGCCGTCGTGTAAGATAAATTCTGGGAAGAGAAAAAGTAAATGCGGAAAAAGCGTTTGCAGAGAGCTGTCGGAGAAGGTGCGAGACAGCAGCGTGTCCGGATTGAATATCATCTCGGAGAAGGGAAACCCAAAGAACTGTTTTTATTGTTTCATTAAGATAAAGACAGGATTCCAGTAGGTTTTCACGGGAGTTTCCCGTTACAGAAACCGCGTATGCTTGTGCGTGTATTCGTACTTGTTTCAAAGGAGAGACAAGGGTGGTTTGCGGAAAAAATATGGTCCGTCCCTGGTTATCGTGGGGCGGCTTTTTTTATGCAGAAACACCGGTAATACAGCCTGGCAAGAAACAAATCCTGCTGCCAAACACGCGCAGACAGGAAAAGGGAGGAAACATATGAAAGTGTACAAAAAAATCATGAACGGCGTGGCATTTGTCGAGAAATTGATTCTTGTGCTGTCCACGATCCTGATTGTTGTGCTTACGGTCGGAAATGTCCTGTCCCGTAAGATTCTGCATCAATCCTGGTCATTTACCGAGGAACTCGTTGTTGCGGTATTTGTCCTGATTACACTTCTCGCTGCAGCGCTCGCTGCCCGTGACGGAGAGCTGGTCAATCTTTCTTTACTGCCGGACCGTCTTTCAGAAAAAGCGAGAAGAATTCTGCTGGTGGTCAACACGGCTTTCAGTGTTGCATTTACCGCAGTCCTGTTTAAATACGGCATGGACAAGGTTCTGACCCAGTTAGCCAACGGAAAGAGAACCTTCGTGCTGAACTGGCCGGAATGGATTTTCTGGTCCTTCGTACCGATCGGAGCCGCCTGCATGACGCTCCACATGATCGAGTATCTGATTGATACCTTTGTAAAAGCGAAAGAGGAGGGAGAAGAAAAATGATCAGTGCAATTCTTTTTATTTCATTCTTTATTTTCCTGATCCTTGGTATTCCGATCGGCATCTGCCTCGGTTTATCCTCGATCTGCGCAATTTTATATTCCGGCACATCGCTGACGATCGTTGCCACCAACATGTATTCCGGCATCAGTAAATTCCTGCTGCTTGCCATTCCGTTCTTTGTCCTGTCCGGAAATATCATGGCAAAGGCGGGTATCTCCAAACGGCTGATCCGTTTCGTTGATACATGTGTCGGCCACAAAAAAGGCGGTATCGCCATCGTGTGCGTTATCGTTGCCTGTTTCTTCGGCGCTATTTCCGGTTCCGGTCCGGCAACTGTTGCAGCTCTTGGTATGGTTCTGATTCCTGCCATGATCGAGCGCGGCGGCTTCTCCGCACCGTTTGCCACAGCGCTGATGGCGACATCGAGTTCGATCGCAATCGTCATTCCGCCGAGTATCGCATTCGTTGTTTACGCATCCATCACCGGCGTATCCATTGCAGATATGTTCACCGCAGGTATCGTTCCTGGTATCCTGATGGGTGTTGCTCTTGTAATCGTTGTTCTTCTTGAGGCAAAGAAACACAACATTCAGCCGACGCAGAAGAAGGCAACGGCAAAAGAGAGATGGGATGCATTTAAGGATGCGTTCTGGGGATTCCTGATGCCGGTTATTATTCTTGGCGGTATCTATGGAAGCGTATTCACTCCAACAGAAGCAGCAGCCGTTTCCGTTGTATACGGTCTGTTTGTCGGAATCTTTATCTACAAAGAAATTAAGATCAAAGATCTGTGGGATCTGATGGTAGACTCTGCAAAGACCACCGGCGGTATTATGCTCATCGTAGCAAGTGCTTCCCTGTTTTCCTTTGTCTGCACCAAATTCGGTATTGCGCAGGCAGCTTCCGATCTGCTTGGAAGCGTTGCACATAATCAGTTCACATTCCTGCTGATCGTCAATATCATTTTCCTGATTGCAGGATGCTTTATCGATGCAAACTCCGCCATGTATATCTTTATCCCGATTATGCTTCCGGTCTGCAAAGCCCTTGGCTATGACCTGGTAGCATTCGGTATCGTGGCAACGGTCAACCTGGCCATCGGACAGGTAACTCCACCGGTTGGTGTCAACCTGTTTGTTGCCATTTCCGTAAAACTGAAAAAAGGAATGGAAGTTACCATTCAGCAGATTTCCAAAGCCGTTATGCCAATGATCGCAGCATCGGTAGCAGTTCTGCTTCTGATTACGTATGTTCCGCAGATTTCCACGTTCCTTCCAAAAGCACTGGCAAAAGTCGGAGCTTATACCGGAGCGGTAGCTGCAGCAACGAATTCCGATACTTCCAGTGGCGATGGTGCGGATGGCAGCACAGCAGGAAATTCCTCCGGCAATGAGGATTACAATGATATCGCTGATTACAGTGACCTTGGATGGGAAGAGCAGACCTGGAACTTTACCTGCTCCACCACTGAGACCAGTACCTGGGCAGAAGGCGGACGTAAGTTCGGCGAGCTCATGGAAAAAGCAACCGGCGGCAAAATTAAAGTCAACGTATATGCCGCAGACCAGCTGACCAACGGAAACCAGTCCGAAGGTATCCAGGCGTTGATGAACGGAGACCCGGTACAGATTTCGATGCACAGCAACCTGATTTACTCTGCATTTGACCCGAGATTTAACGTCGTATCTCTTCCGTTCCTGTTTGATTCCGTAGAAGATGCGGATGCAAAACTGGACGGCGAGGCAGGCGAAAAATTAAAAGAGATCCTCGATGAGTACGGTCTGCACTGCATGGGAATCGCCGAGAACGGTTTCCGTCAGCTGACCAACAGCAAGCAGGAAGTAAAAACCGTCGATGATATGAAGAACCTGAAAATCCGTGTAGCAGGAAGTAACCTGCTGATGGAGTGCTACAAACGCTGGGGTGCCGATGCGACCAACATGAACTGGTCTGAGACCTACACCGCCCTGCAGCAGAAAACCGTAGAAGGCCAGGAGAATCCGCTTCCGGCTATCGATGCAGCCAGCGTACAGGAAGTACAGCCGTACTGCTCCATGTGGAATGCAATTTATGACTGCTTGTTCTTCTGCATTAACGGAGACATCTATAACAATCTGACCCCGGAGCAGCAGAAAGTTGTCGATGAGGCCGGACAGAAAGCAGTAGACTACGAACGTGCCATCAACCGTGCCGGTGATGATGAGATTATGGACCGCTGGCAGAACGAGAACGGTGTCAAGATCACAAAATATGAGGATATGGACATTGATTCCTTCAAACAGGCGGTAGACGGTGTGGATGAATGGTATCAGAAAGAACTGGAGAGCCAGGGCTACGATGATGCCAAAGATCTGATCGAGACCTTTACAAAACAGGATACTTCTTCAGCCGATGCATCGAAATATGAGGTAGAAGACAGAAGCGACCTTGACTGGCCGGAGCAGACGTGGAATTTTACCTGCTCCACCACTGAGACAAGTACCTGGGCTGAGGGCGGACGCAAGTTCGGCGAACTCATGGAAAAAGCAACCGGCGGAAAAATCAAAGTCAATGTCTATGCGGCAGACCAGCTGACCAACGGAAACCAGTCTGAGGGTATCCAGGCGTTGATCGACGGCGATCCGGTGCAGATCTCCATGCACAGCAACCTGATCTATTCTGCATTTGATCCGAGGTTCAATGTCGTATCCCTTCCGTTCCTGTTCGATTCCGTAGAGGATGCGGATGCAAAACTTGATGGCGAGGCCGGTGAGAAATTAAAAGAGATTCTTAATGAGTACGGACTGCACTGCATGGGAATCGCCGAGAACGGATTCCGTCAGCTGACGAACAGCAAACAGGAAGTAAAATCGGTCGATGATATCAAGAATCTGAAAATCCGTGTCGCAGGAAGCAATCTTTTAATGGAATGCTACAAACGCTGGGGTGCCGATGCAACAAACATGAACTGGTCCGAGACCTATACGGCCCTGCAGCAGAAGACGGTTGAAGGACAGGAGAATCCGCTTCCGGCAATTGACGCAGCAAGCGTACAGGAAGTACAGCCATACTGCTCGATGTGGAACGCGATCTATGACTGCCTGTTCTTCTGCATCAACGGTGACATCTACGACAGCATGACGCCGGAGCAGCAGGAAGTCATCGATGAGTGCGGCCGCCTCGCAACCGAGTACGAGCGCGAGATCAACCGCGCAGGTGACGACGAGATCATGGATCGCTGGCAGAATGAAAACGGTGTGACCATCACAAAGTATGACGATATGGACATCGACTCCTTCAAAAAAGCAGTGGACGGTGTTGACGAGTGGTACGAGAAAGAGCTTGAAAATCAGGGCTATGATGATGCGAAAGAACTGATTGACACCTTTATAAAATAGAACAAGAAAATCCATCCGTGGTTCGGAATCTTATCCGGGACGGGTGGATTTTTCCATTTTTACGGATTGTGTTTTCTTAAAAAAATGCGTATACTGGAGAGAGTTTCAAAACAGAACGGAGTAAAGCGTATGAAAGACGGAAGGGAAGCGAAAGTGAATATGGATGAGTGGGCATTTATTCCGATGATTCCGTTCGGGCTTCTGGCTGGATACTGGGGGACGATGGAAGTGCGCATCACAGGGCTTGCCGAGGAAGGTTTCCGGATCCGGCTTGCTCATCCGGCATCCGAAGCGCAGAAACAGGAGGTACTGGAACTGGCGTTTTACGATTATGACACGGCATCTTACCATCGGCTTATAATCCATGATGCATGTCTGGTGATGGAGAAACAGGAATCGTTTTTTACAGTCTGCACCTTCGCAACGAAGCTGGAAGCATACCGCAGGGAAGTGCAGCGCCTTGCGATGCAATATGGACGGTATATTCGCTGGAAAACGGAAGGCGACGACGCATTGCTTGCGGAACAGATGACGGGATATCCGGCAGAAGAGGATGAGCAGCATTTTGAAAGCCTGGAAGAGCAGAAACAAATGTGGTTTGCATCCATTCAGGCAGATACGTTTTTGAAAATCCGGCGCGGGGCAGGCGAAGGAAATCCGTCGGCGGAACCGGAACTGGCCCTTGAACTAGACCGTCCTGTATGGTATGAAAAATATCTGGAACAGGATGCGCCCGCCTTTTTTGATCTGTATTTTCGAAAAAATCAGATAACGAAAGCACCAGGCTTTCAACCGGACCGTCTGTATTTTGGCAATGCCTTCTGTCCGAATCTGTTTCCGAATGAGAATACACTGCTGAAACTGATCGAAAAAGCCTGCCGGGAGCAGTTCTCTGTTACCCTTGTATTTCCCGTTATGTGGGAATCAAAGCGCAGAGGGACAGAACATCTGCTGAAAGTACTGGATACCTGGTGCAGACAGCGTCGGAAAAAGCTTGAGATTGTTGTAAATGACTGGGGAACAGCAGCGCTGGCAGCAGAATGGAAATCTTTTACGGTATGCCTTGGAATTCTGCTGAACAAACGAAAAAAAGATCCTCGCATGAAGTATAAGCAGGGAAATGATGCACTGTTTCGTCAGAACAATTTGAATGCAGCATTCTATCGAAAGTATTTAAAAGAAACCTTTGGAATGGAACAATATGAGTGGGAAACCTGCGGATGCCCACAGGAATTTCCGGAAGGAAGCAACAGTCTGTACTTCCCCTTTTACCAGACAAATACCTCGCAGCACTGCGCACTGTACGCAGACTGTGTCAACGGAAACCGCGGTGCACAAAAACAGGTGGAAGAATGTTTGCATTACTGTGAACAGCAGGCATTTCTCTATCCGAAGCATCTGCAGATGATAGGACGATATAACTCTCTTTTTGCGTTGGATCCGACGCTGATTCAGAAGCCGGCAGAAATGGGACGGGCATATGCAGCACATGGAATAAAACGTTTCATTCTGAATCTGCTGTAAGAATGTACGGATAGAAACAAAAAAGAAGCTCTCCCACAAACTGGGACCCGCAGCTTGCGAAAAGCCTTTTTCAGACACGCTCTAAGATAAAACAGGAAAGGAATACGAAGAGATGAAAATTACAGCAGGACTTGGATCCGTGGACGATTATATCCGCTATGTAAAGGCCGGTGCTGACGAGCTTTTCTGCGGTTACGTTCCGTTTTCCTGGGCGGAACAATACGGTACGGTTATGGCATTGAATCGAAGAGAAGTGCTGAGCTATAACGTACAGATCGGATCGTTTTGTGAGCTGGAAATTCTAGCTGAAATGATCCATGTGTATCAAAAACCGGTGCATCTGACGTTTAATTCTCTATATTATCTCCCGGAACAGTATGCAAAAATCGCCGGAATGATCCAGAAGTGCCGCCGGATCGGCTTTGAGAGCTATATCATTGCGGATCCCGCACTCCTTGTCTATCTGCGGGAGCATGGAATGGACTGTGAGGTACATTTAAGTGGCGATCTGGGAACTGTAAACACGGCAATGACAGATGTTTTTGCAAAACTTACCCCCAAGCGCATCATCTTTCAGCGGAAAAATACGGTTGCGGAAATGCAGGAAGTGATTCGTCATATCCGTGCGGAACATCCCGCGCAGACCATTACAGAGTTTGAGGCATTCGCCTTAAATGAAATGTGCCAGTTCAGCGGTGCGTTCTGCAATTCCCTGCACTGTGATGAGATGGGATACCTGTGCCGCGTACCATACTGGCGAAGAACGGCTGAAATGAAAAGTGGTTCGCCGGACCAGTCTTTGATACGTCGGACAGCAAGCATGCCGGATCTCGCAGCCAAGGAGCCAGACCCGGCAACGGTTACGCAAGGAGAAGGAGAGGCGGCATATGATGAGAACGGTTATCTCTGCGGAGAAAGCGGTTGCGGGCTCTGTGCGTTAAAGCAGCTATCCGATGCAGGGATCACGCACCTGAAACTCGTTGGACGCGGAAACTACGCCGATTTTATGGAGCGCGACATCCGGAATCTGCGTCTGGCACTCGATATTCTTGATACAGCGAAAAGTGATGCAGAGTATCAAAAGCAGATGAAAACGGAACTCTTTTCGAACGGCTGCGGTCATCTCTGCTATTATCGTTGATTTCTTTCATGTTGGAGTATTGCAAAAACCGGCGTTTTGCACACAAACTTTGGTTAGAAACACATCCCAATTGTTCTTGTTGACTAAGCATCCCTTCCGGGAATACAATATAGAAAAAGCAGGAAGGAGGGGATACCGTGCAGGCACTTTCGAAGAAGAAAACCGGTGATATCTGTACCATCAAATGGATGTTTGGAGTCCCTGAGATTCTGGATTTCCTGCGAAGCCGCAAAATCGAAGAAGGCAGCACCATACAGGTCATCCAGAAAATGGACGGTGGATTAATTCTCGGTATGGATGGAAAACGAATCGCACTGTGCGACGAAGCAGCAGACCGGATTCAGGTATGAAAGAAAAAACAAAAATGAGTGGAGCCTTGTGAAAGGAACCACTCATTTTTGTTTTGCAGAAACTTTCACAGAACCGTTGCGGAGCAGACCTCGGATAGGGTAAAATAGAACGGATCTTGAGAAAAGGAAGTTAAAATTTTATGACATTATTAGAACAGATACAAAAAGAAAATGCCGTCGCCTTTACGCACGGCGGAAAATTTCATGCAGACGATGTGTTTTCTGCTGCGCTGCTTTTGTATTTCAATCCGCAGCTTACGATCCAGCGCGGAAACCGCGTACCGGAAGTGTTTGAGGGGATTGTTTTTGATATCGGGAGAGGAGAGTATGATCATCACCAGAAGGACAGCCGCATCCGGGAAAATGGAGTGCCGTACGCGGCGTTCGGCCTTTTATGGGAGGCACTTGGCACAGAAATCTTAAGTCCCAAGATGGCCGCACAGTTTGATGAAAAGTTTGTACAGCCGCTCGACAACAACGACAATACCGGAGAAAAGAATGAACTCGCTAATCTGATCGGTATGTTTAATCCGGTGTGGGATGATCACAGCGGAAGTGATGCTGCTTTCTTTGAAGCAGTAACAATTGCCAGCCGGATTTTGAAGCACAAATGGGAGCGATTCCGCGCGGATGAGCGGGCAGAGCAGCAGTTTGCGGAGTTCCTTGACAAGCACCGGGAGTGGATTGCAGCAGAAGGAAAGGCGGGAACTATGGATGAAAAGATTCTGATTCTTTCGGGATTTTTCCCGTGTCAGAAGCAGCTTTCCGCAACGGAAATTGCTTTTCTGGTCTTTCCGTCCAATCGCGGTGGTTACTGTGTTCAGCCGGTGAGAAAAGAAAACTCATCTAATTATAAGTGTGAATTTCCGGAAAGCTGGCTTGGGCTGGAAAACAAAACTCTACAGGAAGCAACGGGTCTTGCGGGGGCGTCCTTCTGTCACAAAGGAGGATTCCTTCTCACCACGGAGACACTTGCTGACGCTGTTTCTGCCTGCCGCATCAGCCTTACGGGAACACCGAAAGCGCCGGTTCTGATCAGCGTCGGCATGGAGGAGAATGAGGATGAGCTTCTGCGGCAGATGCCGGGGATGAAACATGCCGAGATTATTCATAAACCGTTGATGACCAGCCCGGAACTGAACGTCGAGGGCAGTTACGGTGAATCAGCACTGGAAAAAGCAGAATGGAAGACGTTGCTGCGGGAATATATTTCTGATCTTTTAAAAGAAAAGCCGGAGGCAGTGTGTATAGGCGGTGATCTTTTTGATGCATATCCGGTGATGCATCAGCTTCGAAAGAAACACATACCGGTTCTTACCGTATCAACACAGAACGGAAAAAGGCTGATGATCCGTATTCCTTCCGGATCGTGAAAATTGACAGAGAATCTATTATAATTTTACGCGTTAAACAGAAAATTCCTCAATATGTAATTTGTTTCTTTGCTTCTGCTGCTGTATGTGCTATGATAAAGAAAATATGTGATATTTCTGAAAAATAGGAAAACTTTTACTGCTTTTTTGTTTCATTCCGAAAAATCAGGTTAAACTTCAAAAGAACGATCTATTATTTTTCATACTTCATTCAAAACATTTTGAATGGAAGGCAGAAATCGCCACGCAGCAGAGAGGAGAACATATCGTATATGATTTCAAAGAAAAAAATTGGCACGACAGTAACCGCATTCGGTGTGGCAGCCGGAATGATGTTCGGCTCAGCGGCACCGGCTCATGCGGAGGAGGCAACGAAAACGGTCCAGGAAACGCAGAAAGAACAGGAAGAACCGGAGACACCGGATCCTGCGCCAGGTGAAACCCAAGAACCGGCTCCTGATGAAACATTGGAACCAACTGTGACACCAGAGCCAACGGAAACGCCGGATCCGACGCCGAGTGAAACACCGGAACCAACTGTAACACCATCTCCCAACGAAACACCGACGCCGACCCCGTCTGGGACACCAGCTCCGAGTGAACCCCCGGTTCCAACTAAGACACCAGCTCCGAGTGAACCCCCGATTTCAACCGAGACACCGGCTCCAACACCGATCGAAACGCCAAAGAGCGATGAAACACAGGCGGATGACTGGATTCAGACGATTGATTATGGAAAATATGTCAGCGCCATGAAAAAAGATCTCCGTGCAGGCTTTGCGCAGATCGATAAAACATACGCCTACGCCAAGGTCGACACGAAGTTAAATGTCCGTGAGAGCGGTTCCACCAGTGCACGGATCGTCGGAACACTTCCGGCCAAAGCGCTCTGCTTTGTCATCGCAGATGCGGATCAGGAGTGGGTTTATATTGAGTCCGGGGATGTTCGAGGATTTGTCCGCACGGATTATCTGCAGCAGGGAAAAGAGGCGCTGGAATATGTGACAGCGACAGGTGAAGATCAGATGAAACTTGCCGATCAGATTGTGGATCGATCGGAGAATGAGGCATTTACGTACAAAAAAGAGACCGTTTATGAAGTGAAAACATCAACAGGAAACGGCATCATCACCTTTGCAAAACAGTTTGTCGGCAGACCATACGTCTGGGGCGGAAACTCTCTGACGGACGGCATTGACTGTTCCCACTTTGTATGGCAGATTCTGACCCGCTGCGGCGCATACGACGGTGAATATACGACTTCAGGCGGCTGGCGTAATCTCGGAACTGAGGTTGCAAGCCTCGATGATGCGCGTGCAGGTGATGTCATCTGCTATAACGGTCACGTTGCACTGTATGACGGTGAGGGAAAAATCGTCGAAGCACTGAATGAGAACGCCGGCATTGCCTGCAACCGACCGGTAGACTGTGACACGATTCTGACCATCCGTCGCTTTGCAGCTGATGATGAGATTGGAGAAACAAATGCCGAAAAAATCTGGAATTACTTCCTGAAGCACGGCTTCACAAAAGAAGGTGCCGCTGGCATCATGGGCAATATTGCAAATGAGGCATCCACGGACCTCAACCCGACTCTGCTTGAGTACGGCTCCATCAGCCGTACGAGCCTGAGCGGAGAGCAGTACACCAACCTTGTTGATGCCGGAATCATTTCCCGCGACGAAGTAATCAGAAGCTCCCGTTTCGGTCTTTACAGCGGCGGAAGATATGGCTACGGCCTCTGCGGTTTCACAGATCCGACGATCAAAGAATATCTGTGCCGCTACACCATTGACCTCGGAAAGAGTCTCGGAAGCCTGTCCGGACAGTTGGACAGCCTGCTTGCCTACCTGTCCGACTACAATCCGAGCCTTCTGGAACGCCTGAAAAATGCCGAGGATGTCGACACAGCAGCGATCTCCTTTATGCGTGAGTATGAAAAATGTGCCAACCAGGGTACGCAGAAGGAACTTCGCACAACAGCAGCGGAACAGATCTACAATACTCTGGAATCCTATGATTCACCCGTGGATGTGGAATAATAGCCGAATAAAAAACGTATGGACAAAAAAGTGCCGGTTGGGATGAAAAAATCCAAACCGACACTTTTTTACAGGAAAATTCAACGAAATTTCCTGTAAAAGCCCTCCGGGCAGGATTCTTTCTTGCATCGATTATTTATCCTGAGAATCCAGAATGATTTTTCTGCAGTCCAGAAGCGATGGACTCACATGATCGCAGATTGGTGCGAGCTCTTCTGTATATGGCGTCAAATCCGGGATCATACAGGAAACAGCACCGGAGGCGCGTGCGGCTTTCAGACCGTTGATACTGTCTTCAGCCACCATACATTCCGCAATCGGAGTCTGCAGAAGAGAAGCAGCTTTTAAGAAAATTTCCGGATCCGGTTTGCTGTTTACGACTTCATCTCCGCAGACGGAAGCATCGATATACCGGTCAATGCCGGACTGCTTCCAGTAGCCTTTGGCAACGCTCCGTGTCGTAGATGTGGCAATAGCAATTTTGATCGAATGCTCTTTTAGCCAGGAAAGAAACTCGTGAAGTCCCGGTTTTTCCGGGACACCGTTGCGCTGAATATAATCATTCAGATACGCCGAACGGATGGCGCGCCCCTCATCGTACGTCACCTTTCCGTGAAACCATTCCTCAAACAGCTTTCTGCTCCGTGGAAGTGCACTGCCGCGCATCTGCGAGAGATGTTCTTCCGTGAGTGTAAAATTCAGCTCCCGGGCAGCTTTGAGCCAGCCCTCTTTCATTACAATTTCGGTGTCAAACAGAACACCATCCATATCAAATAATACTGCCTTTATCATAAATGCGACCTCCCAGGGAGTAAAAGGAAAAAGACGGTTTTCGTTTACTCCGTACTCTGATTTTTTTAAAACTACCTTCAGTATACGAAAAATCCTGAAAAAAGACAAGTGCATGAACTTTACAGAATACTACAAATCTTCCTTTTACGAAGCAAAACTTTCTATGAGGACTGCAAATATTACAGATTGCTGGGTAGCAGTAAACTGTAACATTCGGGCATGACTGGATCCGCACATATTACAATCACACTTGACTTCAAGTAAGCTTCAAGTGCTATTCTGATAAAAAAGGACAAATTAGGAGGAATAACAGAATGGAAAAGTCAACGGTTTATTTTACCGACTTTCGATGTCCGGTAGGAACGAGTCAGCTTGACAAGCTGAAAAAGCTCTGTATCGCGGCAGGCATCAAGGACATTGATATGGAGGGAAAATTCGTCGCAATCAAAATGCATTTTGGCGAACTGGGAAACATGGCGTTTCTTCGTCCGAATTATGCGAAAGTGGTTGCCGATCTCTGTAAAGAGCAGGGTGGTCTTCCATTTCTTACCGACTGCAATACCCTGTACCCGGGCAGCAGAAAAAATGCCCTGGAGCACCTTGACTGCGCAAATCTGAATGGATTCAATACCATTACTACAGGATGCCAGATTATCATTGGAGATGGAGTGCGAGGAACCGATGAAATCGAAG
>ERZ826613.996-NODE-996-length-37303-cov-4.944776_pt1 | contig 37303 bp, 31 predicted proteins | sample MGYA00519925_ERZ826613 | MGnify/ENA primary metagenome ERZ826613 (study PRJEB31778, sample SAMEA3449236) | human gut metagenome | biome: human gut; feature: human-associated habitat; material: faeces | place: United Kingdom | collected 2010/2012 ... | reverse complement strand
TCGACTTCGGCGCAGAGGGTATCGGTCTGACCAGAACAGAGCACATGTTCTTTGCGGCTGACAGAATCATGAAATTCAGAAAGATGATTATGTCCGATACCGTAGAGGAAAGAGAAGCGGCACTGGAAGGCATTGAGCCTTTCCAGAAGGATGACTTCAAGGGCATCTACAAGGCAATGCAGGAAAGACCTGTTACCATTCGTCTGCTGGACCCCCCTCTGCATGAGTTCATGCCTAACACAGAGGAAGAATTTGCACAGCTGGCTGAAATGACAGGCAAAACAGTGGAAGAACTGAAAATCAAGGCACGCAGTCTGCATGAGCTGAACCCCATGATGGGTCACAGAGGCTGCCGTCTTGCTGTAACATATCCTGAAATTGCCAAGATGCAGACAAAGGCTGTTATCAAGGCTGCTATTAACGTTAAGAAGAATCACCCGGACTGGACAGTTGAACCTGAAATCATGATCCCTCTCGTTGGTGATGTTAAGGAACTCAAGTTCGTTAAGAAGGTTGTTGTTGAAACTGCTGACGCTGTTATCGCTGAAGCTGGTTCAGACCTCAAGTATGAAGTTGGTACAATGATCGAAATCCCAAGAGCTGCTCTTACAGCTGATGAGATTGCTAAGGAAGCTGATTTCTTCTGCTTCGGTACAAACGACCTTACACAGATGACATTCGGTTTCTCAAGAGATGACGCTGGTAAGTTCCTCGGCGCTTACTATGACGCTAAGATTTATGAGAACGATCCATTCGCTAAGCTTGATCAGGACGGCGTTGGTAAACTTATGGACATGGCTCTCAAGCTTGGTAAGCCAGTTAACCCAACACTCCACTGCGGTATCTGCGGCGAACACGGCGGTGACCCATCTTCAGTAGAATTCTGCCACAAGATTGGTCTTGACTATGTTTCATGCTCACCATTCCGTGTACCTATCGCAAGACTTGCTGCTGCTCAGGCTGCAATTGCTAACAAGTAATCGGAAATACTTGTTGGTTTCCATATAAAAAGATATGAAATAACAGATTGCACATAATCTGGATTTCCTGTCAGAATCACCCCCGTACCGTCGCAAGGTATGGGGGTGTTTGCTTTGTAAAGCACTGTAATATATATATAGGTACAGCATAGTAAATTCTGCGGTCTGAATATTATGCAAGATAAAACTAAAATTTATTCAAAAATGCTTGACAAATCAGTATCCATGCATTATAATATAAGCATAAGGTTAGTTGCAGCATAATTAACAAAAATTGACATTTAAAGGAGCGGATATTTATGAAAAAGCTTATTTCATCTTTAGCAGTTGTTTCTTCAGCCGCTATACTGGGAACATTAAGCATGACGGCATTTGCAGCTGGAAACGGTAATGCAATTATCTATGATGACGGAGAAAATATAATTTATTCTGATACACACACAGGTGATACAGTATCAAGAAAAAATAATTTCAAGATCAGTTATACTGTTATTCCGGTCAATGAACCTATTACTCCTGAATATCTCGGACTTGATGATTCCTATACTTTGACTAAATCAGCAACAGATGAAAATGTTTACGAGGTTGAGGTTAAGGACGAGGAAACACTTAACAAGCTTTATGAAGCGGCAAAGTCACTTTATGATGAAAACGGCAACGGCAAAATCTCAAATGCCTGCAAGCAGTATGATTATACTCATGGCTGTTTCAGTACATCGGATAGTATGAAAGCCCAGCTGATTATAAATCTGAAGGAAGAAAATGATGCATTTGATCCTTCTTCATATGCAGGCCTTGAGGGAATTACATTTAACAAGGTAACAGCTACTCAGTACAGATCCACATCTGACCTTTCAGAAACTTCTCATTATATTTCACTTGATGCTGTAAAAGCTGATGAAAATGTTGAGTCTGCATCTTTATATCGTTGTAGCTGTGCAGTAATACACTATGATACAATGAAAACATATCTTGTGTATACACCTGAGCCAGATCCTGAGCCTGAGCCACCATTTGACGGAAAAGGTGATGCTAATGGTGACGGCAAGTTAACAATTCGTGATGCGGCACTGATTGCTAGATCAGCAGCAAAGGGAACTCTGGCTGATCTGCCTGAAGCAGCTGACTACAACGGAGACGGTACAGTCAATGCTCGTGATGCAGCCGCTATTGCAAGAGTTCTTGCTTCAAAATAAAAGTTACTGAATATAAAAAAGACCCGATTCAATGTCGGGTCTTTTTAATTTGCTGATATATTTTTTCTCGATTTTACCATGTAAACAATTGCGACAACAATGTCAATACAGAATATGAAATTTCCGATTATAAGGAAAACTGCAGCAAATTTTGAAATCTGCTTTTCTTTGCATAGCCTTACAGCACAGCCGATTGAGCTTATTCCGCTTAAACATATCGTGATGACATCTATTATGAATGCCCACATGATGAGTCCGATTCCCCATACACTCATAAGCAGACCTAAAAAGGCAAGAATAAAGTGAAAAATATAAGCGGGAATCTGACAGCCTTTTATTATCAGATTCCTTTTTGCTGCATCAGTCACGCTGAACTGTAATTTTGAAGTGATTACTGCATTATATATTGATATTACAATTGCGTAAATATTGTATATAGCTGCAACCAGCATTATTATTGCAAAGAAGAGTCCGTTCTTATCCGGATTCTGTAAACCTGCGGCATAGGCCATCGGGATATATAATATCATTAATATGATGTATGCGTATGGGTAAAGAATAAGAGGGATAAGCTTTTTCATCAGTGAATACCAACATGACTGTCCTTGAAATCTTCGAGTCTTGTGTTATATGCCTTTATGGATTCTGCCTCAAACGCAAGAGTACGTTCCTCGCCACAAATCTGTTTAATAAGCCTTTTTGTAAAATACGGGTTGAGAACAAGCAGAGGGCCTAAAATATAAGTTCCGTAGAAATTGTTTACAACAAAACCTTCAGCCTTGCTTTCGGAGTTCATACCGTCACCTTTTACAACATTAACGAAAGGTTTCAGACTATTTCCGAGATAACCCCTTGTAAACTGTGCCCGGAATCCCACCATTTCGAGGTCGCCATAATTTCCGAGGACAAGTCCGCTGAAACGGTGCATCATATCTCTTTTTGCCTTGAAGTCGAATATTTCAAGACATTTTATTTCCTTTCCGGAATCGGTTATGCTCATTCCGAAAATTTCCTGAGCATTTCCTGTGGCAAGAAAAACAACATTTTTGCGGATAAGTTCCTTTATTCTGTCCTTGTATGGTTCAAGGCGGCGGATTACCTGTTCCTGAGTATTTTCCGTCATAGGGCCGAGATATACCATGTTTACATCATGTTCTGCAAAATATGGTTTGTCATTGAGTGCAGTTTCAATAAATTCCGCATCAGGAAGACAAAGTTTCAGATAACGCATATTTCCCATATCTCCGAAAAGATTGCAGACTTCCGGAAAGAGTTCTTCAATTATAATGCTCATTTCTCTGCGTCCTCCGTTCTTTCTTTAAGCTGATTCTTTATGTTGTTGAGTGATACCACATTAAACAGGTCATACATTATAATAAGCTTGTCGAAAAGCTCAGGTTTAAGAAAACTTACTGTATCTGTTTCATTGCGGCAGCAGAATATTTTGTTTCTGTCAACTCCTGCGATAAGAAGTCTTACCATATAATCATCAGCACGTTTTCCACCGACAATTATCTGCTTTACATCGTCACCTTTCAGGAATTCAAAGTCTGTTTCATATATCCATGCAATATTTTCAGAAGTACGCTTTGCGTCATAAAAATCTTCAAGTATCATAATAACAGCCTTGTTTCCGCTTTCATGCCTTACAAAATCGCATACGCCGGAAACAGCAACAGGATTCTGACCCTTTGCAAGAGAAATGATAACTTCCTTTCCGTTGACTTCAAAACTGTCATATCGTGATTTTACAACCTTTGTTTCTGACATGGCACTTGAAACCTGTTTATAGGAAAGTCCGAATGTCCTTGAAAATGTTACAGCAGCGGCTGTATTGTAAAGGTCGGTGATTCTGTTGTTCGGGAGATTGTATCTTTCCTCCTGACCGTTATGCATTATCACAGCCTGACCGTTTTCAGATGCCACAACATCAAAATCAATCTCAGGTGAACAGAAACCGCAGCTGCATTTTGCACGTCCGATATGGTTGTAGTGGCGGAAGGAAAATTCAAGCTTGTTTCCGCAGACAGGACAGTTTACAATGTCACAGATTATGTTGTCAAGGGTAGGATGTTCGTCTTTGAGCTGTTCAATGCCGAAATAAGTTCTTTTGTTGTTTATTGCAAGGCGTCCGCTTATAAGGTCATCGCCGTTTAAGATAAGCTTTGTCTTTTCCGGAATGTTGTTGTTTAATACATTGAAAATGAATTCAGTGTGTGCATTTCTTTTCATGGAATCACGCTGAAGATTTGTGCAGACGAGCCAGTCAGGCTTTATGTTCAGAAGAACTCTTGCCGCACTTCGTTCATCTACTTCGAGAACGGCTGTATTTTTTCTGAAACCTCCGCTTAATGTGCAGTTATCAAGCAGAAGTGAAGCAATACCTGTATCAACGTTTCCGCCGAAGCTGTTGTTTATAATGTCATAGCCGTTTTTTGTGAGAATGTTTCCTATCATGTTGGAAACTGTTGTTTTACCGTTTGTTCCTGTAACGGCAATCACATTTTCGGGCATATCAAAGTGCTTCAGAAGATCCGGATAGAAGATGAGCATAAGTTCTCCCGGAAGGTTTGTTGCATTTTTGTGCATAAGACGCATGAGTTTTATCAGAATCTTAGCACCGATTACTGAAATATAAAATCTTAATGGCTTTTTCATTTTTTCGCTCTTTTCCCGTATTTTTTGTTCCTGATTATTATAACTATAATATCATTTTTTGCATTTTTTGTCAATCTGATACAAGGCTGTGAAAATAAAAAGAACCATCTGATGGAGAACTGCCTATCGCAGCCACAATCTTTATTTATGATATACCACACCACAGACAGCAAGCAGGAAAAAACGACAGACAGTTTCATTCGGAATTTGAAGAATTTTTATATTTTCTATTGTAAATTTTAAAAAATTATTGTATAATATTAAGTATCTATGAAAACGGTTTTGAAACCGAAAACAAAAAAGGAGGAACAAAATGTCCGGCTTATCTACAGCTAAGGTAAACCCGCAGACAAGCGGAAAAAAGTTTTCGCCCAAGAAATTTTTCCCGTTTCTGGGGCAGTGGTTTATCAGAAACAAATTATACTTTCTGGCATTTTTCATACCTGTTGTTATAATGTTTACAGGATATGCCTTGTTCAAAGTATTTCCTTTCGGACAGGAATCAGTTCTTGTTCTTGACCTGAACGGTCAGTACGTTTATTATTTCGAGGCTTTGCGTGACGCATTCTGGGGCGACGGAAGTATGCTCTACAACTGGTCACGAAACCTTTCGGGCGGTTATATCGGAATTATAGCATATTATCTTGCGAGTCCATTTACACTCATTGTAATGCTTCTTCCGAGAACGATGCTTCTGGAGAGTCTTCTTATAATGATTCTTGCGAAGGTCGGAACAGCGTCCGTTACATTCAGTTATTATCTTCAGAAATCAAAGGGTATGAAACCGCTTCAGAGCATAGTTTTCTCAACCCTTTATGCACTCTGTGCCTATGGTGTTATTCAGGCAATGGACCCTATGTGGCTCGATGGTGTAATACTGCTTCCGCTTATAATTTTAGGTGTTGAATACCTTATAGATGACGGCAGAAAGCTCAATTACATAATCCCGCTTGCCATTATGTTCATTTCAAACTTCTATATCGGCTATATCGTTGGTATATTCACATTTATTTATTTCGTTTTCTATCTGTTTACAGGAAAGGACGATGTAAATAAAAAAACAGCCGCTTATGACAAGCTTAAAATATTCGGAAGGTTTGCACTCAGCACAGTTGTTTCGCTTATGTGTGCGGCGTTCATGCTTCTTTCTGTTTATAATGCTTTGCAGCTTGGTAAGTTTGACTTCTCACAGCCGGACTTCTCATTCGCAACGCAGTTCAATCCGCTTGACTTCTTCCCGCAGCTCCTTCCGGGACAGTATGATACTGTTAATGTTGAGGGACTTCCGGAAATCTACTGCGGTGTGCTTACACTTATAATGCTTCCGCTGTTCTATATGAACAAGGAAGTAGCACTCAGAAAAAAGATTGGCTACACAGCCGTTCTGGCGGTTCTGTTTACAAGTATGTTTATAAGACCGATAGATATGGTATGGCATGGTTTCCAGATGCCTAACTGGCTTCCTTTCCGTTACTCATTCACATTCTCATTTGTGCTTGTTATAATGGGTGCGACAGCGTTCAAGAAGTTCAGCGGTGTAAAGCTGTCAGGAGTTGTCGGCTCGGTTGTGGGCGTTCTCGGATTTGTCGCCCTGGTTGCATGCCGGAAGATAGACCACCTTTCCAAGACAGACCTTCTCCTTGCGGCAGGTTATGTTGTGGTTTACGGAGTTATAGTAATAATTGCAAGACACAAGGAAAAATTCTTTGCAGTTGCCGCTCCGATTGCAATTCTTGCTCTGTCATCGGGTGAACTTGTCTACAACTGCTACAACACATATAAAGATGAGGACAAAGACCTTATCTATTCTGCAAGAACAACATGGTATAATTATATCAATAACGGCAGAGAGGTTACACAACAGCTTTATAACTATGACCCTTCATTCTACCGTGCAGAAAAGACATTCCACAGAACAGTCAATGATAACTCGGCTTTTGGTCTGAGAGGACTCAGCCATTCAAGTTCTGTCATGAATGCAAAGGTGCTCACATTCCTTGAAGCTCTGGGATATTCAACAAGTACATATTTCTCAAGATATGACGGAAATACTCCTATAACAGACTCACTTCTCGGAATTAAGTATGCAATGGACAAAAATCTTGTCGGTTCGTCTGATGCCAAACGTCTTGTAAATGAAACATATAATCCTGTCTTTGCTTACAATTATGTAAATGAGGACGGAAAGGATACAGTTATTGACGTTTATCAGAATCCGAATGCACTTTCTATCGGATATATGGCAGATGAAAATGTAACATATATCGACAGCCTCGGAAACGACAATACTTTCAACAGCCAGAACATTTTCATGAGTACTATTTCAGGAAATACTGTAATAGACCTGAATCAGGGAACATTTGACAGTTTCCATGAATATTTCAAGCCTATTGATGTTGACCCGAATACATTTGAACTTAACAATGTGACAACTTCTCCTTATGGTGAAGACCAGACTATGTATACAGCTGCCGCAGAGGGTGACCCGACAGTCAATATGCATATCAAAGCACCGTCTGACCAGACAATATATATGTTCTTCAAGACGGAGTATCAGAAGTCGGTAAACCTCTGGCTGAGTACTGAAAAGGACGCAGACGGAAATTACATAAACCATAAATTTGTTGGCGCATATTTTGAAAATCACGATTACCATACTGTAAACCTCGGAAAGTTTGAGCCGGGACAGGAATTTGAACTGAGAATGACAGTTGCAAATGAATATACAATTGTAAAGAATTTCTTCTTCTATACATTTGATCAGGATCTGTTCCAGCAGGATATCGACAAGGTAAAACAGAATCAGTGGAACCTTACAGAAGCAGGCGGACGCCACCTTGAAGGCACAATCACATCCGAAGAGGGACAGGTTATGATGACAAGCATACCTTATGAACCGGGCTGGACAGTCAAGGTTGACGGCAAGAAGGTTGAGCCTATCTGTATTGTAAAGGCACTCCTTGGTGTAAAGCTTGCACCGGGCGAACATACCGTTGAAATGACATACACACCACCGGGATTTGTTCCGGGTCTTGGCGCAATGGTTCTCGGAATTATCTGTATCGTATTCATTTACAGATATGACAAGAAGAATAATAAAGTACTTATCGCAAGATATCGTGCAAAAACAACAGGACAATCTGTACAGAATAAGACAGTGAAAAATACTGCTGAAACAAAAACAGAAGAAAAGGAAACTCCGGCAGCTGAAAATAAAGAACCTGAACAGCAAAAAGATATTCAGGAAAAGGCACAGGAGATTCTGGAGAACAATAATTCTCAGGCAGTGAATAATCAGACTGCACCGAAAAATAATAAAAAGAAAAATAAGAAAAAATAAAAGACGGGGGCGGCAGATTTGCCGCCCCTGAACACAATACAGTAAAGGGAGAGATTTATTATGGCTATGACTATCGTTTATGAAGTCGGTAAGAATCTTTATGTAAACATTACAAATAAATGTCCGTGCAGCTGTACCTTCTGCATAAGAAAAAATGGTGACGGAGCTTATGGCTCAGACAGTCTGTGGCTTGAACGTGAGCCGTCCCTTGATGAGATAACAGATGCGCTTGAAAAGCATGATTACAAAAAATATAATGAGGTTGTATTCTGTGGATATGGTGAACCGACAGAACGTCTGGACGTTCTTGTTGAAACTGCAAAATACATTAAGAAAAACGGCGGTCCGAAAATAAGACTGAACACAAACGGTCTTTCCGACCTGATACACAATGAACCGACAGCACACAAGCTTGAAAATGCAGTTGATATTGTTTCGATAAGTCTGAATGCCGGAACAAAGGAAGAATACCTTAAAGTTACACGCCCGTCATTCGGGGAGAAGTCATTTGATGCAATGAAAAAGTTTGCGTCAGACTGCAAAAAATATGTTCCGGAAGTCATGCTGACTGTTGTTGACGTTATCGGTGAGGATGAAATAAAAGCCGCACAAAAGGCGGCTGATGAACTGGGCATTCATTTAAGGGTAAGAGAATACGAATCGTAAAAAAGGGGGCATCTTAACCGATGCCCCTTTAACTTTAAATATCAGAATTTTTCCACGAAGAATTTCTGCATACCGCCTTCATCATAAACACAGAAGTGAATATTGCTGGTGTCCTTTGTATAAACAAGTTCTGTACAGCCAGCTTCATCCTGCTTGACTTCGGTCGGGTCACCAAGCATGGACTTTATGTCGTCCTGCGAAGCGTTCCATGAAATACCTCCCGGAATAGCAATTGTCGGATAGTTTGTCTTGTCTCTGATGTCAACCTTTACTGACCATATCTGACAGTCGCTCAGCGGAGCCGACTCATTGTTGATATTGGTGAATCCGATAGCAAGAACGCCGCTGTCACAGCCTTCCTTGTCCAGATATACGTCGCATGAAAGATACTGGTCTTTTGTCAGCGTACAATCTGAAAGACCATAAATGGCAGGGTCGAAACTCCAGCCCATGTCTGTAAGTTCAGAGTAGTTGAACTTTGGTGTAAGAACCTTTGCGTCAATGCCTATTTCGAGAGCAGACCAGTCATTGTCAGCTGCATTCTGCTGATTATCCTGTCCATCTGCATTGTCAGCAACTGATGATTCAGAACTGCTTTCACCCACATATTTATCCTTGTCAACCTTGGAACAGCCTGCAAAAGCGGTAAGGATAAGTGCCGCTGAAACTGCCCCTATAAACAATCTTTTCATTTATATTCTCCTTAGAACTGAATGTTGGTTTTGTACTGTTTCTTTAAATACATCAAGAATATTTTAGCATAATTATAAAATTTAGTCAATAGGCTTTTTATGGAATATTCTCCTGAAAAAACTCTGCGATAAAACTGTGATAAAAGTTTCCGCAAAAAAACACTTGATTTTTTTTTGAAATATGTTAGAATATAAGTAAGGCAAAGTGTACGATCAAACTTGCTTTAATAAATTTCCGGAGGTGTTTTTGATGGCATACAAAATTTCTGACGAATGTATCAGCTGCGGCGCTTGCGAGGGCGAATGTCCTGTTGGAGCAATCTCACAGGGTGATGAACATTATGTAATCGATCCTGAAAAATGTGTTGAATGCGGAGCTTGTGCAGCTACATGTCCAGTTTCAGCACCATCTGCTGAATAATTAAAAAGCAAAAGAACACCTTTTCACTTTGATGAGGTGTTTCTTTTTTGTATAAACACTTATTACGGAGGTAGTTTGATATGAAAAAGTTGGTTGCAGTTCTGGGAAGTTCAAGAGAAAATTCTGTTTCTTCAGCGGCGGCAAAGCAGTTTATAAAGGGTGCGGAAGATGCAGGCTATGAAGCGGAAATATTTTATGCAAACGACATGGAAATAAAGGGTTGTACCGGCTGCGGAAGCTGTCGTAAAAATGGTACAGACTGCGTAATTGAAGACGATATGCAAAAATATTACAAGGCACTTCACGTCTGTTCAGCACTTCTGGTCACTTCGCCGAACTACTATGCAAATATTGCAGGGCCTATGATAACATTCATGAACAGACATTACTGCATGAACAATCCGGACAAGTCATCAAGACTTCAGCCGGGTATAAAGGTTGCCGGAATTTTTGCACAGGGCGCACCGGAAAGCTATGAAAAATATCCTGAAAAATATGACTGGTATTTAAGCACATTCACAGGCAAGGGAATGGAACTTGCAGGAAAGCTTATAATCGGCGGCGACAGCGACAGGGAATCCGCTATGAAAAAGGCTTATGAAATGGGAAGAAATCTGTAATGCTTGATCCGGGCATACGAGAGGCTTTGTTTGTATACCTTGATTACAATTACGGCAAGCACAGAACGTTTGAGGAGATACCCATAAACACTTCAAGGGCGGATATTTATGCTGTTACTGAGCATGGGCTTATCGGATTTGAAATAAAGAGCGATAACGATACATATACACGTCTGTCGTCACAGGTCAGGAATTATGACATATTTTTCGATTATAATTACGTTGTGGTCGGAAAAAAGCACCGCAAGGGTGTTGAAAAGCATATTCCTGATTACTGGGGGATTTTCTGTGTATTTGAAACAGAAAACGGCGTGGAAGTAGAACTTGTAAGACCGCATGGTGAAAACCCGAAAGTGAAACTCCGCAAGCAGCTTGAGCTTTTGTGGAAAAGGGAACTGCATCATATTCTTGCACTGAACTTCATGCCCGCATATCAGCAGAAAAGCAAGGAGTTTATAAGGCGTAAGCTTATCGAGCGGGTTCCTGAGCAATTTCTCAAAGACCAGATGTATGAGGAGCTTTTTGAACGTGACTATATGATTTATTAAAAAAACCCCGACAGGAAATCTGTCGGGGTTTTTATGTATCGGATTACTTTTCAGCAATAACTTCAACTTCAACGAGAACGTCCTTCGGAAGTTCCTTTACTGCAACACAGCTTCTTGCAGGTTTTGATGTGAAATACTTTCCGTAAACACCGTTGAATGCGGCGAAATCAGACATATTCTTTAAAAAGCAGGTTGTCTTGACAGCCTTTGCAAAAGATGTGCCTGCCTTTGTGAGAACAGCGTCCAGATTTTTCATAACCTGTTCTGTCTGACCTTCAATGTCAGTTGCTTCAACAGCTCCTGTTGCAGGGTTGATGCCTATCTGACCTGATGTGAAAACCATATTTCCTGAAACGATAGCCTGTGAATAAGGGCCTAAAGCTTCCGGTGCTTTGTCAGTATAAATAATTTCTGCCATGATAAAAACCTCCGTTTTTGTTTGTGAATTTTATTTGCAGCATTATTTCGCTCTTTGCGGAATAATGTTACTCAACTATTTTAAAACCGGCATTTGTAAGAGCTTCACGAATTGCCATTTTATGGTCAAAGTTTCTTGTTTCGAGAAGTATTCTCAGATAACAGCCGTTGATATCTGAATTTTCACTTGCTCTTTCGTGGTGGATAGCAATAACGTTTCCGCCGAGGTCAGCGATTATCTTTGAAACGTCACGAAGCTGTCCCGGCTTGTCAATAAGTTCAAGGTTGATTGAATCAGAACGTCCGGATTTGAGCAGACCTCTTTTTATAACTCTTGAAAGGATAGTTACATCAATGTTTCCTCCGGATACAAGGCAGACAACCTTCTTGCCCTTTACAGGAACCTTGTTGAACATTGCCGCTGCGACTGAAACAGCTCCCGCACCTTCTGAAATCAGCTTGTGCTGTTCAATAAGTGCAAGTATAGCAGATGAGATTTCATCATCGGTTACTGTTACGATCTCATCAACATATTTCTGGCAAAATTCAAAAGTATTAACGCCCGGTTCCTTTACCTTGATTCCGTCTGCGATAGTGTCAACTTTGTCAAGGCATTCTATTTTTCCATGGTCGAGTGACTGAACCATACTTGGTGCACCGCTTGCCTGAACGCCGTAAACCTTGATTTCAGGTTTCAGCTGCTTGATAGTGAATGCAACACCTGAAATAAGTCCGCCGCCGCCGACAGGAACGATAACAGCGTCAACGTCCGGAAGCTGATCCAGAAGCTCCAGACCTATGGTACCCTGACCTGCAATAACGTTTTCATCATCAAATGGGTGGATAAATGTGTAACCCTTTTCATCTCTTAACTGAATAGCCTTGTTATATGCGTCGTCATAAACGCCCTCAACCAGACAAACCTCTGCACCATATCCCTTTGTTGCTTCCACCTTGGAGATAGGTGCGCCGTCAGGCAGGCAGATAAGGGATTTGATTCCGTTCTTTGTTGCGGCAAGTGCAACACCCTGTGCATGGTTTCCGGCGGAGCAGGCGATAACGCCCTTTGCCTTTTCCTCATCGCTGAGCTGGGAAATCTTATAGTAAGCTCCTCTTACCTTAAAAGAACCTGTAATCTGAAGATTTTCAGTTTTCAGATAAATTTCACTTTCCGGGTTAAGTTTTGGTGCGTGTATCAGAGAAGTCTTTCTGATAACATCTTTAAGCACATAATTTGCATTATAAACTTTATCGAGAGTAAGCATAGTAAAAATACATCCATTTCATTTTAATTTTGCTTTAAAGACAGACTGCTTTACAAGGTCTGCTATACCACTTCAAAGCAATAATTTTCGTATCTGACAATACGTTTCCCTTATAACGGGGGAAGACCGGAGCAGCTTAATCAGCAAAGCCTTTCAGCCGTCTGCTCGGGGAGGATAGTTTTCCGGAAATTCCGGCACCCTTTTTCATCATACCGGGCTCTCTGAAGAAGGAATTTTCCGGATACGTTCCCGTCACAGCATTTAAACAAGTATTTTTAGATTTATCGGGAAGAAAGCATTTTATCAATAAACTGCTTTGCCGCCCTTGCAGAACGTCCGCTTCGTCCGACAGCATAGCGTTCTGCTTCTTTTTCAAGTTCTTCTTCAGGCATATCGAGTCCGCGGAGTTTTGCAAGACCTCTGACTATGTCGAGATATTCGTCCTTGTTCGGTTTTGAGAATGTGATACTAAGACCAAAACGCTCTGAAAGCGAAATAAGTTCCTGAACAGTATCGTTGCGGTGAACATCGTCGCCTTCTCTGTCAGAGAATGATTCCTTGACGAGGTGACGTCTGTTGCTTGTTGCATAAATGACAATGTTATTTGCTCTTGCAGACACTGAACCTTCAAGGATAGCTTTGAGTGCACCGAAGTTGTCATCGTCCTTTGCAAACGAAAGGTCGTCAATAAACAGAATGAATTTAAGCGGATTCTTGCTTAAACTGTCTATTATAACAGGTATGTCACGAAGCTGGTCTTTTCTGATTTCGATAATTCTCAGACCCTGATCCCTGAATTCGTTGGCAATTGCCTTGACTGATGAGGACTTGCCTGTTCCTGCATCACCGCTTAAAAGAACGTTTGATGCAGGTTTGCCATGGATAAGTGCAAGAGTGTTGTCGATTATCAGCTGACGCTGACGCTTGTAGCCGATAAGCTCAGAAAGCTTTACTTCATCAGGATATTTTACCGGAACGATTTTGCTGTCCTTTACTATGAACATATAGTATTTAGCATAAATTCCGTATCCGAACTTGTCGATATTCTCGATTCGTTCCCTGTATTCCTTTTTGAAATCGTAAGGAGTATTGTCCCAGTCCGGCAGAAAACCGTCATAGGCTATTTCCTTCTTTACCAAGGAAGAGGTCATGTTTGCTATCATCTGGAGGGATTCAAGCTCACTGTAAAGGCATTCTTCCATTTTCTGGCTTATTTCAAGCCTGTGTGCAGTTCTTATCATGTAGATGTTTTCGTCCTCTAAAATAAGAGTGAGAATATAAGAACTGAGGTCATTGTGATGACGGTAAAGATTTGAAACAAAGTCTGAATAAGCTTTTATCTGCTTTAAAGTGTCATTATCCTCAAAGCTTTCAAAAAGTCTTTCAAGGCTCTGGATTGTGCGGCAGCTCATAACATCTCTGAAAATTACCAGAGAGCTGAGCCGGTAGTTGAGTTCCTGTAAATAATTATTCACGTTAAAACGCCCCTTTTATCAGAGAAGCTCCAGAATTTTTGCAGTAACCTCTGTTGTTGAGAGCGGAGTTACTCCTGTATTTCCTGCAAGGTCAGCTGTTCTGTATCCGAGTTCAAGGAACTTGTCAACAGCAGCGTCAATAGCATCAGCTTCCTTGTCGAGATCAAATGAATATCTGAGCATCATAGATGCTGAAAGGATAGTTGCAATCGGGTTTGCTTTGTTCTGTCCTGCAATGTCAGGAGCTGAGCCATGTATAGGTTCATACATACCACGCTTTGTTGAGCCGAGTGATGCAGAAGGAAGCATACCGATAGAACCTGTTATCTGTGAGGATTCATCAGAGAGAATGTCGCCGAACATATTTGATGTTACAACAACGTCAAACTGTGCAGGGTTTTTAACAAGCTGCATAGCCGCATTGTCAACGAGCATATCTGTGCATTTTACGTCAGGATAGCTTTCAGCAATTTCATGAACTGTTGCTCTCCAGAGACGTGAGCTTTCAAGAACGTTTGCCTTGTCTATGCTGATAACGTTCTTGTTTCTCTTTCTTGCTGTTTCAAAGGCAACCTTTGCGATACGTTCAATTTCCATTTTGCTGTAACATTCTGTATCATAGGCTTCCTCGCCGTATTTTCCTTCACGTCTGCCTCTTTCGCCGAAGTAGATGCCGCCTGTGAGTTCTCTTACCATCATAAGGTCAAAGCCGTTTGCAACGATGTCAGGGCGAAGCGGACAGGAATCCTTGAGAGCCTTGTAAAGCTTGGCAGGGCGAAGATTTGTGAAAAGACCGAGAGCGGAGCGGATTCCGAGAAGTGCCTTTTCAGGACGCTGGTCGCCAGGGAGTGTATCCCACTTAGGGCCGCCGACTGCACCGAGCAGAACGCTGTCGCTTGCAAGACAGCCTTCAACAGTTTCTTCAGGGAGAGGCTTGCCTGTTGCGTCAATAGCCGCACCGCCTATAAGATAAGGTGTGAAATTGAACTTGTGACCGAACTTTTCAGCTGTCTTTTTAAGTACTTCAACTGCACTGTCAACAATCTCAGGGCCGATTCCGTCGCCTCTGAGCAAAGCTATATTAAATTCCATATTGCGTATTCTCCTTATTTGAAGCTTCTAATTATTTAAAGCTTCCGTTTTTGATTGATTCAACAAGACCGCCGTTTGTAATGATTGACTGAATGAATTCAGGGAACGGTTCTGTTCTGAATTCCTGACCTGTTGTCTTGTCTGTGATAATTCCCTTGTCAAGGTCAGCCTCAACTGTGTGACCTTCTGCAATAGCGTCAACAGCTTCAGGACATTCTAAAATTGCAAGACCGATATTGATTGAATTTCTGTAGAAAATTCTTGCAAAGCTTTTTGCTATTACCAGGGAAATACCGCTTTCCTTGATAGCGATAGGAGCGTGTTCACGGGAAGAACCGCAGCCGAAGTTGAATCCGGCAACCATGATGTCGCCCTTCTTTACACGTCCGGCAAATGTATTGTCGAGGTCTTCCATGCAGTGTGATGCAAGTTCCTTCTTGTCGCTTGTGTTTAAGTATCTTGCAGGGATTATAACGTCTGTATCAACGTTGTCGCCGTATTTTATAACTGTTCCTTCAAATTTCATGACTTACAGCACCTCCTCAGGAGCGGAAATCTTTCCTGTTATTGCAGATGCAGCCGCAACAGCAGGGCTTGCGAGATAAACTTCTGATTCAACATGACCCATTCTTCCGACAAAGTTTCTGTTGGTTGTGGCAACAGCTCTTTCGCCCTTGGCAAGAATACCCATGTAGCCGCCAAGACAAGGACCGCAGGTCGGAGTTGAAACAACTGCACCGGCTTCGATAAATATTTTCAGAAGTCCCTGTTCCATAGCTTCAAGATAGATTTTCTGTGTTGCAGGAATGATTATTGTTCTTACATTCTTTGCAACCTTTCTGCCCTTTAAGATTTCAGCTGCTATCTGAAGATCTTCAAGTCTGCCGTTTGTACATGAACCGATAACAACCTGATCTATTTTGATATCGTCTATTTTGTCAACGGTATGTGTGTTTTCAGGAAGGTGAGGGAAAGAAACAGTTGGCTTGATTTCACTCAGGTCGATAACATATGTTTCGTCATAAACTGCATCATCATCAGCCTTGTAAACAACAGGCTCTCTGTTGCTGTGTTCCTTTACATATTCAATTGTCTTGTCATCAACTTCAAAAATACCGTTTTTCGCACCGGCTTCAATAGCCATGTTAGCCATACAGAGTCTGTCGCTTACTGAAAGTGAGTGCAGACCATCACCTGTGAATTCCATTGAACGGTAAAGAGCACCGTCAACGCCAATCATTCCGATAATATGAAGGATAACGTCCTTGCCTGTTACATACTTGTTGAGTTTTCCTCTGAGTTCAAACTTTATTGCTGACGGAACTTTGAACCAGGCCTTTCCTGTTGCCATTCCGCAAGCCATATCTGTTGAGCCTACACCTGTTGAGAATGCACCGAGTGCACCGTATGTACAAGTGTGTGAGTCAGCACCGATAACAGCGTCACCTGAAACAACAAGTCCTTTTTCAGGAAGGAGAGCGTGTTCAATACCCATCTGACCTACATCAAAAAAGTTTGTAACTTCCTTTTCACCGCAGAAATCACGGCACATTTTACACTGCTCAGCAGCCTTGATATCCTTGTTCGGAGCAAAGTGGTCCATAACCATTGTTACCTTGTCCTTGTCAAAGACATTATCAGCACCAAGCTTGTTGAATTCCTTTATGGCAACAGGGGAGGTAATATCGTTGCCGAGGACTAAATCGAGATTCACGAGGATAAGCTGTCCTGCGTCAACCTTTTCAAGTCCAGCATGAGCCGCAAGAATTTTCTGCGTCATTGTCATGCCCATTTATATCATTCCTTTCGATTTTTAATAATTTAGTGCCTATCTGTCACTTATCAGATAATCTGAATATATTCTTTGTAAAACATTATCTGAAATGTTTCCGTATTTTGAAAACAGGGATTCCCCAAGCAACCTGTATTCTCCAGCCCTGTCTTCAGTACCGTCTTCATGCTTTACAAAAACATTATGATAACATTTATATAAATCGTTGTGCAAACATTCCAGTACTTTCATGGATTTTTCTGAAAGAGGAAAGGTTTTGAAAACAGTATGTGACTTCCAGTTTTCAGACATAATCTCTCCTCTGAAACTGTTGCTATTAAAAAGCTCACATATTTCTTCCCAATCTATATTCAAGGGTAATATACTGTCAAATACTTTAATTATGATCACACTTCCTTTGACAACTCCGGCATATCTCAGATAACCGAAACAATTCCCATAACAAAGCAGACAGCCGATATTATAAATGCTGCATTTTGTGAGCCTTTCAAAGAACGGTCTTTTGCCTTCATATTGTACAGGACAGCAAGCGGAACTTCCGGAGCGTTCTTTTTTGAGGAAACCAAAACTTTCTGTCCGATTTTCAGCTTTGAGAAATCGTCATAATTTTCATTGGCTTTGAAATCAGTTGTTTTGTCGCCGACAGTATATCTTACGATAATTTCTTTTTTCTCAGCGTCAATACGGATTATTTCGCCGTCCGAAACAATTATATCCGACATTTCACCATGGGATTTTTTGTAGAACAATCCCAGAACAAGCGATATAACTGCTGCGATAAACCAGAATACAGTTCCCATAATTACTTGTTTATAATAGCACCCTTATCTGCTGAAGAAACCATTGCTGCATAACGTTTGAGATAGCCTGTGATATGTTCCTTTTTGAGTATTTTTGTATTTTTCTTTCTTTCCTCAAGTTCCTCGTCAGAAACTTCAAGAGTGATTGAATAATTCGGAATATCAATTGAAATAATATCGCCGTCCTGAACGTATGCGATAGTTCCGCCGCTTACAGCTTCCGGTGAAACGTGACCGATAGCAGCACCTCTTGTCGCACCTGAAAAACGTCCGTCTGTGATAAGAGCAACGTCCTTGTCAAGTCCCATACCCGCAATTGCAGAAGTAGGGGAGAGCATCTCTCTCATTCCAGGACCGCCGGCAGGGCCTTCGTAACGGATAACAACAACATCGCCCTTTACAATCTTTCCGCCTCTGATAGCTTCAATAGCTTCTTCTTCGCTGTTGAATACCTTTGCAGGACCTGAATGTTTAAGCATTTCCGGAGCAACGGCACTTCTCTTTACAACGCATCTGTCCGGAGCAAGGTTGCCTCTGAGAACTGCAATACCGCCTGTTTCGCTGTATGGTTCTTCAATCGGTCTTATGATGTCGTGATTTCTGTTGACAACTCCCTTAATGTTTTCGCCGAGCGTCTGACCTGTTACAGTCATTACATCTGTGTTGATAAGACCCTTCTTGTTAAGTTCGCCGAGAACGGCATAAACGCCGCCTGCTTCATTCAGGTCTTCCATATATGCGTGACCGGCAGGGGCAAGGTGACAGAGGTTAGGAGTTCTGGCACTTATTTCGTTTGCCATGTCAAGATTTATCTTTATGCCGCATTCGTTTGCGATAGCAGGAAGATGAAGCATACTGTTTGTGGAACAGCCCAGGGCCATATCAGCTGTAAGAGCGTTCTGGAAAGCTTTTTCTGTCATGATATCAAGCGGACGGATATTCTTTCTGACAAGTTCCATAACAGCCATACCAGCCTGTTTTGCAAGCTTGATTCTCTCTGAATAAACTGCCGGAATAGTTCCGTTTCCACGAAGTCCCATACCGAGAACTTCTGTCAGACAGTTCATGGAGTTGGCTGTGTACATACCTGAACATGAACCGCAGGTAGGACAAGCCTTGTTTTCAAATTCCTCAACGTCTTCAAGAGTCATAGTTCCGGCTGTGTATGAACCTACAGCTTCAAACATACTTGAAAGACTTGTTTTGCTTCCCTTTACATGACCTGCAAGCATAGGGCCGCCGCTTACAAAGATTGTAGGAACGTTTACTCTTGCCGCAGCCATTAAAAGTCCCGGAACGTTTTTGTCGCAGTTCGGAACCATAACGAGAGCATCAAAATGATGAGCAAGTGCCATACATTCTGTGGAATCAGCAATAAGGTCACGGGTAACGAGAGAATATTTCATACCAGTATGACCCATAGCGATACCGTCACAGACAGCGATAGCAGGGAATACGACAGGAGTACCGCCGCCCATGGCAACGCCCATTTTAACGGCTTCAACTATCTTGTCTATATTCATATGTCCCGGTACTATTTCATTATAAGATGAAACGATACCGACCAGAGGACGCTTCATTTCTTCCTTTGTCATTCCAAGGGCATTGAAAAGTGAACGCTGAGGAGCTTTGTCAACTCCGTCACAATAAAAATTACAACCCATTGTTTTTACCTCTTTATTTTTATTTGAAAATGCAAACTGCTTTCCCGACGTGTAAATCAGGAAAGCAGCAAAGCACGTACAGTCCGATTACGTTTTACAATCGGAGAAGATTATTAAATTGTATCGGAAAGCACTTTATTGAAAAGTTATTTTTATATTTTTATCAGTTGTTGATGAGCTTGTCTTCGCCGTTCCAGCTGTAAAGCTTTCTGATTTCTTCGCCAACCTTTTCAGCCGGATGTTCAGAAGCGAGCTTTCTCATAGCTCTGAAGTGAGCCTGTCCGCCTGCTGGTGACATATCGAGGAGGAATTCCTTAGCGAATGAACCGTCCTGAATGTTCTTGAGGATCTGCTTCATAGCCTTCTTTGTATCCTCTGTGATGATCTTAGGGCCTGTGATGTAGTCGCCGTACTCAGCTGTGTTGGAGATAGAATATCTCATACCTGCAAAACCGCTCTGGTAGATAAGGTCAACGATAAGCTTCATTTCGTGGATACATTCAAAATAAGCATTTCTTGGGTCATATCCTGCTTCGCAGAGTGTTTCAAAACCAGCCTGCATAAGAGCGCAAACACCGCCGCAGAGAACAGCCTGCTCACCGAAGAGGTCTGTTTCTGTTTCTGTTCTGAATGTTGTTTCAAGAACACCGGCTCTTGCACCACCGATACCCAAAGCGTAAGCAAGTGCTAAATCCTGTGCCTTACCTGTTGCGTCTTGTTCAACAGCGATTAGACAAGGAACACCCTTACCTTCAAGATATTCTGAACGTACTGTGTGACCAGGACCCTTAGGAGCGATCATTGTAACGTCAACGTCTGCAGGAGGAACGATTGTTCCGAAGTGAATGTTGAAACCATGAGCAAACATAAGCATATTGCCCGGTTCAAGATTTGGTTCGATTTCGTTCTTGTACAAGTCAGCTTGCTTTTCATCGTTGATAAGAATCATGATGATGTCAGCCTTCTTTGCAGCCTCTGCTGATGTATATACTTTCAAGCCTTGCTTTTCAGCCTTGCTCCATGACTTACTACCTTCATAAAGACCGATGATTACATCGCAGCCAGAGTCCTTTAGGTTTAGTGCGTGAGCGTGACCTTGTGAACCGTAGCCGATAATTGCGATAGTCTTGCCCTTTAGTAGTCCAAGATTACAATCGCTTTCATAAAATACTTTTGCTTCATGGTCTAATGTTTTTGCCATTTTGATTACCTCTTTCTTAAATATGTATTATAAATAATAATTATTTATCTAGTTTTAATGTGTTTGCCCCGCGTTCAAGAGCAGTCATACCGGTACGGGCGATTTCTTCAATTCCGTACGGCTCTACAAGGTCGATAAATGCGTTAAGCTTTGTATTATGACCTGTCAATTCGATAGTCAAAGTGTTAGGTGAAATATCAACTATCTTTGCTCTGAATACGTTTGTAATTTCGATAACTTCACTTCTTGTCTTAGGTGTAACCTTAACTTTTACAAGTGAAAGTCCTCTCTTTACGATTTCGCTGTCACGAAGTGTCTTAATTTTGATAACTTCCATAATCTTTGAAAGCTGTTTTGACACTTGTTCGACAATTTGTGCATCGCCGTTCACTTCAATAGTGATACGAGATACTTGCGGGTCTTGGGTAGTACCCACTGAAAGTGAATGAATGTTAAATCCACGTCTTGAAAACAAGCCTACAACTCTTGAAAGTACACCCGGATTGTTTTCGACAAGGACTGATAATGTATATCTTTCCATATTACTTATCCTCCTTTTTCGGAAGAGTAGCCTCATTAAGAGCATCACCGGTAGGTTCAAAAGGATTTACGTTTACGATAAGAAGATATGAACCGTCATGTGCCATCATCTTATCTATCGCCTCTGAAACCTCACTGTTTTCGTTAGCTATGCCGCTCTCAAAGCCGTATGCCTTTGCAAGCATTGCAAAATCAGGTTTTCCTTCTATTTCAACAGCCTGATAATTTGATTTATAAAGAAGATACTGATGTTCGTGTACCATACCAAGACGGTGGTTTTGGAACAATACCATTTTAACGGGAATATCCCATTGAGCCATAGTACCCATTTCCGGTAAATCCATTTGGAAACTGCCGTCACCCATTACCGCGATAACAGGCTTTGAGCCGTTTGCGGCAACAGACGCACCGATTGCTGCAGGAAGTCCGTAACCCATTGTACCGAATCCGCCTGAAGTCAAAAGTGAACGTGGTGTTTTAAAGTTGAAGTTATTGGCACACCAAATCTGGTTTTGACCGACTTCGGTTGAAAGGTATACATCTGAATTTGTCTTTTCCGAAAGTACGTTTAAGAAATACTTCGGATTTACAAATCCGTTATCCTCACATACCGGTTTATGTGTAAATCTTTGACGTAGTTCGTCAGCTTCGTCAATCCACTCTTTGCTTGTCTTGTAACCTGAAATTTGCGATGTAAGCTGTTCAAGAACATCTTTAATATCACCAACAACAGGAATATAAGGCTGAGTGTTTTTGCCGATTTCGGCAGGGTCAAGGTCGATATGTATAAGCTTGTTGCCTTCCTCAAGTCCTTTGACATTTGCCACAGTTCTGTCACCAAGTCTTGAACCCATTACGATTACAAGGTCTGCACGATTGAAAAGAAGATTAGCTCTCTTAACACCGTGTGAACCGATCATACCGTAGTATCTCGGATTGTCCGACGGAAGAATACCTATACCCATCATTGTTGAAACAACAGGAATATCTGTTTCTTTTACAAATTTTCTGAATTCATTTGTAGCATCGGATATAACGACACCGCCACCGGCAAGTATAACCGGCTTTTTAGCACCTTTGATTGCCTCGGCAACCTTCTTAACCTGTGATTCGTTAGCTTTGCCCATTAACTTGTAGCCACGGATATTAACGTCCTCATCTTCGTCTGGATAATCAAATTCCTTTTTTAGAAGATCCATAGGAAAGTCGATAAGTACAGGACCCGGACGGCCTGTGTTTGCAATATGAAATGCCTCATTTACAACACGCGGAATGTCAAGTCCGTCTTTTATAAGGTAGCTGTGCTTTGTAAAAGGCAACGTAGCACCTGTAATGTCAACTTCTTGGAAAGCGTCTTTACCGATTAGCTTTGTAGCAACCTGACCTGTAAGTGCAACCATCGGAATAGAATCCATATATGCGGTTGCGATACCTGTTATAAGGTTTGTAGCACCCGGACCTGAAGTTGCGGTACAGACACCTGCCTGTTTCGTAACTCTTGCGTAGCCGGAAGCCATATGAGCCGCACCCTGCTCATTACGAGTAAGGATATGCTTTATGGAAGAAAAGGACAGCTTATCTATAATAGGACAGTTAGCTGCACCCGGATAACCGAATACAACCTTAACGCCGTTCTTTTCAAGTGTTTTAACAACCATTTCAGCACCGGTCATTCTCAAAAAAATTCCCCCTTTGAAATTTAATGTAATAAATATTGGCACACCGATTTTCTGTGCCGAAAAAAAACCACCATATTTGATTTGTCTTGTGGAAAATCGAATTTTCTAAAAGCTAATGCTTTTTTGAAAAGATGGTGCTGTTTTGTCCGTCATTTTATGGCGGAATATGTACAAATATATTATCGTACTACTTTTATTTTATCAGCGAATAAGCTAATTGTCAACTGTTTTTATACAGAATTGTTACTGTTAGATACTTATATTTATGTTAAAACAAATTTTTTGTATATTATTGAATTTTGATATTAAAATATTCATTATCAGTCGAATTTTATCAAAAAAATCACTCATAATTTTTATATTATGAGTGATAAAAAAATTCAGATTTTAAACAAAACCGTTGCAGTTTTGTCGACAGGCTCAATTATAATTTTATGTTTTCTTCTGCCGATAAAATATCTTTTAAATATTCTTTTGTGTTTCTGCCAACCATAATTTCAAACTTGCCTTTTTCAACGATATATTCCAAATCTCTCGTCACGATTGCAAGGTCTTTTATGTTTAATTTTAGGTTTACCGTTACTGTTTCGCCTGCTTTTATAAATACCTTTTCAAAACCTTTTAATTGTTTTGTCGGTGTGAGGACGGAGCTTATGACGTCGTTGACGAACATAAGTACGGTTTCTTTGCCGTCCATATTGCCTTTGTTTGTAACATCAACCGATACGGTTATTTCTTCTTCATTTTTTATTGTGTTTTGGGATAAGCGTAGGTTTGAATATTCAAATTCGGAGTAGGAAAGACCGTCACCGAATTCGTATACATAGCCTTTTTCCAAATCAACATACTGACCGCCGTGCCAACCCTCGTATTGATTGTAGTAGCAAGGTGTTTGGGCACTGTGACGCGGGAAAGAAATTGTCAATTTACCGCTCGGATTAAATTTACCGCCAATCATTTCCGCAACCGCCAAACCGGCAAATTCACCGCCGTTAAAGTCCTCGATAATTGCATTGCAGTTTTCTTTTAGGTACGATATGCAAAGCGGTTTGCAGTTTACAAGTACGGCTATTACGGGCTTTTTCGTGTCAATCAGACGTTTGACAAGTTCTGTTTGATAACCCGATAATTCAAGGTCGGCTCTGTCGCGATACTCGCCGTTTTGAGCAAGACAGTCGCCGATTACACATACAACCACGTCAGCCTTTTCGGCAATTTTTACCGCGTCATTAATATAATTTTCTTCACCTAAAATGTCACAGCCTTTGCTGTATAAAATATTCTCTTTTCCGAATACTTCCTCCATACCGCGACGTATCGTGTAATAGTCGCCCATAGGTGTAACGTTTTCTTTCGGAACAGGGTGTGAAAAATATGTCCAGTCGCCGTAAATCGCTCTTATGTCGTCCGCATTAGGACCTATAACGGCGATGGTTTTGTTTCCTTTTAGTGGCAGTGTACCGTCATTTTTAAGTAAAACCGCACTTTCCTGTGCAAGTTTGTGATTAAGTTTTTTGTGTTCATTGCAGTTTATGACGCTTCTGTCAACTGTCTTTTTACCGTCAAAAAGACCTATTCTGAATTTTGCTCTAAGTATTCTTCTTACCGCATCATCAATATATTTTATGTCAATTTCGTTGTTCTCTATAAGTTCTGACACGCAATCGTAAAATTCGTGCGTATTCATACTCATATCGTTGCCTGCCTCAATCGACAGCTTGGACGCGTCTTTTAAATTTTCGGCTATGAATTGCCTGGTGACAAGATTTAAGACATTTTCGTAATCGCTCACAACAAATCCGTCAAAACCGATTTCGTCTTTAAGAATTTCTCTTACCATATGCGGATTGGCGTTAAGCGGAACGGAGTCAACAGTGCCGTAAGCGGTCATAACCGAGCCGCAACCGATTTTTGCGGCTTTTTCAAACGGCGGTAGGAATACTTCTCTGATTTTTCTTTCACTGACTTCACTGTCGTATGCGTCACGTCCGCCTGTTGCCTCACCGTATGCAATGTAATGCTTTGCACACGCAATAATCAAATTATCTTCTTCGTATCCCTCAATTATGGCTTTGCCGAGTTCGCCTATAACATAACTGTCCTCACCAAATGTTTCGTTTACGCGTCCCCACCTTAAATCTCTTGCGATACATAAAACGGGGGAGAATGTCCAGTCAAGACCGTCTGCCGCAACTTCTTTGGCAGTAGCCTTGCCCATATCGTGTATTAACTTGCGATTGAAACTTGACGACATTGCAAGCTGTGACGGAAACACTGTCGCACCGTTTAAAAGACAGTGACCGTGAATTGCGTCAATGCCGAATATCGGCGGTATGCCGAGACGTGTCTTTTCTGCGCGTTCTTTTATATCGTCTGCCTCATCACCCAAAACGTGCAGGAATGAGCCGATACCGAGATTTTTGTACTTTTCGTAATCTTCTTTGCTCAACGTGTTGTAGCTGACTTGCAACATTTGACCGACCTTTTCTTCGTTTGTCATTTTAGAGAGTAAATCGTCAATTCTTTCTTCGATATTCAAAGATTTATCCTTATATTTTTGCATAATTTCACCGCCGTTTCTGTTAGATATTTTTAGTATAAACACTAAAGTTATGTTTGTCAATGTTTACTTTTTTTGAGTGATGTGGTATAATGAATTTTACTTGATTTGAAAGGATTGATAAAATGATAGCATCATTAAAAAGAGCGATTGTACATATACTTGACGCAAATTCGGGTGTGAGTGTGTACTCGGAAGAAGAACTTGATGTTACAGACGCAAGTATAAACAGTTTTATTACAAAGCATATAGAAAAAGTTTTTGAGGACGCAAGTATGCGAAATGCCGAATTTTCGGAAAACAGCGGTTTTAAATATCATTTGGCAGAGTATATAAAGGACGAAAATTATTTTATTACAATGTCGAAATTTATTGCACAACGCGTTTATGAGGGGGTTACTCAATCGGATAAGCCCGATTCGTCCGACCTTATAGTTTGCGATTGTATGATTAATGAACGTCCGTTGCTTGCGGTTTTGAAGTGTGAAAATAAAATAGGGTATACACACCAAGTTTTGCAGGACGACGGTAAAGTGAAAAATCAGATTATAAACCATTATGCGATTTTGCCGACTACTTCACAAAAAATTGCGGAATGTGCGTTTATATTTGAAGATGATTTTTCAATTAAATATCTCGGCAAAAAACGCAAAATCGACGGTGAAACAACCGACCTTATCGCAGATGTATTGCTTGAATGTATTTATGATATTTCTTCAAGAGAATCGGTAAATGCAGTATGTAAAATTGCGAAAAAGGTTACGGAAGAAAACGGCGGCGATACAATCGAAACACTTTCAAAAATGAAAGAATACATCACCGAAAATATTGAGGAGGGCGAAACGGAATTTATTGATACCGAACAGGTTGCCGATAAAATTTTTGACGGTAAACCGGGTATGAAAAGTGAGTTTATCGACAAAATTGAGAAAGCAAACGTACCTCAAAAGGTTGAAGTGAACAGCTATGTTACAAAGAAATTGGCGTCAAACGTGAAAATTGTAACGGATATCGGTGTTGAAGTTATTTTCCCGGCTGAATATTATCAAAATAATGAGTATATCGAATTTATAAATAACGATGACGGAACTATTTCAATTCAGATTAATAATATCGGGGAAGTAATTAATAAGTAAATACCTTACTTCGTATGGGACGGCACCCACGACGTCCTAAATGCGAACATTCGTAGGGGCGATCATTGGTCGCCTAAGTGGTTTGTTAGTAGGTGACGGCGTCCCACGACATCCCGCAAAAGCCACCACTCTTCGTGCCACCTCTCCTCAAGGAGAGGCAAAAAAAGACTCCCCTTGAGGGGAGCTGTCAACGAAGTTGACTGAGGGGTGGCACAATACTGAAAATTAAAAAAGGGCGACCAATGATCGCCCCTACACACTGTATTCGCAGCGGACGAACCATAGCCGTCCGTTATTTTTATATACAAAAATCAGGTGAATTGATTGTAATACTTTCGTTTACCAAATCTTCAAGAGTAATGCTGTCAACATATTTATTGATAACATCATAAAGCCCTTTCCAAAGCTTTATTGTCGGACACACAGAAACTCGCGGACAAGTATTTTCTTCATCTTCAAGACACGATACAGGTGAAAGTGTTCCCTCCGTTGTACGCAAAATATCTCCGATTGTGTATTCTGACGGTGCTTTTGTGAGTCGGTAACCCCCTTGGGCACCACGCACACTCTTTAAGTATCCCACACGGGTAAGGATACTCACAATTTGTTCAAGATATTTTATTGATATATTTTGACGTTCTGCAACATCACGCATAGAAACGTTTTTATCCATACCGTGAATTGCAACGTCAAGCATAAGCCTTACGGCGTATCTGCCTTTAGTTGAAATTTTCAATGTTATTCCTCCTTAACCAAATCTTTAATTATTTCTCCGGCTATAATCAATCCCGCAACTGACGGTACAAACGCAATACTTCCCGGAACAGGTCTTTCGCCGTCCGGTGACGGAATTTTGATAGCCTCTTCTTTTGAATAAACTACCTTTAATTTTTTTATACCTCTTGCCTTAAGCTCGCGGCGCATAACGCGCGCCAAAGGACATACGGACGTTTTGTAAATGTCCGAAACTTCAAAAAGTGTCGGATCAAGCTTGTTTCCCGCACCCATAGAGCTGATAATTTTTACTCCGGCTTTTTCGGCACGAAGTATTATTTCAATTTTACCTTTTACGGTGTCTATTGCGTCAACAACGTAATCATATTTTGAAAAATCAAACATATCTGCCGTATCGGGCAAGAAGAATGTTTCAAACGCGTTTATTTTTACATTTGGATTTATATCCAATGCACGATTTTTTATAACTTCGACTTTAGGTTGTCCGACAGTACTGTGAAGTGCGATTATCTGTCGGTTTATGTTTGAAAGCGAAACGGTGTCTTTGTCTATAACGTCTATTTCGCCTACACCGCTCCTAACGAGTGCCTCGACAACAAAACCGCCTACACCGCCTACACCGAAAACCGCAACGTGTGCATTTTTCAGTTTCTGTATGGCATCTTTTCCTAAAAGAAGTTCCGTTCGTTCAAATTGATTTTCCATACCGTAATTTTATACTCCTATTTTCCTATTTGTTCACTATGAATTGATTATAACATTCTTTTTGCTTTTTGTCAATTCAAATCTGTCATTATTGCAAAAAAATAAAGCAGATAAATCGACATTTGATTTATCTGCTTAGATTAATTTGTCGCCGGACTCTCAATTTTTATTAATTTCCGAAAAATTCGTTTGCGTAAGTTACCGAAGAAAGTGCGTCTTTGCAGTATTTGTCCGCACCTATCATATCGGCATATTCCTGTGTAAGCACCGCACCTCCGACCCATACTTTTGTATCAAGTCCTGCCGCACGAATTGCTTTGATTGTATCTTCCATACTTACTACTGTTGTAGTCATAAGTGCGGAAAGTCCGCATATGTGAATGTCGTTTTCTTTTAATGTTTCGACAATAAGTTCGGGCGGTACGTCCTTGCCTAAATCATAAACATCATAACCGTAGTTCTCCAAAAGCACCTTTACGATGTTTTTGCCGATGTCGTGAATATCGCCTTTAACCGTTGCAACCAAGATTTTACCTTTGCTTTCCTGTGCTTCGCCGCTTTGGTCAATGTGAGCCTTGATTGCGTCAAATGAATTTTTGACGGTTTCTGCACTCATCATAAGCTGAGGTAGGAACATTGTACCTTTTTCAAACTCACGACCGACAACGTTAAGTGCTTCAACAAGTATGTTGTTGATAATGTCCATCGGATCGGTAGTTTCAAGCTGACGAACTGTTTCGTCAAACGACTGGTCTTTAAGACCTTTTATGATTATATCGAAAAGCGGATTGACATTTTCAGCTTTTTCTTCCGCCTGATTTTCTTTTGTTACGGTTGTCTGTGACTTTGTACCCGCATATTTGCTTACATATTCCTGACAATCCGCGTCATAGCACGAAAGTGCCATAAATGCACGATAGGTGTTAATCATTGAATCGGCACACGGGTTGATAATACAGGCGTCAAGACCGTTGTTAAGTGCCAATGCGAAGAATGTTCCGTTGACTATTTCTCGGCGCGGAAGTCCGAATGATATGTTAGATACGCCAAGCGTTGTACAAATACCAAGCCGGTCCTTTATCATTTTCAATGCTTTGATTGTTTCGGCAGACTCTTTTTGCTGTGCCGAAATTGTAAGAGTAAGTGCGTCCATTACAAGGTTTTTCGGCTTTATGCCGTATTCTGACGCTCTGTCACGGATTTTTTTTGCAATTTCAAATCTTTGTTCGGCAGTAGGAGGGATACCTTCCTCGTCAAGACAAAGTCCGACAAGTACACCGCCGTATTTTTGTACTATCGGCATAATTGCTTTTATGCTTTCTTCCTTGCCGTTTACGGAGTTTACCATAGGTTTACCGTTGTAAATACGCAATGCACGTTCGGTTGTTACAGGGTCGGAGCTGTCTATCTGTAAAGGAAGATTTACAGCGGCACTGATAGCCTTAACTGCTTTTTCCATTGTCGAACATTCGTCAATTTCAGGCAGTCCGACGTTTACGTCAAGTATGTGCGCACCTGCGTCACGTTGTGCAAATGCTTCGTTTAGAATATAGTCTATGTCGCCGTTTCTAAGTGCTTCTTTAAACTTTTTCTTACCTGTCGGATTGATACGTTCGCCGACAATTACAGGACCTTTTCCGAGTACAACCGTTTTTGAATATGACGCAACGACAGTGATGTTTTTTTCTTCGACTATCGGTTTGTAGTTTTTGCATTTTTCAACAAGACTTCTTATATGGTCAGGTGTTGTACCGCAACAACCGCCGAGAACAGACGCACCAAGCTTTGCCATATGTTCACATTCGTCTGCAAATTGTTTCGGTAATACATTGTAAACTGTTTTGCCGTTTTCGATTTGCGGCAAACCTGCGTTTGGCTGTGCCATTATAGGAATTGAAGAAATTTCGGCAAGGTCAGTCATCATTTCACCGATTTGAGCAGGACCAAGACCGCAGTTTATACCGACACAATCAACACCAAGTCCTTCCATAATCGCCGACATAACCTTGACGTCACCGCCCGTAAGCGTTTTATAGCTTTCGTCAAACGTCATTGTACAGAAAATAGGGAGTGAAGTGTTTTCCTTTACTGCAAGTACGGCGGCTTTTGCCTCAAGAGTGTCAGACATTGTTTCTATTATAACAAGGTCGGCACCGCATTTTTCGGCAGTTTTTGCGATTTTCGCAAATGCGTCATAGCAATCATCAAAAGAAAGGTCGCCCAAAGGCTCTAACAATTTACCGCAAGGACCGATGTCGAATGCAACAAATCGCGGATTTTCCTCTGATTGAAAACTGTTTACCGCCTTTCTTGCAATGCCTATTGCGGCGGCGATAATCATATCAAGGCTTTCGCCGATTTCTTCTGATTTTAACGGGTTTGCACCGAAGGTATTTGTGGTTATGATATTTGCGCCCGCTTCAAGATATTCGGTATGTATTTTTTCTATTAAAGCGGCATTTGTAAGGTTTAAAAGTTCGGGAATTTCACCCGCACCCATACCGTTTTTTTGCAGCATTGAACCCATACCGCCGTCAAAAAACAGCATTCTCTTGCCGAGTAATTCTCTTACGTTCATTATTTATATCCTTTCGTAAAAATTTCGTATAAAAAGGGTATTGCATTTTGCAATACCCTCAGATTGTCGACAAATTGTCCGGAACGTGCAAAATATTATTTATATATTTAAAAATTTAATTTATAGCTATAATAAATAACAGGCAAACCTATCTTCGATATACGGCTTGCCTGTGCACTTTTTGTGAAAATAAACTCTAACGTAACCACGTACGCAGACGAGTTCATTTTCACAAAATCCGAACTAATTTCTTGACGTCTGTCAGCGTGTAAAAAAACCGTAGGGTTTGTTTAGATTATTTGTTCTTACCACAGCAGTTCTTGTATTTCTTACCGCTGCCGCATGGGCAAGGGTCGTTTCTGCCGGGTTCTTTCTTTGCACGTTTAGGTGTGTTTCCGAGAGAACCGTCACCGCCTGTATCAAGCGGTTTAGCGACTTGCTCACGTTCAATCTTAACTCTCGGCATAGCTGAAAGTACGTATCTTACAGTATCTTTCTTTATGCTGTCAAGCATATTTTCGTAAAGCTCACTGCCGACATTTCTGTATTCAAGAACAGGGTCATGCTGACCGTATGCTCTAAGACCGATTTCACGTTTAACGTGTTCCATTTCGTCAAGATGATCCATCCAAAGAGTATCGACAACTCTAAGCATAAGCACTCTTTCAAGCTCACGCATATTCTCGCCGAATACTTCTTCTTGTGATTCGTAACGCTTGTTGCCAAGCTCCATAAGCATATCCTTAACGTCTGCTTTTGTGATAGTTTCCATATCTTCCTCAGGGATTTTAAATTCACCTTGAGCATTTAGATATTGATTTGCAAATTCTGTGATTGCACGAATGTTCCAATCTTCAGGAATTTCTGAAATTCCGATATAATCGTCAAGTGCACTGTCGATTGCAGATTCCATCATATTCTTGATAGTACCGCTTATATCCTCACCGTCAAGTACCATTTGACGCTGTGCATATATAATCTTACGCTGTTCGTTCATAACTTCGTCGTATTGAAGAACGTGCTTACGAGAATCAAAGTTTCTGCTTTCAAGATTTTTTTGTGCATTTTCGATTGCATTTGTAAGCATTTTTGCTTGAATAGGCTCGTCCTCTTCAAGACCGAGTGCGTCAACCATAGACTTAACCTTGTCACTGCCGAAAATTCTCATAAGATCATCATCAAGTGAAAGGAAGAATTGAGATACACCGGGGTCACCCTGACGACCTGCACGACCTCTAAGCTGATTGTCGATACGTCTTGATTCGTGACGTTCAGTACCTATAATATACAAACCGCCAAGCTCGCGAACTTCGTCTTGTTCCGGCTTGATTTGTGCTTTGAATTTGTCGTTAAGTTCGGTAAATACTTTTCTTGCATTGATAATATCTTCATCATCTGTATCACCGAAACCTGTTGCCTCTGCGATAAGCTCATCTGTAAATCCTTGACGTGCCATTTCATGTTTAGCCATATATTCTGCATTACCGCCAAGGTTAATGTCAGTACCACGACCCGCCATGTTTGTTGCGATTGTTACAGCACCTTTTTTACCTGCCTGTGCAACGATTTCAGCCTCTTTTGCGTGATACTTCGCATTTAGGACTTCGTGTTTAATTCCTGCACGCTTTAGAAGTGCCGAAAGTATTTCCGACTTGTCTACGTTTACGGTACCTACAAGTACAGGCTGTCCCTTTGCGTTACATTCTTGAATTTGCTTGATAACCGCCATAAACTTGCCTTTTTCTGTTTTGAATACAACGTCATGTAAATCCTTACGGATTACCGGCTTATTTGTAGGAACGGCAACAACGTCAAGCTTATATATATGTTGAAATTCTTCTTCTTCAGTAAGAGCTGTACCTGTCATACCAGAAAGCTTGTTGTAAAGACGGAAGAAGTTTTGGAATGTGATTGTTGCAAGAGTCTTTGACTCGTTTTCAATTTTAACGCCTTCCTTTGCTTCGATAGCTTGGTGCAAACCGTCACTGTAACGTCTGCCCGGCATGATACGTCCTGTAAATTCATCAACAATCATAACCTCGCCGTCTTGAACAACGTACTGTTGGTCACGGTGCATAACACCGTTAGCCTGCAAGGCTTGGTTGATGTGGTGTTGAAGTTTCATATTTTCAGGGTCGGAAAGGTTTTCGATACCGAAACCTTGTTCAGCTTTTTTAATACCCTGTTCGGTAAGCATAGCTGTTTTTGCTTTTTCGTCAACGATATAATCTGCGTCTACATCTTCGTCAAGCTGTTTGTCGTCGTGTTCTGTAACGACAACCTTTTTAAGACGTTTAACGAACATATCGGCAACTCTGTAAAGGTCATTTGCGTCCTCGCCCATACCGGAAATGATAAGCGGAGTTCTCGCCTCATCTATAAGAATTGAGTCAACTTCATCGACTACTGCATAATTATGACCGCGCTGTACCATTTCTTCTTTATGAACAACCATGTTGTCACGAAGATAGTCGAAACCAAGTTCGTTATTTGTACCGTAAGTAATGTCAGCGGCATATGCCTCACGTCTTTCACCGTTGTCAAGTTCGTGAATAATAAGTCCGACACTCATACCAAGATAACGGTAAACTTTTCCCATCCACTCACTGTCACGCTTAGCAAGATAATCGTTTACGGTGACAATATGTACACCGTCACCGGTTAAAGCGTTCAAATATGCAGGAAGTGTAGAAACAAGAGTTTTACCTTCACCTGTTTTCATTTCTGCGATACGTCCCTGATGAAGAATAATACCACCGATAACCTGTACATAGAAGTGTTTCATTCCAAGTACACGCCAGCTTGCCTCACGCATTACCGCAAATGCCTCAGGAAGAAGATCATCAAGTGTTTCGCCGTTTTTAAGTCTTTCCTTAAACTCAGGTGTCTTGGCTTTTAATTCTGCATCTGAAAGTTTTGCCATATCGTCCTCAAGTGCCATAACTTTGTCTGCGATAGGACGTATTCTCTTTAGTTCTCTGTCAGAATATGTGCCGAATATTTTGTCGAATATACTCATTTATTTTTCTCCTCATAAATAATATCGGTCTGTGTAATCCCAAAGAATGGAATTATCGCATTATTAACGTATATTATATCACAAAAACGTAAGGATTACTACTGTTTTTTATTAATTTTTTGTAAAATTTATTTTGCACTAAAAAAGGTGCCGATATGCCGGCACCTTTAAGTACAGTAGATTTTAGCAGCAATCGTTTTTGTGATTGTCACAGCAAGGGTCGCAGCATGGATCGCAACAGCAACAGCAGTTGTTATTGCTTCCGCCGAAAATATTACCGTCACAGCAAAGTATAACAAGTGCCACTATTACCACAATCCATATCCAACTGTCTGAATTGTTATTACATCCTCCGCCGAAAAACATAGTAAAAACCTCCTTTAATTTGTTTATGATTTATACTATGCCAAAGCGTTGTTTTTGGTTACGCATTTCGGACTTCCGATTCGGTAAAGACATAATTGCCGTTTCCGTCACGGGTGATGTAAAGGATTATGTTCGGTCTTGCAATACGTCTTATGACCGTTACCCAACCGTTTGCGGTCATTTCGATAGGAGTGTAAACCGCGTTCGGATAGTGAGTTTCAACGTAGTTTGCAACGCGTTCGTGCTGTTCTTTGAAGCGTGGTTTGTTGAATAAACCTTTGCCTGTTATTGCACTGTATATGCCTGCCGCGGCGGCAGTGCCTATTAAAAATAATGTTCTCTTTTTCACGTTATTCACCTCTGTGATATTCGTTGTATACGTCACGTTTCGGAAGATTTCTGTCTACGGCGGCTTTTTTTATTGCGTCTTTTGAAGTCATACCTTCCGCAATGTATTTGTCAACGTGTTCTTTAATTGAAATATTTTCCCATTCGTTTTCTTCCGTTTCTTCGACTTCTTTTGCACCCTCGACTATGAGTACGTATTCACCGCGCGGATTGTTTTCGGAATAATATGCGATTGCCTCGTCGATTGTACATCTTTTCACTTCTTCGTGAATTTTTGTAAGCTCACGCACAAGAGCGATTTTTCTGTCACCGCCGAATGTCTTTTGCATATCGGAAAGCGTGTTTTTTAATTTGTGCGGAGCCTCATAAAAAATGAGTGTGTGAGTGTCGTTTTTCACAAGTTCAAGATGTTCTTTTCTGTGACGCTTGTTCACCGAAAGAAATCCCTCAAATGCAAATCGTCTTGTCGGAAGTCCCGACAGTATCAGTGCGTTTATACCTGCGACAGGTCCGGGGATTGAGGTGACGTCAATATCGTTTTCGATACATAGCTTAACTAAGTCCTCACCGGGATCTGAAATTGCGGGAGTACCTGCGTCCGATACAAGTACAATGTTTTTACCGTTTTTTAAAAGTGATATAATATATTCGCCTTTTTCGTGCTTGTTGTGTTCGTGGTAGCTTGTCAGTGGCTTTGATATTTCAAAGTGATTTAAAAGCTGAAGAGTACGCCTTGTATCTTCTGCGGCAATTAAATCGGCATTGTTAAATGCTTCAAGACAGCGCGCGGACACATCACCGAGATTGCCTATCGGTGTGGCACATAAATATAGTTTTCCGTTCATAAGTTCTCCTTGCAAAATGCGAATTATACAAATAGGTTGTTTATAACATTTACGATTTTCTGTGCGGTTTCGGGCTTGTTCATTGTGTAAAGATGAATACCGTCAATGTCGTTTGAAAGCAGGTCGATAATTTGATCAACCGCATACGCAATACCTGCTTGTTTTAAAGCCTCCGGATTGTCTTGGTATTTTGAAATCATACGCAAGAATTTTGACGGCATAGACGCACCGCCTGAAAGAATTGCCATACGCTGTATTTGACCTGCGTTTGTAAGAGGCATTATTCCGGCTGTGATAGGTTTGTTTATACCTTTCTTTGCAAGTTTATCGCGGAATTTGTAAAATTCGTCGTTGTCAAAAAACATTTGAGTAACAAGAAAATCAACACCTGCGTCAACTTTTACTTTTAAATTTTCAATATCGGCGTCAAGGCTCGGAGAATCAGGGTGACACTCAGGGTAACAAGCACCGCCGACGCAAAAATCTCCGAAATCTTTGATTGCCTCTACAAGTTCGTTTGCATAGTGATAACCCGGGAATATTTCACCGTCATAATCTTTCGGCTTGTCACCGCGAAGTGCAAGGATATTTTCAATTCCAAGGTCTTTATATTCCTGTAATTTTACCTTAATATCGTCCTTTGAGTTTGCAACGCAAGTAAGATGTGCAAGTGACGGAATAGAAAGATTATTCTTTAAATGTGAGGCGATATATGCGGTATTTTTTGAATTACTGCCACCTGCACCGTATGTAACGCTCATATAGTCAATAGGCATTTTTGAAAGCTCGTCAACTGCTGAAATGACATTGTCAAGTCCGCTGTCCTTTTTCGGCGGAAATACTTCAAATGAAAGCACCGGCTTTTTTTGAGCAAATATATCTCTTATAAACATTCTGTTTTTTCTCCTTAATCTGTAATTATATATATAAAATATTATACCGCAGATTTGAAACAATATCAAGTGTTGAAATTTGAAATAAATTAACTGATTTTTATATCGCAATTATGGAAAATATGTGGTATAATAATAGATAGTTATAAAATTAGAAATTGAGGGAGGAGAAAATATGAAAGTAACAAAAGCGGTAATACCTGCGGCAGGGTTCGGAACAAGATTTCTTCCGGCGACTAAGGCAGTGCCGAAAGAAATGCTGCCGATAGTCGATAAGCCGACAATTCAGTATATTGTTGAGGAGGCAATCGCATCGGGCATTGAGGATTTGCTTATAATTACATCACGCGGTAAGGACGCACTTGTAAATCATTTTGATAGGGCATATGAGCTTGAAACGATACTTGAACGTGACGGCAAGCAGGAAATGCTTAATGCTGTTCGTGAAGTGTCGGATAAAATAAACGTTCAGTTTGTACGTCAAAAGGAACAGAAAGGTCTTGGACACGCTGTACTTTGTGCGAAAAGCTTTGTCGGAAACGAGCCTTTTGCGGTAATGCTCGGTGATGATGTGGTTGTGGCGGAAAAGCCGTGTTTGAGTCAGCTTATCGAACAGTTTAACAAATATAATGCGACAGTGCTTGGAGTGCAAAAGGTCGGAATGGATCAAGTTTCAAAGTATGGTATTGTGGACTGCGATAATGTTGAAGGCAGAATGTATAAGCTGAAAGGAATGGTCGAAAAGCCGAAAAAAGAGGACGCACCGTCAGACGTTGCGGTACTCGGCAGATATGTAATCACACCTGCAATATTCGATTGCCTTGAAAAAACACCTAAGGGTGCAGGCGGCGAAATACAGCTTACCGACGCACTTGTAATGCTTGCAAAGAATGAAGATATGTACGCATATGACTTTGAGGGCAGAAGATATGATATAGGAAGTAAACAGGGATTTTTACAGGCAACAGTCGATTTTGCACTTTCAAGAGATGATTTAAAAGATGAATTTGCGGAATATTTAAAAGAAGTAACAAAAAATTTATAAGAAAAAGTGTACAGGCAAGACGTACAA
>ERZ826613.979-NODE-979-length-37823-cov-4.704406_pt1 | contig 37823 bp, 28 predicted proteins | sample MGYA00519925_ERZ826613 | MGnify/ENA primary metagenome ERZ826613 (study PRJEB31778, sample SAMEA3449236) | human gut metagenome | biome: human gut; feature: human-associated habitat; material: faeces | place: United Kingdom | collected 2010/2012 ... | reverse complement strand
ATACAAAAAACGGTATTAGAAATCTCAGCATTTTATGATACCTGCAGGATTTGAAACCTGCTTTAATGATTATAAATTTTTATAATATAATGGAGGAAATCATGGGTCTTTTAAACAAAATTGGCGGTGTAGCCAGCGATGTTAGCAGAAATGTTAACGAGAAAACAAAGAATATGTCCGATACAAGCAATCTTAAGAGAAAGATTCTGTACGAGGAAGAAAGAATAATGGAGATTTTTGCAGATATCGGCAAGACATACTACAAAACTCCTGAAAAAGTTGATGAACTCAAAGCATACTGCGATGACATTGACACAAGAAAAAAGAGAATCAAGAAGATGCGTTTTGAACTTCAGACAATGAAGGGCATCAAGATTTGCCCGAGCTGTCAGTCAGAAGTTGATGAAAAGTTCCAGTTCTGCGGTGTATGCGGAGCTAAGCTTCCTTCCAGTGAATCTGATTTTGATTAATTAAACTGAAAGCCGTACAGTGTAAACTGTACGGCTTTTTTATGTTTCAATTATTCTGAACGGAGAGCTTCAACGGCATCTTTCTTAGCTGCCATTTTTGCCGGTATATGACCGCCCAGCATTGTGAGTATTGTACTTATTGCTATGAGAATAAGTGAGTGCGAAATTTTCAGCTGTGCTACATCTTTAAGGTCAGTCATGTGATAAATTACTGCGTTTACAGGGAATGTCAGCAGTTTTGCTATGATAATTCCCAGAAGGCCGGAGACAACACCGAGAATGAACGTTTCGGCATCAAAAACACGTGTTATATCTTTCTTTCTTGCACCGAGTGCTTTCAGAATACCGATTTCCTTTGTACGCTCCAGAACGGACGTATATGTTATTATGGCAATCATGATAAGACTGACAATAAGGTTTGTTCCTGCGAATGCAATAAGAACGATTGTTATGCCGTCCATGATGCCGTCTGACATTCCGGAAATCATGCTTGCCATGTCTGTATAGATTATCTGGTTATCTGAATCGAGGTTTTCATTGAACTTGTCAAGATATTCAAGCATCTTGTCCTTGCTGTTAAAATCATAAGGATAAAGCTGAATCATATAAGGAGTTGCATTTCCGCCAAGAAAGGCAAGAGTCTGCTGTCTGGTTTCATCGTCCATTTTTTCCATTGAAAGAACGTTGGTATCTGAGTTTTCCTGTGCCTTTACAATTTCAGAATTTTTTGAATTGTCAATAACTGCCTGAGCAAGATCGTCCATATAGGCAACACCGCCGCCTTCGGAAACGAGTGAAGTAGGAGAATCTTCCTTAGGTCGTACAATACCGGAAATTTTAAGTGTTATGCTTTCATCTGAATTATACATTGCGTTGTAGTCAGTATTGTAAGTGAATATTCCGGAATCAGTTTTTGTGTAGTAATCATTGTTCATTACGACTTTCAGTTCTTTTCCGATAATATCGCTGAAATTTACAGATTCAAGGTTTTCGGTATCGTATCCCAGTTCAGCCATTACAGTTTTATTTATCCTGTTTTTAGTATCAATTACAAGGAGAATGTCATCCTTGCTTTCAGGAAGTGTACCCGAAAGAACATCATAATGTTCCTTCATAAGAGCATTCTTGTCATCTCCGAGAGAAAACGGAATAGATGAAAATGACATATTCTGTGTATTTACAGGAATTATATCGCTGCCGTCTTTTCTGAGAATGTTAAGATTAACAAGTCGTGTATAATTTGCCGCTTTGCAGAGACTCGGGTCAATGTTGTCAATGTAATCAAGATATTCATCTGTAAATTTGTTTGTATGCATCATTGTGTCCTGCATTGAATCAAACAGATAAACTTCCTGTTCGCTTGGATAGTCCTTGTATTTTTCACTGTCGCTGCTCATCTTCATCATTGTGTCCGAATCAACATTCATGCTTTGCTGAGAAATAATTACAGGCATCTGCTGGAGAGTGTCCGCCTCAAATTTATCTATCTGCATCTGGAATCCCACTGAAAGGCTTAGAATAAGTGCTATGCCTATGATTCCGATGCTTGATGCAAATGAGGTAAGAAACGTTCTTCCGAGCTTTGTTTTGATGTTGTTTGCAGAAAGATTCAGCGCTGTCAGGAAGTTCATACTTGTTTTCTTTAAGCTGAAATCTCCTTCGCTTTTGTGTTCGCTGCATGGATTTGAGTCGGATATAATTTTTCCGTCCTGAAATCTGACAATTCGGTCAGCATATTTTTCGGCAAGCTCAGGATTGTGCGTTACCATAATAACAAGTTTGTCAGCGGCAACTTCCTTTATAAGATCCATTATCTGAACGCTTGTTGCAGTATCCAGAGCACCTGTCGGTTCATCACAAAGAAGTATTTCCGGATCATTTGCAAGAGCACGGGCAATTGCAACACGCTGCATCTGTCCGCCGGAAAGCTGGTTTGGTTTTTTGTGAATATGGTCTTTTAGTCCGACCTTTTCCAGGACTTCCGTTGCACGTCTGTGTTTTTCAGAAGATGAAACACCGCTTAAAGTCATTCCCATTTCAACATTGGCGACTATGCTCAGATGAGAAATAAGATTATAACTTTGAAAAATAAATCCGATACTGTTGTTTCGGTATGCGTCCCATTCACGGTCTTTGAAATTTTTTGTTGACTTGCCGTTGATTATAAGGTCTCCGGAATCATACCTGTCCAGACCTCCTATAATATTCAGACTTGTTGTCTTTCCGGAGCCGCTTGTTCCAAGAATTGCAACAAACTCCTTGTCTCTGAATGATACGCTGACATCGTCCAGAGCCTTTGTTTCCACATCGCCTACTTTGTAGACCTTTTTTATATTTTTTAATTCAAGCATTTAAATACCTCCATTAAGTGTATTTATTATGATAGCATTTCGGGTAAATAATGTCAATTGAATAAGTAAACAGCAGGAGAATTTTCATCTGTTTAACACAATATGATTTCTTTGTCTGAAAAAACAGTTGCTATTTTTTCCAAAAATGTATATAATATAAAGGAGTATAAAATTTTATTATATGATAGGAGTTTCTTTAAAATGAGTAAAATCCAGATTTTTTTTAATGAGATGAAAAATAAAAAAGTTGCGTTTATCGGTGTCGGCGTTACGAATACTGACCTTATCAAGCTTTTCCTGAAAAAGGGTATCAGGGTTACAGTTCTTGACAGAAAAGACAAGGAAAAAATGGGAAAGGTTTATGATGAACTGAAGGAACTTGGTTCAGACTTCCGTCTTGGTGACAGCTATCTTGATTCACTCGAAGATTTCGATGTTGTTTTCAGAGCACCGGGAATGTATTTCAATAATCCTGTTCTTACAAAGGCGAGAAAAAGGGGAGTCTGCATAACATCAGAAATGGAAGTTTTCTTTGATCTCTGCCCATGTAAAATATATGCTGTAACAGGTTCTGACGGCAAAACAACAACAACTACTATAATCGCCGGACTTCTTGAAAAAGCCGGAAAGAAAGTTTACAAGGGCGGTAATATAGGAAAGGCTCTGCTTCCGCTTATCGAAGAAATAAATGAAAATGATGCAGCTGTGGTGGAACTTTCAAGCTTCCAGCTCATATCTATGAGAAAATCCCCTGACACAGCTGTTATAACAAATATTGCTCCGAATCATCTTGATGTTCACGGAACGATGGAAGAATACATTGACAGTAAGAAAAATCTCATTCTTCACCAGAATGCATTCAGCAGAACTGTTCTGAATCTTGACAATGAGCTTACAAACAATCTTGAAAATCTTGTCAGGGGACATCTTATGAAGTTCTCAAGAAAAGCTGTTCCGGATTGCGGTGCATTTCTTGATGAGGACGGCTGGCTCTGCTTTAATAACTACGGCGAAGTTGAAAAGATTATACACAAGGACAGTATAAGAATTCCGGGAATTCATAATGTTGAAAATTACCTTGCAGCAATAAGTGCAGTCTGGGGTGAAGTTTCAAAGGAAAACATTAAGGATATGGCTGAAAGCTTCGGCGGAGTTGAACACAGAATTGAATTTGTAAGGGAACTCAACGGAGTAAAATGGTATAATGACAGTATTGCAACAAGCCCTACAAGAGTATTGGCAGGTCTTAACTCATTTACTCAGAAACTTATTGTAATTGCAGGCGGATACGATAAGAAAATTCCGTTTGAACCTATGGCTGATACAGTGAACCAGAAAGTAAAGAAGCTTATACTTATGGGTGTGACAGCTGATAAAATACAGAAAGCAATTACGGAATCCAAACTCTATGACCCGTCAAATCTTGAAATTTACCGTGTTTCCAATATGGAAGAAGCTGTTCAGAAAGCATATGAAATTGCGGAGAAAGGCGATATTGTAACACTTTCACCGGCTTGTGCAAGCTTTGACCTTTACCCGAATTTTGAGGCAAGAGGAATTCACTATAAGAATCTTGTAAAGGAGCTTTAAAATATATGGATCTTAAAAATGTTATTTTTGAGCTGACTTCCGTCTGCGGAGTTTCCGGAGAGGAATCAGATGCGGCGGAAACTGCACTTGGATTTCTCAGGAATTATACAGATGACTGTTTTATAAAAAAGGGCTGTGTTATCGGAAATTTCGGAAAGAGGGAAAGCGGTAAGCCGCACATTCTTCTGGATGCACATATTGATCAGGTGGGATTTGTTGTAACTGATATTTGCGAAAACGGTTTTGTTCATTTTTCAAATGCAGGCGGAATTGACAGACGTCTGCTTCCGGCACAGCAGGTATGCATCTATGGAAAGGAAAAGGTGACGGGCGTTATATGCTCTACGCCGCCGCATCTGTCATCATCAGATGATACTGTTCCTGAAATAGCGGATTTCTGCATTGATACCGGATATGACAGAAATATGCTTGAAAAACTTATATCACGGGGAGATAAAATAAGTTTTACAGAAAAGCCAGAGGAACTTCTGAATAACCGTATTACCGCAATGGCACTTGATGACAGAAGCGGTGTTGCCGCTATTTTGTATGCTCTGGAGCTTATAGGAAAAGATTTTGAAAATTGCAGTTTTACCGTTTTGTTTTCAACACAGGAGGAACTTGGTGAACGTGGTGCCGCAATTTCAGCTTTTGATATAAACCCTGATATCGCTCTTGCAGTTGATGTCAGCTTTGCTTACTGTACAGGCGAAAAGGAATCAGACTGCGGAAAATTCGGTGAAGGTCCTATGATCGGTGTTTCGCCGTCACTTTCAAGGGAAATAACAAACAGACTTACTGAAATATGCATAAGCGAAAAAATACCGTATCAGATGGAAGTTATGAGCGGTCTTACATCGACAAATGCTGACAGATTCAGTGTTAACAGGGGAGGCTGCAAAGCATGTACGGTTTCAATACCGCTCAGATATATGCACACTCCTGCTGAGATAATTCAGCTTGATGATGTTGAAAATACCGGAAAACTTATTGCGGCGTATATAAGGAGTTTTACTGATGTTCGATAATCTTAGAGAATTATGTCTTTTAAACGGAACTTCCGGAAATGAAGATAAAGTCAGAGAATATATAATAAAATCCATAGAGGGATATGCCGAATATAAGGTTGACCCTCTTGGAAGTGTAATCGCATTCAAAAAGGGAAAGAAAAAACCGGAAAACAAAATAATGATAGATGCACATATGGACGAGGTTGCGCTTATTGTGACATCTGTCCAGAGTGACGGTACACTTACTGTTGATGCTGTCGGCGGAATAGATCCTTCCGTTGTTATCGGCAGACAGGTGCTTGTCGGAGAAAAGGGTCTTCCGGGAGTTGTCGGCTCTCTGGCTGTTCACAGACTTTCAAAGGAACAGCGTGGCAAGGCTCCGAAGATGAGCAGCCTTTATGTTGATTTCGGTGCAAAGGATGCTGAGGATGCAAAAAGATATGTGAATTCAGGTGATATAGTTTATTTTAGTTCGGAGTATACCGAATTCGGCAACGGAATGATAAAATCAAAGGCAATAGATGACCGTTTCGGCTGTGCCTTGCTTATTGAACTTATAAAATCAGACCTTGAATACGATGCATACTTTACATTTACAGTTCAGGAGGAAATAGGACTGAGGGGTGCCAGAGCGGCGGCTTTTTCAGTGAATCCTGATGTTGCAATCGCCGTTGAGGCTACAACAGCTGCGGATATTGAGGGTGTAAGCGGAAATAAGCGTGTATGCAGTCTTGGAAAGGGTGCTGTTGTTTCATATATGGACAGAGGTACTATGTATGATAAGGAACTTTACAATTATGCATTTGAAATTGCAGAAAAAAAGAATATATCCTGTCAGACAAAAACACTGATAGCCGGGGGCAACAACAGCGGAGCAATTCACATTGCAGGAAACGGAGTAAGAACCATTGCTGTTTCTGCACCATGCAGATATCTTCATTCACCTTCATGTGTAGTTAAAAGGGACGACCTTTTATCCTGCCTTGAAATTGTCAGGGAACTTATTGCAAAGGCGGCTGTTTTATGATCAGACAAGTTACTGACAAAGCAGAAATCAATTGTAAAAAACTCCTTGAAACCTGTGCGGGAAAAAGAATACTGAGCAATCTTGAAGCTTATGGAACTGACTATGATTTCTGTCGGTTTTATATTTCAGACAGCGATTCTGTTCTGCTTTTTATGAATGATACTTTGCTTATAAGCGGAGATGGATTTGAAAAGGACGAGCTTACCGGTTTTGCAGGTATTCATACTCCTTTCAGAATAGAGGGGAATCAAAAGGCAATCGGAATGCTCTCTGACCTTTCAGGTTACAGAAGTTTGCACAGAACACTTTTTAAACTTGTTCCGGACAGTGATATACAGATAGATGAAAATGATATAGAACGTTCCCCTAAACTTGATGATGTATACGGTATATTGTCAGAAGGATTTCCTAATCTGATTGATTTTTCGCTCTGGCTTGCTGATACATCACACAGGGTAAGACATAATATCAGTCAGGTGTTTGTGTACAGGAAAAGTACAACAGCATCTGTTGTATATGATATTGACAACACTGTTCTTATCGGGCAGGTTGCCACAAAAATATCCGCAAGGGGAAGCGGATATGCGAGAAAATTTTTGAAATGGATAGCACAGTATCTGTCACAGCAGGGCAAGACAGCATTTCTTAATGCTCTTGATACCCGTGAAAGCTTTTATAGAGAAATAGGCTTTGAGCCTTATGAAAGCGAGTATGTTCTTGAAAGAATAGATGACAGAAATGAAAGTGCAGTGAAAGGAAAATTAAGTACTAATGACTGATAATTTTTTTGGATTTGATGATAAGATACTCGAACTTGCAGACAGAGCAGAAAAACAGTGCGGATTTGCGGAAATAGAAAGAATCAGAAATTATAATGCGGCAAAGGTTCTGGACGCATTTATTAAAAATAAAGTCAGTGAGCAGTGTTTTTACGGAAGTTCAGGATACGGTTACGGCGATATCGGACGCGACGTGCTTGACAGGGTTTATTCACAGGCTTTCGGAACAGAAGATGCACTTGTAAGACACAATTTTGTTTCAGGAACTCATGCACTTTCCACAGCACTCTGGGGCGTTCTCAGAAGCGGGGATACACTGCTTTCTGTTACTGGTTCTCCTTATGATACGCTGGAGGAGGTTATCGGTATAAGCGGTGAACCTGGAAACGGTTCACTTAAAGATTACGGTATAAAGTACGAACAGGTAGACCTTAAAGCGGACGGAAAGCCGGATACGGAAAAAATAGCGGAAAAAGCCCGTAACGTCAAAGTTGTTTATATCCAGCGTTCAAGAGGATATTCCTTAAGACCGGCACTCAGTATAGATGATATTGAAGATATCTGCAAAGCAGCAAAGGGTTCAAATCCTGATGTTATCGTTATGGTTGACAATTGCTATGGTGAATTTGTTGACACAAAGGAACCGACAAATGTCGGGGCAGACCTTATAATAGGTTCACTTATCAAGAATCCGGGCGGCGGAATAGCAAGAACAGGCGGATACATTGCAGGAAGAAAAGATCTGGTTGAAATGTGTTCATACCGTCTGACCTGTGTCGGAATGGGAAAGGAAGTTGGCTGTACACTTGCTCAGAACCGTGAAATGTTTCTGGGATTTTTCATGGCTCCCGAAATTGTTTCAAACGCACTTAAAACGGCTGATTTTGCTGCAAATATCTTTTCACTTCTCGGTTTTGAAAGTTTTCCGGAAAAAAATGAAAAAAGAAGTGATATAATAACTGCCATAAAATTTGGAGATCCTGAACTTATTAAAGCGTTCTGCTGTGGAATTCAGAAGGGGTCACCTGTTGATTCATTCGTAACACCTGAGCCATGGGATATGCCGGGATATGAAAGTCAGGTTATCATGGCGGCAGGAGCATTTACAATGGGTGCTTCAATAGAGCTTTCAGCCGATGCCCCTATAAGAGAGCCATATGCTGTATGGATGCAGGGCGGTATAACATACTCCAGCGGAAAGACAGGAGTCCTTCTGGCAATAAAGGAAATGGCAGACAAGGGACTTATAAAATTATAAACTGCAATCTTTTACAAAAAAATATTTTTTGTATTTATAAACGATTAAAAAAGATTACAGAATGAATACAATTCAGAAATTACAGCCTGATTCAGCGGTTAAAATATTGACAACTTCTTTGATAACTGTTAAAATAATTTAAGGTATTATTAAATGATAATTAAAATGCACAGGTGAGCATACAGGTTTTGCAAAAAAAGCTTGAATTTTGTTTGCTTTTTTCAGGTAGCAGCTTTAAAATTCACCTGATTGTTCAGTTACTGCAAATCAATTTGACTATGGAGGCTTTTAATGGCTGAAAATAAATTATGTATGGGATGCATGGAAAACAAAGGACCTGCAAAGGTATGTCCGTATTGCGGTTATGTTGAGAATACACCATATCTGCCGTCTTCTATAGCTCCCGGAACAATGCTTCATGACAGGTATCTTGTCGGACAGATGTTAAACTCAAACGGACAGGGTGCAACATATATTGCTTATGATACGGCAGTAAGCTGTAAGGTTCTGCTCAGCGAATATATGCCTGAGGGACTTTGCATGAGAGTCAAGGGTAAACCAACAATAAGCGTAAGCTATAATAATCTTGCGCAGTATAAAGCCCTTATGGCTGAATATACTGAACTTAATAAATCACTTGCGAAGATGAGAAGTCTTAGCAGTCATCTTACGCCTACACTTGATATTTTTGCTGAAAATAATACAACATATGCGGTTTATGAGTATATTGAAGGTGTAAGGCTTATTGATTATCTCAAGGAAAATGCCGGAGAACTCAGCTGGAGCGAAGTTTCAGCAATGTTTCCGCCGCTTTTTACAACACTGAGCCTTGTACATAATGCAGGAGTTCTGCACAGGGGTATCAGTCCTGATACGATATATGTCACAGACAAGGGTGAATTGAAACTCACTGATTTCTGTATTTCCGGTGTAAGAACAATCGGAACTGAGCTTAAAACGGAAATATATCCGGGCTATGCGGCTCCGGAGCAGTATTCAGCAGCGAGTCGACAGGGAACGTGGACTGATGTTTACGGAATCTGTGCTGTTCTTTACAGAATACTGACTGGATCAAAGCCTGACCCAGCAAATATAAGACTTGAAAATGATAATCTTTACACTCCGCAGGAACTTAATCCGAATATTCCGAAACACGTTTCTGACGTGATAATGGCGGGTATGAATCTTTCAGGAGATGACAGAGTAACCACTATAACAGAGCTTGTAACAAAACTTTTTGACCAGCCGACTTCCGGAATCGGTCAGACACAGACACTTACAATTTCAAGGAATGGCATTATTACAAATGATCCGGCTTATGTCAATGAACATTATGATGATTACGATGATGACGGATATTATGATGACAGCAATGATTACGATGATGAGTATGACGATTATGATGATGACGAGGAGCTTGAAGGCGGCGATGAAAATGCATCGACATTTGACAAGATAAAAATTCCGGTTATTATAGGAGTACTCCTTGTTGCGATAATTTTAGTTATTGTTGTGATTCTGTTCCAGCTGTTTGCAGGAGGAAAAGACTCAAATCTTCGTGATACAAGCAGTTTTGCTGAAAGCAGTTCTGTGGCTGATAATATTGTTGAAATGACTGAGGAAACAACTCAGGAAACAACAGAGGCACAGAATAAAATGCCAAGTCTTGTAGGCAAGAATTATGATGATATAAAGGATCAGATAGAGGAAAAATATGATATTACTCTTGACCCTGAGTATGAATATAACTCCGATTATGCCAAGAATATGATTTTCTGGCAGGAACTTAAAATCGGAGAACACGTTGAAAAGGGCATGACAGTCAAAGTTAAGGTAAGCAAGGGAACAAAGAAAGCAGTTGTTCCGGAATATGAAAACTGGAAACTCAAGGATTATCTGGCAATGCTTGATGAACTTGGTATCGAATATACGGAGGTTTCAGAAATCAACTTTGATTTTGAAAATGATGTCGTTACCCGTGTATCACCAGAACCTGGTTCTGAGATAGATATTCAGGAAGGTGAAATGCTCACAGTTTATTATGCTGACAATCCGGAGGAAACAACAGAGGAAACTACGGAAGCACCAACGGAAGCTCCGACAGAAGCACCAACGGATGTACCGGCAGATACACCTCAGGAACCTGAAACAGATGCTCCGGCTGACGGACAGTAAAAATAATAAAGCCCGGCTTATAAGTCGGGCTTTAATTATTTTACAACACTATATTTTATTTGTTTGAATTGTATAATATTCATAAAAATCGGATTCACTTTTTTAGATATTCATAGAAAAAAATAAGAAATTATGAATAAACAGTTACAAATTGAAACCGATGTGTTATAATAAATACAAGTATGATTTCAGAACTTGTTTGTACATAAATTTATAAGTATGATTTTGCATAACAGGTTCTTATTACAGGAGAGGAAAATATGCGTTTAAACCCAAAAAGAACAGCTCTTTTAATCATGACGGTATTTATGATGACATCATTTGGCATGAACGTAAATGCTCAGACGTTATTTGAAGAAAATATGATAAACACTGATGAAAATAACGCTGTGTATATGGAGTATGACTCACATGCAAATACATATGAACTGACAGATGAAAATGGTAATGCCGTAACAGATGCGGATTCATATTATTCGGAAATCCAGACAGCGGTTTCCGAAACTCTTCCGGCAGTTACAGAAACTTCTTCCATTACTTCACAGACAACAACTGTTTCAGCATCAGCTTCGCAAACGGCAGTTACTGCGGTAACTGTTGACAAATATAAAGGAAGACTTCGTGCTGAAGCTACAACGACAACAACTGTTACAACCACAAAAGCAACAACTATCACTAAAAAGACTACAACAATCCAGGCGGAAATTGTTACCAGAAGTTACTATAATGGGATAGATGTTTCAAGGCATCAGGGAGACATAAACTGGAAGAAGGTAAAAGATGCCGGAATAGACTTTGTAATGATTCGTGCGGGATATGGAATGGAATATGATCAGGTAGACGGAAATTTCCATAAAAATATCAAGGCAGCTCAGGCAGTCGGACTTGAATGCGGAGTGTATTGGTACAGTTATGCGGTCAGCACTTCCGAAGCACTTCGTGAGGCAGAAGTATGTTACAGCACAATCAAGGGGTACAAACTGAGCTATCCTGTTTCATTTGATATTGAGGATCCGAGTCAGAGTTATCTCAGTGAAACAGCTACTTCAAATATTACAAAGGTGTTTTGCGATTATCTGGAAAAACGCAGTTACTATGTGTCGGTTTACAGTTATGCGAGTCTTTTGAAAGATAAAATGAATAGTAGTGTTCTTTCAAAATATGATATATGGGTGGCACATACGGGAGTTACAAAGCCGTCATATTCAGGAAGCTATGGTATGTGGCAGTACAGTCACACAGGAAGAGTAAACGGTATTACAGGAAATGTTGATCTGGATTATGGCTACAAATATTATCCGGATATAATGAAAAAATATAAGCTTAACGGTTATAGTTAACATGAAGAGGACGCTGAAAATCAGCGTCCGATTTAGTTCAGGAGGTTTTTTATGCTGCATTTTGTTTTGGGATGTGCCGGAAGCGGAAAGTCAAGGCTGCTTATGGAAAAAGTCCGTCAGACAGGTTTTGACAAAAAGATAATTTATATTGTTCCTGAACAGTTTTCATTTGATAATGATAAAAAGCTGTATGAATTCCTCGGAACAGCCGGATTCAATAATATTTTTTCACTTAGCTTTACTTCTCTTGCAAAGGAGATTTTTGAAAAATTTGGCGGAAAATCCGGAGAATATGCTGATGATATACAGAAATTTATTATCATGTATAAGACTATAAAATCACTCTATGAGAAAAAAGCTTTTACATACTTTGACAAAAGGTCATCAAGAGCTGATTTTACCGGTGAAGCACTGAAAATCGTAACAGAGTTCAGACAGTGCGGCATTATGTCAGACAAACTTCTGAATATGATAAATTCAGGTGAAAGCGATTATAATGAAAAAATAACTGATATTGCCATAATGTATACTGAATATGACAAGGCACTTGAAAATCACGGGTTGAAGGATAGTCTTACTGATATTTCAGAAGCCGCATCAATTGCAGAAATAAATGAATATTTCAGAGGCAGTACGGTTTTTATAGATGAATTTGAAAGCTTTACCGGTGATGAATACGAACTGATAGATACTATGATTGCACAGGCTGATGACGTTTATATATCTCTCAGGCTTGAAAATATAGGTGAAAATGAGTATGGTATTTTTGATTCTGTTGAAAAGACGTGGAAAAAATTTTATCAGACTGCAAAAAAATACGGCATTGAAACAGAAACAACAGAGCTTGAAGAACTGAAACGTTACAATTCGGAAGACCTTAAATTCTTAAACAGGAATATAATGAGAAACAGCGGACTTAAATATGAAAATTCAGAAAATGTTATGGTTACAGAATGCCATGACCTTTACGAAGAAGCGGATTTCATATGTTCCCAGATAAAATACCTTGTAAGAAACAAAGGGTACAGATACAGGGATATAGCAGTATTGTCAAGACAGCTTGATGAATATACATATATTTTTGATGCGGCATTTAAAAAATATGATATTCCTTATTTTTCGGATATAAAAAAGAGTGCATTCCATACGGCTCTTTTGCAGCACGCTTTATCAGCGGCGGATATTATGTGCGAACCGGAGCCGGATACGGAAACCGTTTTAAAGTACATTAAAACACAGCTCGGTGATTCTGATATCGGAAGTATTTCAGCACTGGAAAATTACTGCTTTGAATGGGATATAAACGGAAGCCGCTGGTTTGAACCGTTTGTAAATGACATTGATAAATTTCCTGAAATTGAACAGACAAGAGCTGAAATTGTTCAGCCGCTTATAAAATTGCGTGAAACAGACAGGAATGCAGACTGCTCTGAAATATGCAAAAGACTTTATGATTTCTTTGCAGAAACTCACCTTCCTGAGCAGATGTCGGGACTTATAACAAGACTGAATGAAAACGGTCTGGAATATCAGGCAAAGGAACAGAAACGAATATGGGATATGATGATACAATCACTTGACAAGCTTTCAGAAACAGGCGGAGTGGTTTCACTGAAAGAATTCCGTGAAATGTTTGTTACGGTTTTGAAGCAGATAACATATTCCAATCCGCCGCAGACACTGGACGGTGTTCGTATTGCGCATTCTGAAACAGCAAGACTTGATTCTCCCAAGGCAGTTTTTATTGCCGGAGTAAATGAGGGATTTTTCCCTGCGTCCGGAAAGCCAAGAAGTCTGCTGAGTGAAAAGGACAGAATGAAGTTTGAAAATGCAGGTTTTCATCTGTCAAGAAGTGCCGATGAGATAGTTTCTGATGAAAAACTTTCGGCATACAAAGCTATGACATATGCGTCCGATGAGCTTTATATAACATATCCGCTGAGTGACAGCAAAGGTGCGTCGAGATATCCAGCATCAATTGTAAATCAGCTGACGGCCATGTTCGGGGATGGAATTTTCAATCTTGCAGAAGACAGGAATATTCTTTTTTATTCTTCTACGCCAAAATCCGCATATTTTAATTATGTGAGAAATTTTGGTAATGAAGATAAATATACCGCAAGTCTGAAAGACGTTTTGTGTCAGGACGAATATTATAATTCTAAAATTGAATATTTGAATGAGGTAGCTGGAGAAAAGGATTTCCATATAGAAAATACTGAACTTGTAAACAGACTTTATTCTGATAAGCTTAAAATTTCTGCTACCGGATTTGAAGAGTTTAATCTTTGCCACTTTAAGTTTTTCTGCAATACAGGTCTTAAACTCAGGGCAAAGAAAAAGCATGAGATAGGAAACCTGGAACAGGGGAATCTGGTTCATATCTGTCTTGAAAAAGTGGTAAGCTCCTGTAAGGACAAGAAGGAATTTGACAGCCTGACGCAGGAAAGAATTTCTGCGATTATAAACGATTGTTCAGAAAAATATCTGTCTGAAAATCTTGGCGAATCAGTAAAGGAATCTCCGAGAGTTATAAGCAATGTTGAAAACATTAAGGAAAATATTCTGAAAATTATTCTGCATCTTCAGGAGGAACTCAGACAGTCTGAATTCCGTCCGGTGGAATTTGAATTTAATATAAATAAAAATAATCTTCCGGTACTGAAAGCTGATAACGGGATAGAAATAATTCTGCGTGGATTTATAGACAGAGTTGATATTTATGAAAATGAAAAAACAGGGGAAAAATATATAAGAGTTATAGACTATAAAACCGGAAAGCTTGGAAAAAAGGCGTTTTCGATTTCGTCCCTTCTGTATGGCATAAATATGCAGATGCTTATATATCTCTTTACTGTAACTGAAAGCGGGAACAAATATCAGGGCTATGCCCCTGCCGGAGTTTTGTATATGCCTTCCGGAGAGATTGCGTGTACCCGTGAACGTAATGATAAGAGCAGCCTTGAACAATATTTGAATTCTCATTGCAGAATGACAGGTGTTGTCCTGAAAGAACGTTCTGTTCTGAATGCTATGGAAAAGGATATACTGGGAGTTTATATTCCTGCAAAGCTTATTGCAAAGGATACAGGCTCAGGAGAGCCTTTGCTCAATAAAGTTGGTTCATCGTGCTTTGATTCAAAACAGTTTCAGAATCTCAGAAAGTATACACGAAAACTTATGGAGAATCTCTGTCTTGAACTTTACAGCGGAAATATTTCAGCTGATCCGCTTGTTATAAAGAATTCTGCTCCCTGTGATTACTGTGATTACTGGTCGGTCTGCGGAAATGAATCCTGTGAACGCTGTCATGAAGCGGTTGCCGATTCTGAAGATAAACTTATGGAAATATTGTCATCTGATGAAACTGAAAGGAAAGAATAAATGCCTGTTATAATAAACCAGATTAAAGGAAAGCTTGATGAGAGTGAAGATTCCATTGTAAAGAAAGCACTGAAATATGCCGGAGTGAAAAAATCCGATATATTAAATTATGGTATAAATAAAGTTTCGCTTGATGCCAGACATCAGGATAATATACATTTTGTGTATTCGGTTTTTGTAAATGCTGCAAGTGAAAAAACTGAGCTTAAAATGGCAGAAAAACCGGATTGCCGTTATGTGAAAAACAGTAATTTTACTCCTGAAATTTCCGGAAGAAACAAAGAGGGAGAGATAGTTATTGCAGGGTTTGGTCCGGCGGGAATGTTCTGCGGACTTGTTCTTGCTGAATATGGTTATAAACCATTGATACTCGAAAGAGGAAAATCAGTTGATGAGCGTGTGGAAAGTGTAAAAAAATACTGGCTCGGCGGAGAACTGGATACAGAGAGCAATGTTCAGTTCGGAGAAGGCGGAGCAGGAACATTCTCAGACGGTAAACTTACCACAAGAATAAACGATCCGCTTTGCAGATATGTTCTGGAAAAATTTGTGGAATTCGGTGCGCCTGAAGAAATTCTTGTGAAGGCTAAACCGCATATCGGAACGGATAATCTCAGAAATATTGTAAAAGCGTTGAGAGAACATATAATTTCTCTTGGAGGAAGAATATTATTTGATTCCAGACTTGATGACATGAAAACAGACAATAATAAAGTCAGCAGAATCATCTGTAACGGGAATGAGATTAAAACAGATGCAGTTGTTCTTGCGGTCGGACATTCGGCAAGAGATACATTTTCCATGCTCGCAGATCATGGTGTGTTTATGCAGCCAAAGCCGTTTTCTGTTGGTGTAAGAATTGAACATAGGCAGGAAGATGTTGACAGAAGCCTTTATGGAAAATATGCAGGAAATCCGAAACTTCCTGTGGGAGAGTATCAGCTTTCGCATCGCCGTAAGGACGGAAGATGTGTTTATACTTTTTGTATGTGTCCGGGCGGACATGTCGTTCCGGCAGCAAGTGAAGAAAACACTGTCGTAACAAACGGCATGAGTGAATTTGCACGTGACGGAAAAAATGCCAATGCAGCAATGGTTGTTTCGGTTTCTCCTGATGATTTCGGCGGAGGTGTTTTAGACGGCGTGGACTTTGCACGTTCTGTTGAGAAGAAAGCGTTTGAATGTGCGGGCGGAAGAAAGGAGGCCCCTGCTACAACAGTCGGGGGATTTTTAAACGGAAAGCCGTCTGTTGATTCAGATATAACCCCGACTTATGACCGAGGTGTTTTTCCGTGCGATCTGAGTAAAGTTTTTCCGGAATTTATAACATCAATGCTTGCAGAGGGAATAGGTCAGTTTTCAAAGAAAATGAAATGTTTCGGTGACATGAGCGCCATTATGACAGCTCCGGAAACGAGAACATCCTCACCTGTAAGAATAACCCGTACAGAAAATTTCAATTCCATTTCAGTAGAAAATCTTTATCCATGCGGAGAGGGTGCAGGTTATGCAGGAGGAATAATGTCGGCGGCGGTTGACGGTATCAGGGTGGCACTGGCTGTAATGAAGAAAATCAAACCGTAATCATAATTTAGATGTTCATATATTTTATATGGTAAAAAATGGTATTTTGTGTTAAAACTTGACAAAATACAATGAAAATATTATAATATATACAGAAACGATTATGTGCATCTAAAAAATGATATATATGGAGTGTTACTTATGAATGATACCGTTATAACAAAACAGATCGATGATTTAGGCAGAATTGTTCTTCCGAAAGAAATAAGAAAAAGGGTCGGAATTCAGATCAGATCAGATGTTGAAGTGAGAGTCGAGGGCGAAAAAATCGTTCTTACAAAAGCACAGAATGAATGTATTTTTTGCGGACTTCATAAAGACCTTAAAGAATTCAAGGGAAAATGTATATGCCCGTCATGCCTGAAAGGAATTGAAGAACTGGAAAATAAATAATTATAATTTTTATACTGCATTTTGAATTGGATTATTCTGATTTGAAATGCAGTTTTTATTTATAGACGTAATCAACCGATTTTCAGTAATAAAATGTTGAAATTTGTTGAAAGTGTAAAAATTTATTTTCGGTATTGCAAGTAATGTTTTTATGCTGTATAATGTAAATTAAGAAATTTAGCGTGAATTCAGGATGAAATAAAATTAAAAATATTTGTTTTATATATGCTTTTTAAAGTGAAAATTATTTTAATTCTATTAAAATTTATATAATATTAACAAAATATCGGAGTAGATATTATGGTTTTTTCAAGTTTATTCTTTTTGTATTTTTTTCTTCCACTATGTGTCATAATCTATGCGTCTGCAAAAAAACTTAAAACGAGAAATAATGTGCTTCTTATATTTTCACTTGTCTTTTATGCATGGGGTGAACCGCTTTGTGTACTGCTTCTTATTGCAAGTGCGGCGGTTAATTTTGTTCTCGGATTATGCATAGATAAATATCGGGATAAAACCGGAGGGAAAATTGCGGTTACTTCGGCGGTAGTCTTTGATATAGCAATGCTTGGGATATTTAAATACAGCGGATTTATTGTTGAAAATATAAATGCGGTAACACATCTTAGTCTGCCTGTACCGGATATAAGACTTCCTATCGGTATAAGCTTTTTCACATTCCAGATGATATCATATGTGATTGACGTGCATTGGGAAAATGTTGATGTGCAGAAAAACTATTCGAAATTTCTTATGTATGTTTCTCTTTTTCCACAGCTGGTTGCTGGTCCTATTGTAAGATACAGTACTATTGAAGCGGAAATAAGCAACAGGAAAACAACAATAGATGACCTTTACTGCGGCTTTTCAAGACTCGCTGTCGGACTTGGAAAAAAAGTTATACTGGCAAATAATCTGAGTACAGTTGTTGATTCGATTTTCGGCGGTGATATAAAGAGTATTTCTGTTCTGGGAACGTGGCTTGGTGCGGCAGTTTATGCCCTTCAGATTTATTTTGATTTTTCAGGATATTCTGATATGGCAATAGGAATGGGCAGAATATTCGGATTTCATTTTGACGAGAATTTTAATTATCCTTTCATCTGTAAGGACGTTTCAGAGTTCTGGCAGAGGTGGCATATTTCTCTCAGCACATTTTTCCGTGATTATCTTCTGTATGTTCCGATTTTCGGGAAAAGAAGAAAGTATGGCGGATTGTTTCTTGTGTGGTTCTGCACGGGGTTGTGGCATGGTGCAAACTGGAATTACATAATATGGGGACTTTATTTCGGACTATTCATTTTCCTTGAAACTAAAATCGGTAAAAAGAAGATGAAGAAAATACCGCTGGCTGCAAGGCATATATACAACAAGATTGTGATTATAATCGGTTTTGGTATATTCTATTTTGAGGACTTCGGAAAACTTGGCAATTTCTTTAAAAATCTTATAGGTCTGAATGGAAACGGGCTTACAGATACATATTCATCTCTTGCATTTTCAAATAATTTTTATCTTATAATTGCGTCACTTATCTGTTCATTCCCGATAGCTGGTCTTATAAAGAAAGCAAGTGAAAAATCTTCTGCTGTTAATGTTGCGGCAACGTTTATGCGTATTCCTGTAAACCTTGCACTGATTCTTGTCAGCAGTGTTATGCTTGTTGATGCAACCAATAATCCGTTTTTGTATTTCAGATTTTAGGAGGCAGACGAATTGGAAAATGATAAGAAAGACAACAGATCTGCCCGCAGATATCTCCGCAGACTGAATTTGAAAAGACGAAAAAAAATAAGGATCTACAAGGCTGTGAATGTTATTGCCTGTGCAATGACATTTGTTGTGATTGCTGTATGTATGATTGTTATAAAACGTCCGAAGATATCGGATACTGAAAACCGTACCCTTGCGAAATGGCCTTCATTTTCTTTTTCTGATTATTTTTCAGGGGAATATACTTCCGGAATTGAGAATTTTTATAATGATACAGTTCCCGGACGTGAAAAATTCAAGGAATGGACATCGGATATAAGAAGTCTGTTCGGACTGCGTTCTGAGGAAGTTAAAATACATGGAACTCCTGTAAAGCAAAATGTAAAATCAGATAAAAAGAAACAGACAACAGCAGTAATGTCGGCGGAAAACAGTCAGAGAACAAAAACGACTCTGAGCAGTGTCATATCGTCAGAACCAGCAACAGAACCTACTGAAGATCCGCTTGACGACCCGAATATCGATGGCGAAATGAGTAATAATATTCTGGTTTACAATAACAGGGGAATTATGCTCTATGGCGGAAGTTATGATAACGGGGAACTGTATGCACGGTATGTAAATGCATTTAAATCTGACCTTGGTGACGTCAATGTATATTCCATGGTCTGCCCGACACCGGTTTCATACTATCTTCCGAAAAAATATTCTGACCTTTCGGCGAGTGAGGAAGACAACATAAAAAATATAAATGAATATCTTGATGGTGTTACTCCTGTTGATGCATATAATGCCCTTAAAGCACATAAGGATGAAGATATTTTTAAGAGGACTGATCACCATTGGTCGCAGCTTGGTGCATATTATGCTGCTGAAGAATTTGCAAAGACGGCAGGAGTACCTTATGTTTCACTTTCAAAGTATGAAAAGGTTACGAAACATGGCTATGTTGGTACTTTGTATGGATATTCACAGGATACAGACCTGCTGAATAATCCGGAGGATTTTACATATTATATTCCACAAAATACATACACCACAACTTATTATTCGACTGATATGACAGATGAGTATGAGGGAAATCTTCTTATCAGTCTTGATAATGTAGACCCTGTCAGCTGGTATCTTGTTTTTATGGGTACTGATGCGGTTGTGACACACGTTCATACAGATGTCGGAAACGGAAGAAAACTTGCAATAGTCAAGGACAGCTACGGTAACGCACTTGTTCCTTGCCTTACAGGTTCATTTGAAGATATCTATGTAATAGATATGAGATATTTTGAGGTGAATGCGGTTGCACAGATGCAGGAATGGGGAGTAACAGATCTTCTTTTTGCAATGAATACATTCAGTGCAACAGGAAGCAATTTTGAGTGTATAGATACCATCAGAACACAGTAAGGGTGATAATATGAAGGAATTGTTATATCCGTTTGACAGTGCATATCTCCTTAAAAACAGAAAGAAGATAAGGAGAGAACTTCTGTCTGACAAAACTGAGAGAATACATAAAAAGATAGCAGTTCTGGGAGGCTCGACAACTAATGATATCGTTTCCATGCTTGATTTGTTTTTGCTTGACAAGGGAATAGAATGTGAGTTTTATCAGTCTGAATATGCTGAATACTGGCAGGACGCTATGTTTGACAACAGGGAACTGGCTGAATTTAAACCAGACATAATTTTTATTCATACAACTTCACGAAACCTTGCCGATTTTGAATTTAATATGTCGCTTGATAAAGCTGATATTGACAATATGCTTCAGAAGCAGTATCATCATTTTGAATCTATGTGGGAGCATCTGAGTGAAGTTTATGATTGTCCTGTAATTCAGAATAACTTTGAACTGCCTTATTACCGTACTCTTGGAAACCGTGAATGCTGGGATATTCACGGACGTATAAATTTTATTTCCAGGCTTAATCTGATGTTTTACGAATATGCCGCAGAACATGATTCATTTTATATAAATGATATAAATTTTATATCTTCAGCGTATGGTCTTGACAGGTGGGCAGAACCAAAATACTGGTATATGTACAAGTATGCTTTAAGCACTCATGCTATACCGGATTTCTCATTTAATCTTTCAAATATTATCAAATCAATTTTTGGAAAGAATAAAAAAGCTCTGGCACTTGACCTTGACAACACACTCTGGGGCGGAGTCATCGGTGATGATTCTGTTGAAGGCATTGAGATAGGTCATGAAACAGCGGAAGGCGAAGCGTACCTTGCTTTTCAGAATTATATAAAGGAACAGACGCAGCTAGGAGTGATTTTAACAGTTTCATCAAAAAATGATGAGGAAAATGCAATTGCGGGACTGAATCATCCGGACAGCGTTTTGAAACCGGATGAATTTGCCGTTATAAAAGCAAACTGGAATCCTAAAGATGTAAATGTCAGAAATATTGCGTCAGAACTGAATATACTTCCGGAGAGTATAGTATTTGCAGATGACAATCCGGCAGAGCGTGAGATAGTCAGCAGACAGCTTGGCTGTGATGCCCCAGAAATGGATTTACCTGATGAATATATAAAAATGATGGACAGGAATGGTTTCTTTGAGGTTACAGCATTTTCAGCTGATGATATGTCAAGAAACGAGATGTATAAGGCGAATGCAAAACGCCGTCAGGTTCAGGAGGAGTTTTCAGACTATGACGATTATCTCAGAAATCTGGAAATGACCGCAGTAATTGAAGATTTTCAGCCGGTGTATATTCAGAGAATAACTCAGCTGACAAATAAAAGCAATCAGTTTAACCTTACCACAAAAAGATATACTCAAACTGAGATAGAAGAAGTTTACAAAAGCAGTGAGTATATCGAACTTTACGGCAGACTTTGTGATAAGTTCGGCGATAACGGTATTGTATCAGTTGTTATCGGAAAGATAAACAAAAATGAACTGCATATTGACCTTTGGCTTATGAGTTGCCGTGTTCTTAAAAGAAATATGGAATATGCAATGCTTGATGCTCTGGCAGATGAATGCAGGCTGAAGAATATAGATACTATATACGGGTACTACTATAAAACAAAGAAGAACAATATGGTAAGCGGACTGTATCGTGATTTCGGATTTGAGAATCTGTCATTAAGCGGGAATGGCGACAGTGTATGGAAGCTTGATATAAAAAATTATAAGCATAAAAACAATATTATAAAAGTTAATGAGGGAGCAAAATTATGAGCAATAATGAACTATGGGAAAGACTTACCGACGTTTTCAGAGATGTTTTTGATGACAGTAAACTGAAAATAGATGAACATACTACGGCAGGAGATATTGAGGACTGGGACAGTCTTGAGCATATAAATCTGATTGATGCAATTGAGCATGAATTCAGAATGAAGTTTAAAATGCGTGAAGTTTCAGGAATGAAAAATGTCGGTGAAATGGCAGACATAATTGCCGCAAGAGGAAAATAAGGTGAACTTGTTCTCATGGAATCTGCAAATGAATCTTTGAGGACAAGTTCAAATTTTAGAGGAAAGTATGACTGATATGGAAAATACAATGAAGAAAAATGAGATTGTTACAATTGAGATAACTGATATTACTACCGAAGGAAATGGAGTAGGGAAGTATAACGGAATTGCTGTTTTTGTTCCTGAAACAGCTGTCGGAGATGTTATTGAAGCTAAAATTGTGAAGGTACTTAAAAATTACTCTTTCGGAATAGTAAACAGAATAATCACCCCTTCATCAGACAGAATAAGTCCCGATTGTCCGCACTTCCCGAAATGCGGAGGCTGTTCATTCAGACATATAAAATATGATGCGGAACTTAGAATAAAGGAAAAGTTTGTATATGATGCTTTTACCCGTATAGGTAAAATAAACTGTGAATTTCAGCCGATTCTTGGAAGTGAACGTGAAAATGAATACAGAAACAAGGCACAGTTTCCTGTAGCAGATGAAAAGGGCGAAATGAAATGCGGATTTTATGCAAAAAGAAGTCACAGAATAATAAGTGGATATCAGTGCAGACTCCTTCCGGATATATTCGGGGATATTGCGAAGCTGATAATCGAATATGCGAGGAAAAATAATATAAGTGCATACAACGAAAAAACGAACAAGGGAATAATAAGACATATTTATCTCAGAAAAGGTGCGTCAACAGACGAAATAATGGTCTGTATTGTTGTAACAAAAAAATGTGCTGAAAAATTCAGCGGACTTTGTAAACTGCTTACAGAAAAAATTGATAAGATAACAAGCATTTGCATAAATATAAATCCTGAAAACACAAATGTAATACTTGGAAGAAAAAATATTGTTCTGTACGGCAGGGAACAGATTACAGATATAATGTCCGGAAATGTGATATCTATTTCTCCTCATGCTTTTTATCAGGTGAATACTCCTCAGGCAGAAAGACTCTATAAAATTGCAGAGGAGTTTGCGGATTTCAGAGGAAATGAACAATTGCTTGATTTATATTGCGGTGCAGGTACGATAGGTCTTTCAATGTCTGACAGGGTTAAAAAGCTGACCGGAGTTGAAATAGTGCCGCAGGCTGTGGAAAATGCAAGAGAAAATGCCAAGAACAGCGGCGTGGAAAATGCTGAATTTATATGTTCTGATGCAGGTAAAGCTGCGGCAGAACTGGCACAGTCTGGAACACTGCCGGATGTAGTAATTGTTGATCCGCCGAGAAAGGGCTGTGATAAACTTACACTTGATTCGATTGTGAAAATGAATCCTGAAAAAATCGTGATGGTTTCGTGCAATCCAGCCACAGCCGCAAGGGATTGTGATTACCTTGACAACATGGGATATAAAACTCAGAGGGTGAGGGCGGTTGATCTTTTCCCGAGAACGACACACGTTGAGTGCGTAGTTCTGCTTTCAAGAAAGTAGGCTAAAAAGTCCCTATTTTGCGTACTTTTCAGCTATATGCCAATTTGGGGCACTCATCTTTTCTCCTAAAATCTGTCCGTGGGAACATATCGAAACGGGTTAAAAACGGATAGCAGATATACACAATCAACCTGAAAGTCAAAATTTGTGTGCAGATTTGATGAAAACGGCAGATTTACTGTCAAACAGCCTTGAAAGTGCCTATTTTGCGTTGATTTTAGGCTGTTTGACTGAGTGGGTGAATTTGATGGCAAATTTTAATTATTTCTATGAAAGGAGTATAGATATGCCATTCAAAGTAGTAAGGAATGATATAATAAAAATGAAGGTCGATGCTATTGTAAATCCGACAAATCGTTATTTAAAAGGCTCGGATAGCATTGATGGTATAATTCACAGAGCAGGTGGTGAAAAACTTGAAGAGGAATGTCGTGCATTAAATGGGTGTAAAGTAGGCGAAGCAAAAATTACAAATGCATATAATTTACTATGCAAGTATATTATTCATACTGTTGGTCCTGTATGGAGAGATGGTAAACATCAAGAGAGAGAGAAACTGTTTGATTGTTACAAGAACTCTATAATTTGTGCAAAACAACATGATATTTCATCTATTGCTTTCCCATTGATTTCATCAGGTAATTTTGCATTTCCAAAAGATATTGCTTTAGAAGTGGCTTGTGAGGCTTTAAATAAACTCTCCAATGATGAAACTATAATATATCTTGTAATATATGATACACAAGCACTTGAAATAAGCAAAAGTTTTTTGGATGTTGAGCATTTGATTGATGAGAAAACGATAATTGATATCACCTCCATAAAACCAGAAAATTTTGAAAGTGAGGAAAAGACATATTCGGAAACAATTTCTGATTGTAAAATAAAAATAGAGGAATTATATGAAAAGATATATTCCACTTCAATGAGACTGTTTATGTTGAACAGTATCTACAGAGATTTAGGAACTAATGTAGATTCTAAACGATTCCTTGATAATTTATATAGCATAGAAAAAATGTGTCAAGATTCACTGCAAAAAAAAATAGAAAACTTCAAAACTATAATTTCTGAAATTGAAAGTATTAATACAACACAACAACTAATATGTGTAAATAAAACTGAAATCAGTTTTTCAGATTTATTATTCACTTTTATTAGGACAAAAGGCATTAAACCATCACATGTCTACAAGAAAGCAAATATATCAAGGTCAAGTTTTTCTAAGGTTAGAGGTGATTATCATCCTAAAAAAGATGTTGCGATTTCATATTCTTTAGCTTTGGAATTAAATATTGAAGAAACACAAAAACTTCTTTCGACGGCGGGGTATGTATTGTCCAACAGCATAAAAGAGGATTTGATAATCATGGAATGTATCAACAAAGGTATATATGACATTGCTAAAGTGAATATTATTCTTTTAAAATATTGTGGTCATGGTTTAGAAACCCGATAATTGTGTCAACCTCAGCTTAACACTGTTAAGCTGAGGTTGACTTTTTTAGCCTACCTCTTGTTTTACTTGAAAAAATGTGCTATAATTTAGGCGAGAAATGCAAGTAGCAATAATTCGTATAATTTAAACTTCTAAGTGTTACATTTCTCGATGGGCAGCCATGTTTTTTGAATAATAAAGGATGGGTGATTCCAATGGTTAGATAAGTGCTGTTTATCAACTCAAGATACCAGTAAAAGTAGTATCGCAAAAAATGGCAAAATATATCTTTGTCAAGGCAACTATAGTGGTGTGGTTACGAATTGAATTCAAAAAGGCATTAGCCAGAAAGGAACTGTTATGAAAAGAATAGCAAGTACGATTATATCGTTAGTCATGGCAGTATTTATCGCAATGGCTTCGTTTGGGCTTGGCAGTTTAAATTTAGTTGCTTTTGCTACAAGCGTTGATGAAGGATTGTATGTTATCCAAAGTTCGCTTAACTCATCTAAAGTGCTTGATATTGCGGACCGTGAAACATCCAACGGTACTAATTGTCAGATTTATGATCGTAATAATTCGTCTGCACAGGTATATCGTGTTATTCCTGTTGATGAAAAGTACTATATTATTCAGCTTGCAATGACTGATCAGATGGTTTTAGATATATCAGGAGGTAAAGGATATAACGGTTGTAATGTTCAACTTTACAAGTATAATGGAACAGATGCTCAGCTTTGGACTTTTGAAGCATCAGATTCTGGTTGCTACTACATAAAGTCTAAGACTGGTTATTACTTAGATGTAACAGATGGAAAGACGGCAAACGGTACAAATCTTCAGATTTATGAGAAAAATAAATCAAATCCTGATTTTCAGCGTTTTAAACTCGTAAAAAACTATGATACTGAGAGTGCTGTAGCATATGCAGAAAAATATACTGATTCTTCTGGAAAATATTATGGCACATATAATAAAACTTATAATATTTATAAAAATCCCAACCCCGTAGATTATTTGGGATTTGATTGTGCTAATTTTGCATCACAATGTCTTTTTAATGCTGGATTCATTGCAACAGAACAATGGGAACCTGTGTATAGAGGCGAAAACTATGATGGCAATAAAGCAAAAACAACTTGGGTTGCTGTAAATGAGCTATATTCATACTTAGTGTCTTTAGGTTATCAAACGCAAAAAGTAAAGAGCGATTTAAGTAATATTCATATTGGAGATATTGCTTTTACAGGACAAGGAAAACATGCAACTATTTGTACAGGATATAGTAATGGCAAACCAGTTTATTGTGCTCATTCTAAGTGGAGAAAAGATGAAACTTATAAATATGAGGACTTTGAAAATGGATATGTTATAGATATGTCTTTTGCAAATTGTAAAAAAGCTACTGCTTTCTCTATATCTACATCTAAAGAAGAATATTGTACTTATACGGTATGTAGTTCTAAAGGGGCGAAAGTTCGTTCTAACCCAGGTAGTTCTTATGAGCAAAAAGGTGGCCTTGCAAAGGGCTCTGTTGTGTATTATGATAAAGTAGAAACAGCAAATGGCTATACATGGTACCATATCGTTTCTGTTGATGCTAAAAGTGGAAGCTGGGGAAACTATAAAGGATATTGGATTGCAAACGTCTAATTACCACAATAATATAATCAGATAGAAAAGTATGTCCCATATGTTTAGCTAAAAATTCCTCCTATGGTATTTCTTATTATACCATAGGAGGGTTCTTTTGTCTATTGTCCGTTTTTATTGGACTTATGTGCATTATCTCAGTAGGGGTTCAATGCTACTATTCACTTCTCCACACTCACCGTAACACCTGATTTAAACTCAAAAATAATATGGTCATCAAAAACTGTGATCTTTGAGAGCAGATGTTTTGCAAGGGTTTCATCAAATTCCATTTGCTTCGGCTGTGATTTGATGAAGAACTGCAATTCCTGAATGCGTTTCTTGTACTCAGCCTGAGAACTTTTCGATACTTGAATCTGTTCACGCTGTTCTCGTAAAGCAAATATTTCTTCAGCAATATCGGAATAATCCTCATGACGTTCTGTACGGTCTATCAGTTCATGCTGTAACCGATTTAGTTTATCATCAATGTTTTGCAAGGCACGGGGGTCAACAATGATTTGATCAATATTGTTTTTTAGTTTTTTGAGGTAATGATCACTGTCACCGATCATCATTTGAAGGGCGTTGACAAAAGCTTTCTGCAAGTCTTCTTCCTTCATTGTTCTGGCACTGCATTTTGTATGATCTTTGATCCTTTTGCTGCATCTCCAGACGATTGATTTTTTACCATGACTATTCCAATGCAAACGACTGAATTCAGCACCACAGTCAGCACAAAAGGTAATCTGTGAAAAAGCATGAGCTGCACTGAAACATTTTCTTCTTCCAAGAGAGTCTTTCAGCATTCCACGTCTTGCAATTTCTTCCTGCACCTGCATAAATATTTCTTTGCTTATGATTGCAGGGTGACTGTCTTCCACATAGTATTTTGGCATAATTCCGGTGTTTTTTACTCTCTTTTTGGTCAGAAAATCTATAGTATAGGTCTTTTGCAAAAGTGCATCGCCCATATACTTTTCGTTTTCCAATATTTTGCGTACACTGCTGTCATGCCATCTTGGATTACCTCGTGCAGTAAGGATTCCATCCCGTTCCAGTCCTTTGCAAATAGCCAGAATACTTTTGCCCTCCAGATACTCTCTGAAAATACGTTTGACAATCTCTGCTTGTTCAGGATTGATGATAAGGCTGCCGTTATCATCTTTGTCGTATCCCAAAAAACAGGTGGTGTTAACCATGATCTTTCCTTGCTGAAAACGATACTGCATACCAAGCTTGACATTTTTGCTGAGGGATTCTGATTCCTGTTGTGCCAATGATGCCATAATAGTAATGAGAACTTCACCTTTTGCATCCATAGTGTTGATGGATTCCTTCTCGAAGAAAACAGGGATGTTCATTTCTTTCAGTTCCCGGATGTAGTTCAGACAGTCCACAGTATTTCTGGCAAAACGGCTGATGGATTTTGTGATAACAAGGTCAATCAGTCCCAACTTACAGTCATCGATCATCCGATTGAATTCATCACGCTTTTTGGTATTGGTCGCACTGATGCCCTCATCGGCATAGATGTCGACAAATTCCCATTCCGGTTTGCTGATAATGTATTCCCGATAATGTTGGATCTGTGCCTCATAACTGGTTGCCTGTTCCTCTGTATCTGTTGACACACGGCAGTATGCCGCAACTCTCAGCTTCTTGATTTCTTTCTTTGCCGCACGATTTCCTACCTGTGGTTTGGCAGGTATTTTCATAACATTTCCCATTACTTTACTCCTATCAAACTATAAATGTACTCAGCCTGTTCAAACGGATTTTCAAAAGAATGTGTCGGAATTCCCATTTCAAATACAGTATGAATAACTGCATCTTTTCTTCTTTTATGTCCTGTAAAACGATTCGCCATTATTCGATCATAAGCTTTGAGATAAGTTTCTTTATCGATAATGGCAGGATAGAAGTCATCACCAAGATAGCATTTTTTCAAAAGCAGTCTTTTCACAGAACTGTGTGCAATATTGAGACCGGCTTTTTTTGCTGACATAGAAAAACTCATTCCCGAAATATAATTTTTGTAAATTTGTCTGATAACAGACGCCTCTGATTGATTGATCAGGACTATGCCATTTCTCATTTCATATCCGTATGTCATAATGCCTCCTTGACCTTCAAACCACATTTGAGATGAAATTCTGCACAATTTCGATTTACAATTACAATTTTGCTGACAAACATACAAAACACTTCTTCATTGAATGCAGTCATCATTTCTCTGTCTGTGAAATGAATGAGCTTATTCAGTTCAGAAAAATCTTTTGTTTTTCCGGAGAGGTCAGATAGTTCTGCTCTGTATTCAGATGCCTGTGCGTCAATAAAGTTGATTTCCTGATTAAAAACAACGCTGTCGATAATGTCCTGTGCTCTGAGTTTTCTGAGAGTATCTTTCTTCTCAGATAATTTTTGCAACTCGTTTTGAATAAAGTGAATTCTGCTGCTGCTTTCATTACTGCCCTGTATGCTGATGTTTTCATATAAAGGCAGAAGAAGCTGTTTTCTGGAATATATCAGCTTATTCATCGTGGTTACAAATGCAGCTTTCAGCATATCATCCCGGATATATTTCATAGAGCATTTTTCCTTATCCATAATATGTGTCCGGCATGACCATGCAATTTCTTTTCCGGAATCGTGTGTTTTGCGTCTGAATTTATCTCCGCATTCTCCGCAGAAGATCAATCCTGAGAAAGCATAACGCTGTTGATATTTGTCAGAGCCAGACTGAATTCTTTTTTCCAAAGCCCTTTGTTTCATGAGTTCTTTCACCCGTTCAAATACTGCCTTGCTGATGATCGGTTCATGATGCTCTTCTATGAAATAGCTGTCCACTTCTCCGTAGTTCTTTTTTCTATGAAAGTTTTCGTCTGTATAGGTCTTTTGAAAAATAGCTGCACCATAGTATTTTTCATTGGTGAGAATATCTCGGACAGTAGAACTTGTCCATTTGCCGCCTTTTCGGGTAGGAATTTGTCTTTCCTCAAGAATTTTTGCGATCTTATTACAGCCAAAACCATTTAACGCAGATTGAAAGATAAAACGTACTGTATCGGCTTCCTTCGGATCAATTACCATAAAGCCTTCCTTATCACGCATATATCCAAAGGATACATAGCTGAATTTATATGTGCCTTTTTCAAAACGCTGATGAACTGCCCATTTATTGTTTTCAGAAATAGATCTTGATTCATCCTGTGCCATACCACTGAGAATGGAGAGGACAAGTTCACTTTCCATAGAACCTGTATCAATATTTTCCTTCTCGAAATAGATCGGGATATTCATATCAAGCAGTTCACGGACAAGAGAAATGCAGTCTGTAGTATTTCTGGAAAAACGACTGATCGACTTTGTGAGAATGTAATCAATTCTCCCAGCCTTACATTCCAGCAGAAGATTCTGTAGTCCGTCTCGATGTTCAGTCTTTGTTCCCGTAACGCCGAAATCATAGAAAAGTCCTGCAAATTCCCAGTTGTCATGAATCTTGATCCAGGCATCATAGTGTGCTTTCTGAGCCTCAAAACTGTCCAGTTGTTCATCGCTTTCAGTGGAAACTCTGCAATAGGCAGCAACACGAAGCTTTTTCTTTTCAGTTGATTTTGATTCGATTTTTGAAATTTTCAAGTATATCACCTCATTTCAGTATGACATCTTACCGCTTTTTCGAAGATTTATCAAGTACTTTCGGCAATAAGTCGGCAAAAAGAGGGGAGAAAGATCGTCGGTTTAGTTCGGTTAATTTGTCATACTCGACAAAGGAAAGAAGTCCGTTTTCATAAAGCTGATCGGTCAGTTTCTGTGCTTTGAAGTACTCAATTTCATCAATTACTTTTTGTTGTTCCATGTATTGTCCTCCTGTCTGATGAATGCTTTCACCATACATAGGACAGTAATCGTGATTTTGAGTACAAAAAAACCACGAAATATGAAAAAATCATACTTCGTGGGGAAATCTTGTTCTGTGATCTCAGATCTCATCGATTGTTCTTCTTACAAACGGCAAAGCAGCACCGATTGCCGGTGCAAACTCACCATGTTTGCCAAGTTGGATATGAATATCTCGCTCGGCAAAGAAAGGTAGCGATGTAATTTTTTGTTTCAGAAACTCCAGATCTTCCGTTGTCAAATATGGCACAAGAAATCCGCTTAGAATCACATCACTGTCCATGACCGTGTTGACATTTCGGATAGCAGCTGCCATCTTGGAGAGATAAGCTTCCCAGATAGCATTGCTGCTCGGATCATGTTCTCGTACTGATTGAAAAAACGCCTCAAAAGAATTGCCCTGAATTTGATTTTGCAAACTTTCTGCGGAGCAATAGGTTTCCAAGCAACCTTTTCCACCACAGTAACAGGGCTTTCCGTCCGGAACAATACACATATGCTCGATCGTTCCGCTATGCATGGATTTTCCCTGATGCACTTCTCCGTGAATAACCAATGCACTGCCCAGATTTTTGTTGAGCAGAAAGACTACCGCATCAGAAAGTTGCGGCTGATTCCAGATTTCTGCAAAAGCAGCTGCTTTGGAATCATGTTCTGTAAAACAAGGATACGGAATATAACGAGTTAAATCAGCTGTATTCAATCCGGTATGCTGTAAGAGTTTTCCGTATTGAATCTTGCTGCGGTCTGGAGAGAGAATTCCCTGAATCGCAATTCCAACTCCGGAGATGCGATCGGGATTAGATTCGACATGATTGGCAAACCGCATGATTTCTTTTCCTAAAAATTGAAAGTAAGCCTCGGTAGCGGAAAATGGTTCTGCTACCGTTTTTTTTGCAATGACATCTCCGTATAGATTCAAAGCGACCAATAAAATCGATCGTCTCAGAATAAAAGCACCAATTGCAGTGCGTGCATTTGAAACAATTTCAATTGCCTGTGCCTTTCGTCCGCCAGTGGATTCATAATAACCAGTACGGTGAATCCAACCATCTTCTTCCAATGCTTTCAAGTTTTGTGTGACGGTCGTGAGTCCCATGTGCAGTTCCTGTGCCAGCTCCTGTTTAGAGATGGAACGCTTTTCATAAATCATTTGATAGACTTTGCTGCGGTTGATTCGCTTTACTTCAATGGTGGTCATTCCGGAATTGGACATATATCAGATACCTCTTTTCGATTTGTCTTGATGAAAAGGAATTCTAGGAGATAGTATAGCATATTTTCTCGCTTTTTTCAAGAAAATCTCTGAATTTGTGCAGATTATACAATCAAATCCCAAAAAAGTTGGTGGTTTTACTACTTGTATTTTGCTTTTGTATCTGTTAGAATATACTTGTAATCAGCTGTTACGCATAAGTATCAATCAAAACTAACAAAAATGGAGGAATTTCAAATGAAAAGTGCAGTATTTTATGGTAAACATGACATGAGAGTCGAAGAATCCCCGATGCCGAAGGTTGAAGCAGAAGATGTTCTGATTCAGGTAAAGGCTTGTGGTATCTGTGGTACAGATGTACACATTTACGAGGGTGACAAGGGGGCTGCGGAAGTTACACCGCCGACCATTTTAGGACACGAATTTTCCGGTGTGGTTGCAGAAGTTGGTTCTGCCGTTACCAACGTGAAAGTGGGCGACCGTGTTTGTATCGATCCGAACTGCTACTGCGGCAAGTGTGATTTCTGCCGAAATGGCATTGCACACTATTGCACAGACATGATCGGCTATGGTACAACGGTCAACGGTGGTTTTGCAGAATATTGCAGTGTGAATCAGCGTCAGGTTTACAAGCTGGGTGACCACACCACTTTTGAACAGGGTGCGATGACTGAACCGGTTGCTTGTTGTCTGCATGGTATGGATATGTGCAACATTCATCCGGGCAGCAGTGTGGTCATCATCGGAGGCGGTATGATTGGTCTGCTGATGCTCCAGCTGGCACGACTTGCCGGTGCAGCAAGAACCGCTTTATTAGAACCCGTTGCAAGCAAGCGAGAAGTTGCCAAAAAATTGGGTGCTGATGTTTGTATTGACCCGATTCATGAAGATGTCAAGGCTGCCCTTGCCGCTGCTGGCATGACATGGGTAAACACTGTTATCGAATGTGTTGGCAGAACATCCACCATCGAACAGGCAATTGACATTGTGGGCAATAAGGGAACGGTTATGATGTTTGGATTGACCAAGCCGGACGATACCATTTCTCTGAAGCCGTTTGAAGTCTTCAAGAAAGAGATCGAATTGAAGGCATCTTACATCAATCCGTATACCCAGAAGCGAGCATTGGAACTGATCGATTCCGGCAGACTGGACGTTTCCAGCATGGTTTATGCGGTCGAAAGTCTGGACAATCTTGCAGATATTCTGGCAAAGCCGGAATTGCGTGCAAACGGAAAGTATATCATTTCTCCGGAAAAATAAAAGTGGGGTGAGCGTATGACAGAAGCAGTTTTTGCCGCAGAGCCGGTTCGACTGATCATCTCCGCCATTGCCGGAATTGCCATTCTTTTGATCCTGATTTTAAAATGTAAACTGCATCCGGTTTTAAGCTTGTTGATATCAGCGTTGGCGATCGGTTTAGGTTCTGGTATGCCAGTCACAACACTGATGGATACAGTAGAATACGGGGCAGGGAACACGCTGCAGGGAATTGTTCTGCTGATCGGGCTTGGATCTATGTTTGGCGGAATCTTGGAAGTATCCGGTGGTGCACAGCAAGTTGCACAAACGATGATCGGAAAATTTGGCGAGAAGAAAGCCGGCTGGGCATTGGGAATCACCGGTTTGGTTGTCGGAACAACTGTATTTTTTGAAGCTGGTGTCGTCATTTTGATTCCATTGGCATTTGGTCTGGCAAAAAAGACGAAAAAATCGACATTGACCTATGTGCTGCCGTTGTTGGCAGGATTGGCGACCGGATTCGCTTTCATTCCGCCTTCTGCCGGTTCAGTATTGGTTGCAAATATGCTTGGCGTAAATCTTGGTGTAATGATTGCAGTAGGTGTGCCGGTTGGAATTATTGCTGTGATCTGTGCCGGTGTACTCTGGGGCAAATTCTGCGGAAAGCGTATTTATGCAGAACTGCCATCCAATTTACGAGAAATTGCAGATACAGAAGAAGAAAAGAAACTGCCGCCGTTTGGAACAGTACTGGGAATCATTTTGATCCCGCTGGTGTTGATCCTGCTGAACACGATCACCGACTATTTATCTTTGCCGGCGGTGGTAAAATCCGTATTTGAATTTCTTGGAACGCCGTTTGTCGCCCTGATCATTGCAACGCTGTTTGCTATGTTCTTTCTGGGAAAAAAGCAGGGATACAGTGGCGATGATCTGAAAAAGATTTTAGACCGTGCATTGAAACCAACTGGTATGATTTTGTTGGTTATCACTGGTGGCGGAATCATTCGCTGGGTTCTGCAAAATGCAGGTATGGGTGACATCATCGGACCAGCACTGGAAAAGAGCGGATTGCCGTTGATTTTGGTTGCCTTTTTAATTGCCGCTTTGATTCGTTCATCTGTTGGGGCAGCAGTAGTTGCCATGACGATGGCTGCCGGAATTATGGCTTCCATGCCAGCCGTGCAGGCACTTTCTCCGGTAGAACTGGCAGCAATGGTTTGTGCCATCAATGGTGGTGCAACGGCATTCAGCCATGTAAACGATTCCGGATTCTGGCTGGTCGGTTCTCTTCTGGAGATCGACGAAAAGAGTACCCTGAAATCATGGACAATCATGGAAACGATCATTGGTTTCGTTGGTCTTGTCTGTGCTCTGGTTATTTCAATTTTTGCATAAAGGAGGAATCGTAGATGCGTTTGAAAGTAAAATTGTGCGATACAGTTGCGATGAAAAATTTGGTGCTTGCAGCAGAACATCTGCCGTGTGATGTGGATTTGCAGTCCGGCAGTTTTGTAGTAGATGCAAAATCAATTTTAGGCGTTCTGGGATTGCCGAAAAAAGATACGGGGATTTTGCAGGTACACTCCGATGACCCGAAAATCTGCACTCCGTTTTTAGAAGAGTTGGAACGTTTGGGAATCCTGTGTTCAGAAGGACCGATGATTCAAAAAACCACATTTCTGGCGTGTGCATTGGGAGAAATGTTGATCGACTTTACCATGCAGGGCAGAAATGAGCAAGGGCAGCGAATTTTTGCACAGAATGCTGGCGGTGCTCCGGCAAATGTCATGGCTGCCATGGCAAAACTGGGAGCAAGAACCGCTTTTATCGGCAAAGCCGGGAATGATATGCACGGCAGATTTCTCAAAGAAACATTAGAGCAATGTGGAATCAACAGCACTGGTTTCACACTCAGTGATGATTATTTTACAACACTGGCATTTGTTGATGTGAAGCCGGATGGGGAACGGGAGTTCTCCTTTGCCCGAAATCATGGAGCGGATAAGATGTTGGAAAAGAGCGATGTCCCATTGGAACTGATTCGCAGCAGTGGAATCCTGCATATTGGTTCAATTTCGCTGACAGACGAGCCGGCGCGCAGTACCACTTTGTTTGCGGTACAGAAAGCAAAAGAAGCCGGTTGTGTGATCTCTTATGATCCGAATTATCGTGCTTCACTCTGGAAATCAGAGGAACTTGCAAAGAAACAAATGCGAAGCATGATTTCATATGCAGATCTGATGAAGATTTCGGAAGAAGAAACGCTGTTGCTTACCGGTGAAAGCGACTATCAGAAAGCTGCGGAAGTTCTGATTCAGAGCGGTGTAAAAATCGTAGTTGTAACGCTGGGAAAACTGGGAGCTTATGTGCGAACCAGACAAGGCGGACAACTGGTAAAAGGATTCCGAAATCAGGCAGTAGATGCAACGGGTGCAGGCGATGCCTTTTGGGGTGGATTTCTGTTTCAGTTCAGCCGCTGCGGAAAAACACCGGAGGACATCACGACAGAAGAGGCGGCAGAGTTCGCAGACTTTGGCAATGCTGTTGCAAGTGTCTGTGTTCAGAAACATGGAGCAATTCCGGCAATGCCGAATATGGCACAGGTAATGGAACAGTTGAAAGAAGAGAGGTTATGAGTATGAAATTGCATGACAATGTGACCGGATTTCAGCACATGGGATTTCCGACCAATGATTTAGCGGAAACCGTTGCTTTTTATGAAAAACTTGGATTCCACGTGGCACTTCGTACCTACAATGAAGAAGCAGGCGAAGAAGTTGCATTTTTGCAGATAGGGAATCTGATGCTGGAAATCTACGAAAATCATCAGGCACCAATGCAGGCAGGAGCATGGGATCATTTGGCAATCGATGTCAAGGATATTGAAGCCGCTTATCAGGAAGTCTGTTCGCTGGGTCTGAACAATCAAAAAGATACGATTCACTTTCTCCCGTTCTGGAAGAATGGTGTAAAGTTCTTTAAGATCACAGGACCAAATCACGAAGTAATTGAGTTTAGTCAGATCCTTTAAGTCAAATAAATATAAAAAGCCATTGCATCCAGGACGATTTATCAAGGATACAATGGCTTTCTTTGAGTCAATTATTTTATTTCATAAGAGCGTTAACACGCTTCTGTACTTCATTGTAGTCATATCCAGCATTCGTCAGTCGTTTCTTACGTTCTGCACCATTGCCCCACTTATCCTGAATGACCTCATGGGCAATTTCGTCAATGGACTTCTTCACTGGATACACCTGCTTGCCGGAACTGTCAAAAACAGCATATCCCACCTTGCAGGCTCTCCTGGCATTTTCAAGAGAAGAAAAAGCCCCGATCTGCGATTTGGCATCAAACCAGGACTTTCTTACCCTGTAGAGTTGCTTTGCCGCAGGTGCAGAGGGCGTTGGTGCCGTTGCAGAACCGGCGTTCATATATCCCTGTACCTTTTTCTTGAACTCTGCCCAGTGCGGCAAAATGTAGAGTGGACACATCTTGTAAGAGTTTCTCGCTGTATTGAGATAATCTACACTGCCCGACTTTCCATCTCTGACATTGAGCCAGTGGGTATGTGTGTAAAGATGGTCGATTCCGAGATTGTATTTCTTCAACAAGGCTGCGGCAAGTCTTGCACAATTGTCCTCAGACTTCTTATCTGTCGCATTATACGCAGATGACATAATACACTCGATCGCAATAGTTCTTCTGTTACCATTGCCGGAGCCATCAGCAGCGTGCCATCCGCTCAGACTGTGGGGCAGATTCTGCCATGCACAGGTGTTGTCTACATAATAATGTACTCTGACATCGTTCATATTGCCATTGGCGGTTGCTCTTGTATACTGCTCTGCAGGTGTCGTTCCTGCAACGGTCGTGATCCACGCTGTATTATGCACCGTCACACCAATAATTTTGCCCTCCATAGAAACAGAGGGCATAGCGATATGGTTTGGATTATGTTTTGTGAGTAAATATTCGTTGACGGTTACACCGCCAAATGTTGTTTTGTTATCAGGTTTCAGAATTGCCATTGTCATTTTCCTCCTTTGTTTCATCCGTTCTACCCACCTTATTTTGCAGAACATCAATTGCTTTTTTGAATGCCGGCGGGAAAGGAATCCCCATTAAAGTCGTATTCTCAATGATGGAAAGCAGTTCATTCAGACAAAAGCTGATACAAACGGCATCTCTGATGTAGTTTGTGCCGATGAGAATATCGATTCTCACACCAACTACTACCATAAGCAGAATGCAGAATTTCTTTGCAAGTCCGACCCAGCCGGCTGTACTGTTGAGCGTGCCGCTTTCGCTGTGCTTGGATTTTCCCATTGCCGCAGTTACAATTCCTGTCACAAAGTCAATGCCCATGAACACGACCAGCGTTGCAAGAGCAGAATCCCAGCCGCCAAGCAACGTTGCGATAAATCCGCCGA
>ERZ826613.977-NODE-977-length-37942-cov-4.115264_pt1 | contig 37942 bp, 26 predicted proteins | sample MGYA00519925_ERZ826613 | MGnify/ENA primary metagenome ERZ826613 (study PRJEB31778, sample SAMEA3449236) | human gut metagenome | biome: human gut; feature: human-associated habitat; material: faeces | place: United Kingdom | collected 2010/2012 ... | reverse complement strand
AGAAATTGAGCCGTTAAACTTATAATCTTTCATTTTTTCACCCGTTTAAGCATTTTCATCAAGTATGGCGTTCATTTTTTTAGGGGCGTTTGCAGGGGCCGCGGGCAGACGATAAAGCAAAGTGTATTTCGAAGAATACTCGCCGCAATCGAGAATAATATCAAGCGTATCCGCCCCGTTTACAAACGGCAGCTTATACCTTACCGTGGGACCCTCGGCGTTTGTGCAAACAGGCACGCCCTTATACTCCCAGTCAAGCACATGCACCTTTTCGCCGTCGCCCACTTGAATAAATACCTTAACCGTGCCGTCAGGCAGCTTTTCAAGCGAATCATTAAGCAGGAATAAATCAAAATCCAGCGTTTCGCCCGCTATATTTACAAGTTTTCTGTATCTTGCGCTTGCAAGCACGCTGCGGCAGGCGTTTGACACCGCATAATACACAGGCTTTATATAATTGGGGTATGAAACCAGGCTGTTATTTCCTGTGTTGGGCCACGGCTCATTAAAGCACCAGTTTGAAACAATGGAGCAATATGGTTTTTGCCGCCTTGCCTCCTCAAAAATAAACTGCTGACCAACCGTTTGGAGAAATTGTCCGCATTCAATGTGCTTTTTCAAATCATCCACTTTTCCGAAATAGCGCTCAAACTGCATTTCTAGCCACTGACAACCGTGCTTTACAGCAAGTTCATTATTTTCGTCAATTGAAGAAAATGCTTCAAGCTCGGAAATGAGCTCAAGCGTTTCAATCGGCGAGAATCCCGCACCGCCGAACTCGGTGTAGGCGGTGTTTCGGCTTTCCGCCAAAGCCTCTATAACCTCGCGCCCGTCGTTAAGGTTAAAGGCATAAGGTCCGTGCGCCATACCCATAACGGGGGAAGTCGGCAAAAACGGAATTTCGGGCGTTTTAAGATATGTGAGCGTGTGCATAAGGCGTATGGGCTTATCCTGCTCGGTCATACACGACCAGTTATTGAAAAGCTCATTTCCGCCGCACCAGAACATAAGGCACACGTGCTGCTTTATGCGGTCGATTATCGCTGTTGCCTCGCTTTCAAGCACCGAAACATAGTGCTCTGTGCCCTCATAGCAATTGCAGGCAAGGGGGAATTCCTGCCATACCATAATTCCCATTTCATCGCAAAGCTCAAAAAAGCTTTCTTTATTTATAACCGCGCCGCCCCAGCACCGTAAAAAATTGAGATTGGCTTTTTTCACAAGCTCCAATTGCTCGCGGTAGCGCTCATAGGTAAGCGTGCCGTAAAATATTTCGGGGCATACCCAGTTTGAGCCTTTTGCGAAAATCACGGTGTTATTAAGCCTTACGGTTATAGGCGGCGTGTTGCGCCCCATTGGGTAGTTGAGCCTTTCCTCCCACGAGCCCTCAGCCTTTACAAGCTCTATTTTCTTAAAGCCTGTTTTGCGGCTTACCGTATCGCAGCCGTCGGCAGCGGATGTAACGGTATAAAGCGGCTGCTCGCCGTAGCCGTTACACCACCAAAGGCGTACAGACGGAATATCAGTTTTAATTTCTTCGCCGTCGCCCTCAAATATAACCTTGCCGTCGGGGTCGGCGATTTCCCAGTGCGTATCAGGCAAATTATTTGCCAAAAGTTTCAGGTGCGCCGTTTTAAGGTCATCCGACAGCGTGTAGGAGATTACAGGCTCCAATACCACCTCGCGCGCGGTTTCCTCTATGTAAATCTCTTCCCAAATACCGAGCGGTACAAGGCGCGGGTGAAAATCCCAGCCATAGCTTACCGCAGGCTTGCAGCACTGGTTAGCCTCGTCGCGCGTATCCTTATGCACACCGGGCAGGGTGCTTTTCGGCACGGGGAATACCGTGATTTCAAGCTTGATTTTTGTACCGATAAATTTTGAAAGCGATAAGCGCTGCCGCTTATACATACCCTCATAACCGCAAACCTTCTCTCCGTTCGCGTAAATTTCGTAGCGGTAGTCTATTCCGCCCACATAAAGGTATAAAAAGCTGCTTTTATCTGTATCTGACGCGTCAAATTCTGCGGTGTAAACCCAGAATTTATCCTCTGTCCATTTGAATTGCTCATAATTAATTTCTCTGTTGTAATCGGGCAGGTTATACTGCCGCGCGTAATCAAGCTGAACCGCCCCCGGCACTGTCGCGGTAAAATACTCCTCGGGTCTTTTATCAGCCGAATCACAAAAGCCTACCTGCCAGTTAAGTAAATGTTTCATGTTTAATCCTCTTTTTCAAATTGATTTTTAATTCTGCCTATTTTCATAAGCGTTTTAAGCACGCGTTCGGCGCAAACATACACCTGCTCGCGGGTAAGCTCGCCGCTATCAAGCGCCTGCGTTACTCCCTCAATATCTCCTGTGGACATTTTAAGGTCGTGCCCCGCCTTAAGCTCCTCGGTGTGCTTTGAGTCGTTCCACCAGTCGGTCATAAAAATTCCGTTCCAACCCCATTCGATATGCGGAATTTCGGTTATAAGGGTGTAATCCTCGCAAACCTTTTTATCATTCACATGGTTGTATGAGCTCATCATTCCCCACGGGTCACTTTCCTTAACGGCAATTTCAAACGCCTTTAAATATATTTCACGCAGCGCCCTTGCCGATACGCGGCTGTTGGATTTCAACCGCTCAAACTCGGTGCTGTTTGCCGTGTAGTGCTTTAACACCGCCGCTATTCCCTTTGATTGCAGCGCCTTTATGTAATAAGCCGCAGTAATTCCCGCAAGGTACGGGTCTTCCGAATGGTAGGAGCAGTTTCTGCCGCCCGCGGGGTTGCGTATAATGTTTATTGAGGGTCCCAAAAGGTAATCCACGCTGTATTCTAAGCATTCCTCAGCCATAGAAAGCCCGTAATCGGCAAAAAGCTCCTTGTTAAATGTGGCTGAAAGCACCATTCCCACCGGGAAAGCAATCGGTATTTGATCGAATTGTCTTAACCCGCAGGGGCCGTCAGCCGTTTGCGCCGCAGGAACACCTCGCTCATGCAGCGGTGAGTTACACCCTACGTCCCCGCCGGGGGTCAAATTGTTTGTAGTTCCCGAAACAATAGTAGCAAGCTCCCTGTTTGTAAGCTGCTCCAAAAACGGTTTCATTAGCTCGGGGTCGCGGTATACTTCGCTTAGCTGTATACCCTTTTTGGGGTAATTTGCGGGGTCGTCTATCAGCTTGCGGCGCGGTATTGCCTGAAATTGCGAATTGCGTTCTCTTATATCGTCAAGCGAAATATCCGCCGCGGTTATTTCACACTCTGCCTTTTCAAGATAAATTAAGCTTATATCAGGGAACGGAACATTTTCTGCCGCTATTTTCAAATAGACCTTGCCCTGCGGCAGCGAAATTGCAAAGCGGTCGCTTGTAATAAACCTCTTACACTCGCCCTCGCTGTATGTCCTTTTAAGCAGATTTCCGCCCAGCGGCTGCACTATGTTTGAGGCAAGCACCGTTATTACGGTATTTACAGCCTTTTCTTCACACGAATAAGCATATTTAAAAGCAATCTCATATGTTCCGGCTTCTGCAACATCAAGCTTATAGGTTACAAATCTTCCAACACAGTCGAAATTAGTAACATATGAGCCGCTGTCGCCGTTTCCGTTATTATAATTGGCGGTCGTAACAAAAAAATCATTTTCATAGAAATTAGCTGCGTCAATACTATTAAGCCTATCTGCAAAAATATGATTTAAAGAATCTACCTTTTCAAAAGCAATGCTATCGGCATTAAAATCCTTAAACGGTATAATTTTTAAGCTGCAGCGGCTGAGCGGCAAAATTATTTCAGCATAATTTTTCGCAGACTTTAAATCCTTAACCTTAACATTGTTCACATAAATTTCACATAAATTCTCATCTTTATCATTGGGCATTTCAAGTTCTTTAAATGAAATTCCATATGCTCCTCCGCTGCCCGGCAGCAGTGAGTATGTATAGCCTTCTCCCGCGTGAAAACCTGCGAATTTTTCGGGCGCGTTATTAAAGCTTTCGGCTTTAATTTCCGTTTTGCCTATCGCACTTATTCCGTGGCAGCCGTCGCCTGTGTTTGGCTGCGGCAGCTTTTCGTATTTTCCGCTGCGGGTAAGTCTTTCCGACAGGGTGGTTATAATTTCATGGCAGCGCTCTGTTACCCTTGTGTCCTGCTCTGTATGCGTGCCTATAATCTCGGTATTGTGCGAATCGGTGCCGAGCATTATTTTATATTCGCCGTTTTCCATAACCCAAACGGATTTTTCACCCAAAACGCCGGTATCGTCAAATACAGCCATACTGTAGGTTTTAAATGAAATGCTTATTTCCTGCGTTTCACCCGGCTTTAAAAGCCTTGTTTTTTCAAAGCCGCAAAGCTGTTTTTCTGCGCCCGAAAGACGCGCGCCGTCAGCTTTATTCGGCACGGAATAATAAAGCTGCAAAACCTCTTTACCCGCCATGTTCCCCGTGTTTTTAACGCTTGCCGTAACCGTTATTGTGCCGTTTTCCTCTTTAAAGGTTTTATCCGTTATTTCAAACAAGGTGTAAGAAAGCCCGAATCCGAACGGGAAAACCACCTTTTCGTATTGCTTTTCAAAGCTTTCAAAATAGCGGTAGCCTACGAAAATATCCTCGGTGTAATCCTGCAAAAGTCCGCCGCCGTGCTGTCCGAAATTGGCAGATGACGGGTAATCCTCAAAATGCCGCGCAAGGGTTATGGGCAGCTTGCCCGAGGGGTTTATTTTTCCAAGCATAATATCGGCTATGGAAAGATTTCCGTTTACGCCCAGGTGATTGGTGTAAATTATACCCTTTATGTTAAAGTCACTGAGAAACCCGAGATCGATATTGCAGCCGATATGCAGTATTAAAACGGTGTTTTCAAAAACCGAGCAGACGTTTTTTATCATATTGCGCTCGGTTTCGCTGATAATGTAATCGCCTACTTCTATCTCCATATCGCTGTTTTCATAGCTGGCGCGGGTTATAACCATAACGGCGGTATCAGCTCCGCGTTTTTTTGCATCAAGCGCCTTTTCGGCGGTTATTTCGGGCTCGGGAAAAACATGCGCGTTGCGCCACTCGCCGTAGGTGCGTTGAACAAACCGTTTTTGCCATTCGCCGTATTCCTTATAAAGCAGCTCATCAATTACCATTCCACGCTTTAAAAACGCCTCGGTTATACCCACCGAGTTCTCAGTATCAACCTTTACCCCCTCGTTTGCTGCCTGTGCACCTAACTGCGTTGCACCGAACACCGCAAGGCGGACGTTTTCAAGCGGCAGAATATTGCCCTCGTTTTTCAAAAGCACTATTCCCTCGCCTGCTACATCAAGGCAGAAATTCAGCCTTTCTTCTTTTTGTGAAAAATCTTTATTTCTTTCCATTTTAGGACTCCCGTTTATATTATAAACAAAATGCGTCGTTTTCTCCAATTTACAAAATAACATTGTCTTTTTCTCGGAGAACCCGCCGCATTTCAGTTGATTTCAAATTTAAAATTTTAATGCGGTTATAACCGATCTGATACGATCGGTTATAACCATTTTTTGCTTTTCAGCTATTATCAGTGATTAAAGCGAAGCAATTGCGCCTATAAGGAATCTGCGCATAATTGCGAGATCCGTTGCATTTACACTTCCGTCGCCGTTAAGATCGGGATCAGCTCCGTCGCTCTCAGCCTGACCGACGATAATCTTTTTCAGTCTTACATAATCAAGAATATCAACATTACTGTCCTTGTTGAAGTCGCCGCTGCGAAGCGTTACAACCGTTGCAGTATCCGTAAATCCTTTGTAAGAAACGGTTATTTGCTGTTCGTTCGGATTTTCGGCGTCAAAACCGGAATATGTGCAGCCGTAGTCGGTTCTGCGAACTTCACCGTCCGCATAAGTAACCTCAATTACAATGCCTGCCGCCGCAATGTTATCTCCGATAACCGTTACAGTTCCGTTTGACACTGTCTTTATGCCTGTAACCGTCTTTACGGTCTTTTCGGTCTTTGTGCCGACTGTCTGAACCTTCATGCTCTTTATTAAGAACGCCTGGTTTGCCGCGTCGTCTTTATTATACTTTCTGTCCTGCGGCAAAACGACCTTTACATATTTGTGGTTTTCAGGCACTGTAAGGCTGCAAACATAAGCATTGCCCTCGGAATTTGTGAGCGAATACTCGCTGTTCTCCGCAAAGTCAAGCGTAGCGGAGGTGTAAACCTTAATATTGCTGCCGTAAAAATCGATATATTTTGAGCCCTGTGTTGCGAAGTTGAATGTTACTTTCTGTCCGCCCTCTACTTCCCATGTTACATAAGGCTTTTCGCCGGCATCTGTACGCGCGTCAAGATATCCCCAATCGCCGCCTATGCCGGTACCGTCAATATACGGTATATGGTTCTTTGACCAGTCTACAGCTCCTACAAAATCATTTTTACTGTTTACTCCGCCGTAGCCCGAAACCTTTGTAAAGTCGGTCTTCTCGGTGATGGTGGTAGCCTGCGGTAAAGTCAAATAAGCCTCGGCTATACCTAATATACTGTTGCCGGCGCATGTATCGTCAACCAATTCGGGCCAACGAACACTGATTCCGGAATATTTATTTTCCTCTGCGGTAAGTGCGAATGTAAAGAACTGAACCCCACTGTTTTCAACAGTAATTGTAATTTCACCTATCTGACTCCATGCTTCCGTTTCACTGTCGCACCCGTTTACTATAAGCGTGAACTTTCCGCCGCTTATTGTTGCAAAATCCTTAATGTATTTATTAAGCTCTTTTGAACCTATGGATTTAAAGCCCAGATAGAAAGGTGTGCCCGGCTCTACCGCATATATAACGGTAGCTTTCGACCTACCCTTGTTATAATATTGCTGTCCCCAAGTCGGGTCAATAAGGCAGCGAGACGCTTCATCCGTAAGCCTTTGGAAATCACCGTTGGTTTCACTTATTCCGAGCTTTGCATATGCGCTTGCCGGAACGGTGCCGCCTGTGCCGTCTGTAATATAATAATCATCATTTGAAAGCTTGCAATAATCATATTTAAGCTGTGTAAACTCAACCTTGTTTATTTCAAATAGGTCGTTTCCTGCAATTTCATCTTTGTTGAGTGAAGAAAGATCCTTTGTCTGCGGGAATTTGCACTTAATAAATACAACATCATTAGGTACAATGAAATTGTAATCGGCGCTGCGCCTTGTACCGTCATCCGGGTCCTCGGGGTTAAAGCTGTTTGAATAGCGTGCGCTGTAAACCGGGTCAATGTTAAGCGCCCTATAATTCACACCGTCAAGTGAACCGTAAATTTCCACTTTCCAGTCAAGCGGAGCTTTTCCGAGAAGCTCTGCAAATTGTGAAGCAGCTCTGTCGCTTGTAACGGTCAGACCGAAATGCGTTCCGGGCTGTGCCTTATAAACAACATATCCGTCAAACGGATTTTCATCGGTCGTATTCTCTATACCGCTGTAATCGGGCTGTATTATTCCGCTGTCAAAATAGTACAGATTGTCAGAGGTGTTCCATATACCGTATTTAACGAGATATGAATCACTGTCAATACCGTTCTGAACAGCTCCGTCAAGAGCATTAACGGCATAGTCTATCCTCTTATCGGCAGCGTACTTTTCGCCCGCCGTAAGAGTTACCGATTTAAGTCCGTTCTTCTCCGATGAAGATGTGGGCCACTGAATTTTTGCGTACTTCGCGTAATCCGGTGTTTTTGCGACTGTCAATGTTTTTCCGACAGCTACTGTATCGGCAAGAAACCAATCTACCATATCCTCGCTGAAATAGATTTTCATTTTACCGATAGCTGTTGTATCGGTAAAGTCTGCCGAAAAAGCGGAGCCGGGCAAAATATTGTAAACTGCATATGCGCCGGACGCTTTAACATCCGCGTCCCCATTTGCCAACTGGCCATACCAGTCCTTGTCGGTAACCACAGTACCGTTCGACACCTCAAGACCAACGCCGTCATACATTTTCAGATTTGAATAGTAGTCGTTAATCTTCAGGTGAGTTTGATTAACAACAGCCGAATAATCGATAGCCGTGCCGTCAGCCGAGGCGATAATGCCGAGCGCGGACGGAAGACTGCCTATTACCAGCGCCGTTGTCAGGAAAATGCTGAGAAGTCTGGCTTTTTTTGCTGATTTCATTGAATTCTCCTCTTTCAATTTTTTATTTACCTACAGCGGGAAAACATTAGTGCAGGGCTTTTGACCCGGAAGACTGCTTTTCTTCAAAACCTTGCATCCTGTTTTCGCACTGTCAGTTACAAAAGTTACGGCTTTAAATTTGTTTTTTCTTTTTATTTCGCTTTACAAAAATAATTGTAAAAACGGTTATGCCTGCAGCTGCGAGCACTCCGCCGCCTATCCACAGCGTCCATACCCACCACGGGTAGTAATATCCGTCTATAACCGTTACCGCGCGCCTTACAATCTTTTTGCCCCTTCGCACCTTCGGTTGCTTAACGGTTTCAATTTCCGTAACCGTATCCTCAAAATCAAAGGTGCCGTCAGGCTCCTCATAAGTCTCGCCGGGAGTCCAGGTCGTATTGGTTTCATCAATAGTGGGGGCTTCAAAATCATATTTCGGGGGTGTAGTGCTACCGCCCCCACCACCATTGTTCTGCGGGTCGTCATCGCCTGCGTCAAGGTCTTCGGGCGGCGTCATAGTGCCCTTTGTATACGAAACGGTCGCAATTTCCATGATATCGTTTCCCGCCCATGCAAACGCCTTTTCGGTAATCAGGCTTACATCACCGGTTTGCGGGAACTCAATCTTAACAAAATTCATACCGTCGGGGATTTTATCAATCGTTAAAATTAATGCGCCGCGCCTTGAATTAATAGCACTTTTGCTTGTTTTAACCGACTCATAGTTACCCTTTTGCCAGCTTTTATGATCCTTTGAAACATATAGCTTTGGTAAAAACTCGTCGTTCATAGCATTATTGATAACGGAATTTGAGGATGTATCAAAGGTAATTTCGGTCTGAAACGCTGTTCCGGGTACAACATTGTAAGAAGCGTACGGCTTTGAAACGGACTTTCTGCCGTACAAATATCCCCAAAGAACACGAACTCCCCATTCCTTTGTAAAGGTCAGCGAATCGATTCTGCCCTGATAAATATCGTATTTCGTTTTACTGGAGATATTTATATCCAATGAATCTTTGTATGTTTCGGCGTCGGTATAATCAATCTTATTTGCAAAGCTGTGAGAACCGTAAACATCAAGCTCCTCGTATTCCCCGGGGGTTATGCCGACATTCATTACACCGATAAAACCGGCTCCGCTTTCGTTGCCGATTGCCCCCGAGTGAGGAAATTCGATTTTCAGATACATTGTATCCACAGCGGAAACAAACTTATAAGTATCCGTTGTGCCGAGGCGTTTATCCTCTGTCGTTTCGGACACAGAGGCAACCGCATTCCAATTTATTTCATCGGCTGATTCATATACCTTTAAGTTCCATTTTTCGCCCATTTCCGCGCATTTTTCTACATTACGCGTAACAACAAGCTTCGTATCGGTTTCCGGCTTAATTTTATAAATAACATACGGTCTTATCTTTTCGGCTTCGCCGCGCGCATAATTCTCGGTTACTCCGAGATATGTGCGTCCGTCCGAAAATTTGGAAATCTCAACGCCTTTATATTTATAGAACAGCAATGATTCATAAACGCTGTCGGAATAATCCAGCTTTTGTCTGCCTATCGCGCTGAAATCAAAATATTTGCCGTATATGCTGTTTTCGCCAGGTTCATATTTAACGCTTTGAAGCAAAGCCATATCGTTAAATACAGGTTTTCCGTCGTCTACATCCTTACCCTGCGGGTTGCCGTCCTGCGGGAAAAGTACACGGACAAATTTAGCGTCATTGGGGATCTTGAATTCTACCGACATTTTGCCGGATTTTTCGCCGGTCGATGTTGCTAAGGTCCAGTCAACACCATCGGGTGATGTCAAAAACCTGAATTCGAACTTTCTTCCTGCATAGCACTCAAGCGCTTCCCAAACAGGCTTGCCCCAGCCTGAATCATCATCCACCGTAACGATAGCCGTAAACTTGCTTCCGCCCGCCACATGATAATCCGCATAAAATTCTGCCGTTCCGACCTCGCTCTTAACTATCATATCACGGTTTGCACGGAGCGCACCGTTTGTATTACCCGAGCGGTCAAGTCCGCATATGCTTGGAATAGCCGTATTTGCAGAAATACCGTAGATTCCGAGAATTGCAGGAGAGGTAAGCGGGTCGAGATTTGCTCCGATTTTAAGCGAAGCGTCTACCGGGAACCTCTTAGAGTCGGTATAATCGTACAAAACACGGTCGTCAACCACCGGCGGCGAAAATTTAACTCCCGCCAATCCAAGCGTTCCGCTGCCCAGCCACTTATTTCTATTGCTGCTCGCTTTTCCCGGCCATGTAATTCTGATTTTGCTGTAAAGGTTTTTATCTTCGGTTATAACTACGCTGTAATTTTTCTTTGTTTCATCATAGGAATCTTTGGAAAAACTCAGCTCGGTTATTGAATTCCATTTTTCATTCAGGCTGTCCCAGCCCTGAATTTCCATGGTAAAATCCTTTTTCTGAATATAGCCTTTCATTTCAGAAACGCTTATAATCGCAAAATCGGCACTGAACTCCGTTTCCGGCTCAACATTGTATACAACATGTGTAGATGCTTTAGAGTTATTTTTCTGATATTTTGAACTCGTATCAAAAAGACCGTCTGCATTGTCACGGTTAAAGCCGCCGCCGTACGACGCTATACCGAAGTCATTCCGCGTTTCATCCGAAAAAACAGAATCTATATATTCTCCGGCGGTGCTTTGTTTATAATAATTATAGCTGACCTCGTTAGTCCCCGCCAAAGCCGTTCCGGGCGAATATGCAGACAAGGCAACCGCCGCAATGGAAACGGCGATTGATAATATTTTGTTGAGCTTAGCACTCTTTGTCATACATTTTCTCCTCTTTTAATGTGTAAATCAAGCAATTTTAAATGGAACTCATCCCATTTTATCAAGCAGGCTCTGGATTTGCGGAGAATACTCTGCGGCTCTTGTTTCCCAGGAAGCGCTGCCCTCAACAAATTCTTTACTGTAAGCTTTCCAGCAGGTTCCGAGTATATCCTTTATACCCATTGAGGTTTCTACCATCATTTTGTATTTCTTTATGCAGTCGTCACTGTACTGTTTCGCCTGATCCGTATAGGAATACTGCTTATAATAAATATCGCCCACCTGCTTATTGTAGTAATCGGAAGCACGCAGCATTTTAACGAAGTTGATTGCGGTTTCCTTATTTTTAGAGCCGCTCGGAACGGCAATACCAGTAATATCGCCTAAAACTATATACTGGCTCTGTTTGGGGTCGCGCGGGAAAGGAACTATTTTAACTGTTCCGGCTTTTGCCATGGCGTTACGCTTTTTAGCACTTACCTGATCCGCCGAGCCGTATATAAATCCGGCTTTTCCGTTATCAAAAATATCGACGGCTTTATCATTTGTAAAGTAGCTCGGGTCAGCGAGCTTTTTATACATATTCATAGCGCGTGTAACATTATTCGACTGGAAATTTGACATAATTCCGTCTTTGGTGTATTTTATAAAATCTTCACCGGTAGTAACCAAAACACCTACGGCAAGGCAAGAGTTATCGGGTGCCACAAATCCGTAAATGCCGTTTGTCTTATCGGTAACCTTCTTCTCAACTTCATAAAGGGTATCCCATGTCCAGTTGTTAGCCTTTATAAGTGCGTCCGGCATCATATTTGCAGGTACTCCGCGCTGCTCAAGCAGACTGAGGTTTACCCACAAGCCTTTTCTGTATCCGGTGGCATCGGTGAATGTGGGCCAGAAATAAACCTTACCGTTGAATGTAAGTTGTGAAAGCAATTCTTTGTCCAAATTAGTATAAACCGCGGAATTAAAATCAATGTGATCGTTAAGCGGCAGCAGAATATCTCTGTAAACAATTGATGGATAGTCCTGGTTGGTCATTTCATAAAGATCAGGTGCGTTGCCCGCAACATGCATTGAAGCCAGCTTCTGCTGCATACCGCTCCAGTCGGCACAACGGATTATCTTTAAATCTCCGCCGCATATAGCCTTGAACATTGCTTTCCAGCTTTGGTTTACAAGTCCGTCCTCACCCCAAGTGGAAAGAATAGTAAGGGTTTTCCCTTTAGCCGAGTTTTTCAGCTGTGCCTGCAAAGCCTTTTGAGCTTCGGAGTCGCCTGCTATGTTCTTTGAGTCAAGAGTAACCTTCAGGCTGCCGTCTTTATTTTTCTTTACGGTTCCTCCGCCGCTTGCGGTAGAATTTGAGCCTGACGCTGCGCTTTCGTCGCCGTCATCATTTTCATATTCGATAATTTCCACCGTACTGCCATAATCGGAAGAGTCTTTGTCATTGCTTTTTTTGCATGCCGTACAAGAGAATATCAGCATCAAAGTCAATAACATTGCAATAAGTCTTAAAACTGATTTTTCCATATTTTTCTCCTTTTTGCCTTGCGGCTGTATTATATAAAGACATTTTCCCATGTCTGTATACCAATGTATGTTTATCCGACAATACCCGCTGTTTGTATGCTTTCGGTAAACCACTTCTGGAAAATAATAAATATGAGCATCGGGAATATCATAAACAGCATTGCGCCGGCTTGCTTGTAAACCGTTGTTGCGCCTATCGCGTTATCCTTGAAGCCCTGCTCAATGGTAGTGCCTAATGTTGCAAGCTGTGAATTGAGGGTATTAAGGTTATCGAAGAAAAAAGTTGAAAACAGATTATCATTCCAATGCGCTACAAGAGACAGCAGCAAAACAATGATAATCGCCCCGCTTGAAAGCGGCAGCATAACCTTTAAAAATGTTTTTATGGGCCCGCAGCCGTCTATGTACGCTGCGTCCTCAAGTTCAGGCGCCAACCCCAAAAAGAATTGACGATAGATAAATATAAACAGTCCCGAACGTATACCGCTTGCAAACAGCGACGGAATATAAAGCGCAAAAGGCGTATTTAAAAGATTGACCGACAGATTATTCCCGAACAGTGAAAAAATATTACCGACCATAAAGAAATCAAAATATCTCAGTTGCACGGTAAGCGGTATCATAATACACTGTGTGGGAACAAGTATTGTAAGCAAAACCCCCGCAAACCATAGCTTTTTAAGCGGAAAATTGAATCTTGCAAAGCCGTAGCCCACAAACGCACAGGTGACAACCTCTATAAGCGCGCTGACGACAAAAATCAACATTGTGTTTCCGAACGCCTTGCCGAAATCCATAAACTCAAATACTTTTTTTACATTTTCAAGCGTAAAGGATTTCGGAATCCAAACAATAGTGGGGTCCGCAACCTGCGCTATCGGTCGGAATGCCATGGAAAACATAAATATCAGCGGATAAATAAGTATGTAGGACAATCCGAGGAGAATAATAAATCTGAATATTTTCCACGGCAATGACCTTAATTTGTTTTTTTTCTTTTTTTCCATACTCATCACCTCTTTGTCCCGGAATACGGCAGTGTTTTGTTCAGCACTCCGTAAACAATGCCTATGAAAATCATAGTCGAGAAGAAATAGAGAACCGCAAGTACAGAGCCGTTAGTATATTTCAGATAGTTTGCGTCGTTCAGTATTCTGCTCATAACTGCATTACTGGAATCTGTAAAGCTGTCTATGATTGAATAAATAACAGCTACCACTATCATCGGTGAAATCATCGGCATTGTAATCTTCCAAAAATTATCCCACCCGGAAGCGCCCTCTATTTTTGAAGCCTCATAAATGCTGGGGCTTATGGTCTGAAGTGCGCCGAGAAAGAGCAAGATCTGTATTCCCGATTTCCAAAGCATATCAAACACGGTGTTAGATACGGTTATCAGAAAACCCGATAGCTTTTCCGGCAACGCGAACTCCTGTATAAGCGTTTGAACATTGGTTATTTCAAGCATGCTGCCGCTTTTTGTGCCCTCTACCATAAGTGCCATCATATCGTTTCCGCGTATAACATTCAAAACCGCGCCGCCCGATATTATTACCGGCAGAAAGAAAACTGCTCTGAAAAAGGTTTTGCCCGCGAAATTATCATTAAGCATAACGGCAATCATTATACTTAAAACCACAATTACAGGCACAGTATAAATAAGATTCGTAAAACAACCGAGAAGCTGTCTTAAAAGCGTAGGATCTTCCAAAAGCGTTTGTCTGTAAGCGGAAAAATGATTGAATGTCAGAACCGTTCCGCTGCTGTTGAATTTAATATCGTTAAACGAATAAATAACGGTATCTATAAACGGCCGGACAAAGAAATTTATAAACCCGAGTATCCAAATTGCTATAAAACCGTAGCCGTACAGCGCCTTTCTTCCGTTATAGGAGAGGTGGCGTTTTCCGATAGTTTTTTTCTTTGCTTTCATTTTTCCTCCCCCTTACTTCTTTACGGTGATATATCCGCCCGCGCGAACCTCGCCGTATTCTGTCTTAACATCAGCCTCCGTGAAATTCACGATCAGGCGGCTTCCGTTATCAAACTCCGAAAGATGAACGCCGTTTTGCAATACGCGGCTTGCCTTAAGAACCCGAGAACCGAGAGCGGCATATGCTTCTTCAATTCTTTTCTGATAATCCGCCGCCTGTTCTTTACGGTTGTTAAAGTCGGCACCGTAAAGATAATCGTACTCGGTATTCTTTATTGAAGTAATATTATCGTACACAAAGGTGAATTTTAAAGAAGAACCGCTTTCAAGCGCTTTTAAAAATGCTGTATCTGTATTTGAGTTAAGATTTATACTTTCGGTTGAATACTCCTTAACGCCTGCCATAACAAGCTGATAAAACGGTATGTCCTCATCGATAATATCGTAGTTTGACGAAGCTGTGGGCGAGTCGGATATATATTTACCGTTTCCGAAAGCATAAGCGTTCGGCGCATAAAGCAAACCGTTTTTTCCGTGCTTTTTAATAAGTGAGTTAAATGTATTCGCCGTACTTGCACGGCTTATATACCCATCGGTATCAAAATCCGAATATGTAGTATTTGAAAGATTTACAAAAGCGCTGTCGAAGCCTGCCTTTTTAAGCGAATTGAAATATTTGGTGTATATTTTATTCAGCTCGCTGCTCTTCACCGCATACGCCGAGGGCTTGCTCTTATCTTTCAGCGTGGACGCGGGATTGTAGGCGTAAGCCATTACATTATTCCTATTTATCCGCCATACGGTATCACTGAAAGTCGAAAAGCCGTTTCCGCCCTTAACTGCTGAAAAAATATTGTTTTCAAGGAATAAGTTACCTCTGCATTTTTCTTTAAGGCTTTCAAGCTGCTTTTTGCTGCCCAGCGCCCCTTTAAAGCGAAATTTGTTTTGTATCTTCCCGGAAATAACGGCGGAATCGGCATTTCTGTAAATAACAACGGGATTTCCGCCCGTTTCAGTTTCAAAATACGAAACAATTTCTTCCGCCTGCTTTACGGTCGTCATTTTTTTGAAAACCGTAAGCGGAATACCGAAAACGCTTTCCTTACGGTTAAGACCGCCGTAAAGCTCAAGAAATACCGACGGCGTATTGCTTACATTTCCCTTTTTGAGTCCTATATGATTTCGATATACGTCAGCCATTTCGGAATAATCGGCTGATTTCGAAACAAACATATAACTGACCGTAAATTTATCGGTAAGCTGATTTTTTTTGTCGTAAGTTTCGGTGCTTGAGGAAAGCTCGGATACGCCCTCACCGATTGAAATTTTATCCGCACCCGCAACATCAAATGTGCAATATGCTCTGTTATACATAAATTCGTTACTTGCCGATTCCGCAATGATATTTGCGTTTTCAGTCCCTGCATCAACAGCCGCAATAAATCCGCCGTTCTTATTTTTAACACCGAAAACAGGTAAATAAACCTGCTTTGTAACAACCGCTTTAACGGATTTTGCAAACGCAATATCTTCCCCGTAGATTTTTTGTAAGTAAGAGTCGGCATTTTGCTTTGCGGTGTTATTGTAAATCAGAGCACCGCTACCGTCAGGTACAAGCATATAACCGTCTTCCCCATATGCAGACGCGCCGAAATACGGTAAAAGTTGTATGTTTGTAATTACATTTCCCTTAATTCTATTTATTTTGGAAATATTACTTTCTACGGATATTCCGCTGGCTTTAATGCGAACCTTCAGACTGATTTTTATTGCGTTATTGATTTTATATGCGGCGTTAAATCCGTCCTCTGCAGCACTTATTTCAATATACTTTCCGTTTCCCGAGCCTTTAAAGCTGCTGATTGTTCTTACAGCTCCGCCTTCTTCATTATAAATAGAAATAAGGAACTGTGAATTTTCTTTTTCTGTTTCTTTAAGTGCTTCCGCCGACATATCCCGATTTTGAGGATTACTGTAAAAGTCGGTGTTTTCAAGCTTGTTTTTCACATAAAACTCGCCGGTTCTTTCCCCCGCGCCTATAACATAAAGCTCATAAAGAGAATTTTCGGCACATTTTGTAAATTCGTTTTCACCGAACTGTATATCCGCAGTGTTTCCGTCCGCATTAGCCGCAAAAGTAAAACAGGTCAGGCAAACGCACAGCATTAAAACACCGGTTATAGCTCTTTTTAACATATGTGGAAATTCTCCTTTGCTTAATTGATGCGGTATATTATTTCCTGATACACCGTTGAACCGAAAATGAATATCTGCCGCAGCAGCATATACACAATAATGAGAATCAGTATTACTATTACCGCAACCAAGACATCCAGTATCATAGCCCATACCGTTTCCATAACCGAGTATTTCTGCGATATACGCACGGATTGGTATATTAAAAACACGGTAAGCATAAGCCCTATGGAAGAAATAATACCCATTATGCTTTTTTCCTCATAAACCAGGAAATAGCTTAAAAATATATTAAGATATATTGTAAAGGTGTATGGAATCAAAGCTGCCGCCGTGCCCATAAATGTAGTTCTGACGGTGGAGTGACCGAATTTCAAGCTTCCCACAATGGTATCGCTTAAAACCCAAATAGCTACAAATCCCAAGGATTGTGCGGTCACAAAAAATCCGTTAAATTCCGTAATATTGCGCGGGTTGAATATGAACCCTGTCGCCAAATTGCTTATTATCTGTCCTATAAAGAAAATGAAAACGACTATAAAAGATTTAATAAGCGAATCCACCGATTTATCGGTATGCAGCTTTTCATAAAACGTGACCGAATGAAAAATAATGTTATTGACTTTAAAAAGCTTCGGCTTTTTAGCCTTCAAGTGAAGAAACTTTCTTATTTTTTCGAAATTTTTCCTTATAAGCCATATTGCAATTATCAGAGCCAACAAAACTATTGCGGCGGGCACAAAGTATTTCCTTGCAACATTTGAGCGGTAAAATCTGAAAGCCTTTGAATAACCGAGTCTGTCCTGACCGAGCTTTGCGTATTTCATAGCGTCGGTATATTTTCCTTGCTGCAAATATGCTCTGCCTATACCGCGGTATGCCAATTCGCAATTGGAATTGTAGTTTAAAACACCCTGCCATTTATCAAATGCCTTATCAAACAGCCCATCATGGTACAAAACCGTTGCATCACAAATAAGATTGCCGTAATCCGTAGGCGCAAAGACCGTAATAGTCGCCTTATCCTGATCGAGAACCAAAACCTTTCTTCCGATTGTTTCAATCGCGACAGGTGTTTTAAACGTTCCCTTTTGCGAGCCTTTAGCACCGAATACATTTATAAAATTGCTGTCCTTATCATACTGAAAAACTCTGCCGTTTGTTCTGTCAAGCGCAAAAACAAAGTCTTCATCCGATACGGCTATATCAATAAACGAGGTGTTATACCATGAACCTCCGATATACTGTGCTCCGTAATCGCCGTAAACCGATTTGTCAAGCGGATCGGGGCCCTGCTCAACCTCAAAAATATCGTTACCCAAATAATTCAGTTTTCTGATAGCGCCGCTTTTTTCCGCTATGATCGTATATATAAAGTTCTTATTATCTATATCAAGCGATGTAAATGCCGAGGGCAGATAATTTCTGGTATAGTCAAGCTGTTTGCCGGTCATAAACTTTCGCCAAAACATATCCGCTATAAGAGCCGCCGACGCCTTTACCTTGCTTGCACCGTAGAAATTTTTATAATTCCCCTGCGCGTCATAAACTATTGCGCCGTAATAAAAACCGTCCGCCAAAACATACACATTATTTATATCGTCTATAACGACCTTTATCGGCTTAAACTGCAATGTATCGGGAAAGTTTTCGGTTTCGGACTTAGTGAGTACGGTGGAAATCAATCCGTCCCGATTACATATAATTACACGGGCGTTTGCCGTATCTGCAATTGCAATTTTTCCGTCATCCGTCACAAATATTCCCTGCGCCTCATTAAGCTCGGTATATTTGTTCTCGTTGTTTTCCACGGTGTAGAATTTTTCTATTGTCTTTATCGGTTCAAAATTTTCATTATAAAGAACCACACGGTTGTTGCCGCTGTCCAACACATATAAAACGCCGTTTCGGTAATACATATCCATTGGACTTTTGAGGCGTATATCTTCCGCGTTGCCTACCGTAAATTCTTCTTCAAAACCCGACGGAACATCAACGGTATTTCCCCATGAGTCATATGTATAGGCGTTATCGGCACCGGCTGCCGATGTTAAAAGACCAGAGCAAAGGAGGATGACCGACACAATCGGGCATATTATTCTTTTAAGGATTTTATTTAGCATTGCCTTTTACTCCTTTATGCCGGACTGAGCCATAGTTTCCAAAACGCTTGACTGGGTAAGAATGAATACCAATATCGGCGGTATCATCATGATAACCGCAGCAGCAGAAGCCGTTCCCATAAGCGATATTCCGGAAGATGTAACCTGAGAAAGCAGGTTCGGTAGGGTTTTAAGGTTTTCCTTGGTTATAAAAGAGCCTCCGCCGGAATTCCAAATGCCCTGGAAAGTAAAAATTATTAAAGTAAGCCATGCCGGCTTAACTGACGGCATTACAATCGTCCAAAGTATTCTGAACATACCTGCTCCGTCAACCTTTGCCGCCTCAATCATGGCTGTTGGCAGTTGGGTCATAAACTGCTGCATAAGGTAAAGTCCCATAGAACCGGCAACCCACGGCAAAATCATAGCCCAGTACGAATTCATAAATCCTGTGCGCGCCATAAGCACAAACTGCGGTATTGATGTGACTCCGCCTGTAAAAAGCAGTGAAAGAACTATAAGCTTTGAAATAGCATTTCTGCCTGGGAAATTGCTCTTAGCTAAGGGAAATGCAGCCATTGAACTTACTACGACATGCAGAGCGGTAGCGGTAACAGAAACAAAAATACTGTTAAAAAGATATCTTGTAAACGGAACCCAAGACTCCTGTACATTTGTCCAAAGCAAATAGTAGTTATCCGTTGTGGGGCGCACCACAAAGAATCTCGGCGGAAAGACGAACAATTCATCCAACGGCTTTAACGATTGCAAAATGGAATAAACAAACGGCAAAGCCGAAAAAGCACCGAGTATAAGCAATAATACTATTAAAGCAATATTACCACCGATACTTCGTTTAACCGGTTTTTTCATGTTCATCTTCCCCCCTAACAAGCAGTGTATTTTTTCAATATTTTGGATATAAGATTGTTTGTCAAAATCATAACAACAAATAGCAGCGTAGCCATAGCCGACGCATAGCCCATTTCATAACGAACCGTGCCGTAATCGGTTATATGCGAAATAATCGTGCTTGTGGCATAATCGGTAGACGGGTTTCCGCAAAGCGCCATACAAACAGCTCCCGCAGAAAACGAGGCGCTTATCTGCATTACCGCACCAAACATAAGCTGCGGTCCCATTGAAGGCAGCGTAAGATAAATAAGCTCCTGAAAACGGTTTGAAATACCGTCTATTGCACCCGCCTCATACATGCTGCGGTCTATACCCTGAAGACCTGCGACAAAAGAAAGAAATCCCGTGCCAAAGCTCATCCATATCTGCACAACCATAACTATCGTCATCATATACCGCGAATCCGAAAGCCAGGATATAGGGGTGGTTATAATACCGAGATCCATTAAAATTCCGTTTGCCCAGCCGTACATATCGCCGCTGAAAATATAACTCCAAATTAGATAGAGGTTACCCGAAATGCTTGGAGCGTAAAAAAGAAACGTCATAAACGTACGCACGGCGGGCGGTAGCTCATTTACAACCCACGCCAGCATAAGGCAAGCAAAGTAGCTTATGGGACCTGTCACTACTGCGAACATAAGAGTGTTTTTAACTGCAATTATAAAAATATCGTCATTAAGAAAAAGGTTTATGTAGTTGTCCAGTCCGACAAATTTCGGAAACTGCAACAGGTTAAAATCCGTAAACCCCAACACTATTGAAGCCAATACCGGCAATATTGTAAAAAAGGTAAAAAGCAACATATACGGTAAAATCAATAAATATTCCGCCTTGTGCGAACGCATTTCAGCAAGAGTATGTTGCCTTTTACTTTTACGTATCTCTGCGCTTGTCATTATCAATACTCCTAATCAAGGTTAAATTCCTTGCGTTTTCTTGTAATTTCGTTTTCAATAGTGTTGTTATAGCTTATAATCGTTTCCCTCGGATTTGCGGAAGAATACACAACCTTGCGGAAAGCATTGATGAGGTTGCGATCAACAATATATGAACCCGGTATTTGCGGCATCACAAATATTTCTTTCCATTGCGAGGAAATAAGCTGTTGCTCCCCATACGTCCATGGCATATTGGATAAAGCTTTAATATTAGCAGGAGTAAATCTGCTTGAAGAACCGAGTATTGCTTCAAGTTCCTGACCGTATGTGCTCTGAGCCTCGGTATCGGTAAACCAATCTATATATTTCCAGGCTTGCTCGGGGTTCTTACTGCCTTTCATTATTACTGCGCATGAACTTGAACCGCATACTGAACGATTGATATTTCCGTTTTCATCCAACGTGCCCGGAACCAGCGTCATTTCCCAAAGCCCCTCAATCTCGGGCGCCGTTTGTTTAAGCATTCCGTAGAATGTATAACCCGATAAACCTATAGGCATATCGCCGGAGCGAAAACGGTTAAGGAAATTAAACTGATTCGGTAAGCCGTAATCCTTATAAAACTCCGTCCACATATTGAAAGCTTCTATTCCGATTTCACTGCCGAGATTCGTTTTTCTGAAATCATCGGAATAGAACTTGCCGCCTTTTTGGTACATAAACATTGCAAAAATTCCGGTATCAACCGACATTACATTGCTTGAATCCGCATTCGGTATTCCTACGGTAAGATTGTTTTGTTGCAAGACACGGATTATCTTATACATATCATCCCATGTGTTAGGCGGTTCTATGCCCAGGCTTTCAAAAATGTCCGTTCGGTAAAACATCATAGGAAAACTTTCCGTCAGCGGAATAGCATAGTAATCGCCGTTATAATAGTAGCAATCCATTGAACGTGCCTGAAAACGCGAAGTGACATTTGCAAATGTATCAAAGCCCGACATAGGGGTCAAACCACCGCGCATTGCAAGATTAACCGGCTCTCCCCCTCCTACAAACAGAACAACATCCGGGCTCATACCCGATAACACTGCCTGAACAAGACTTTGCTGAACAAGACTTATATTAACGCTTATACCGGTATTCGGCGTAAACATTCCGTCAGACATACTTTTAAGTATATTGGCCTGATCACGCCCGGCATTTATCCAGACTTCTATTTTTTCGGTCGTTTCATTATCATCGGTTCCGATTGAAGAATAATCCTCACTGAATGAACCGATAAAGGACTTCAGCTGAAAAACAAAATTTCCGAAAAAACCTTTATTGCTCGTAGCAAGTTTTTCGGGAGAGCTTGCCACCGTTATGGTATCAAGCTCAAGCGGCTGGGATTTTATGGTAAGCATAAGGCTTGATATTCCGGAACAATATGAACTTAATGTCGATATATTCGACGGTATTTCAGCAGGTCTTTCAAGAAAGCCGTCAAACAAAAGTTTCAGCTTTGTTATGGCTGCAAAATTGCCTGCGCGACTGTTGCCCAACTCTATTGCGCGGTCAAATATGCTTTGCGCTTTATCTGACATTGCCTTAACGGTATCGTTAAAGCCGGCAATTTCTTTATCAATATGATAATCGCTATATGTATCCGGTGATACGCCCGTAATCATTATTATTTCTCTGTAAAGATTATTTGCCTGAGTCACCAACTCCTGAAGTTCATAAATAACTTCTGTCATATCGCCCGAAACAACCTCTAATTTCAACTGATTGTTTCCTTTGTTCAGTTTTATAAGCCACGGTTCGTCGCCGCCGAATACATAATCCTGCCATTTATTGCTGAATTCAAATTTAACGGTATTCGCTTCCTCAAACGGAACTTCACCGTTAATGTAAAGCCTGCGGTACGAGTTAGTACCTGTGTTGAGATTTTGCCGTATTCGCGCCCCTATGTAATAGTAGCCCGTCTCCGGTGCCTCAACATCCCACACGATATACTGACCGTGTGACGAATAATTGTTCTGACCTATCGTATTGTAACGAAGCTTGACCGGATCTGACGGTGATGTATTTGTGCTCGTGCGGTCATATACAGGGTATAATGTTTTTGCGGATTGATAAATCGGTTCTTCCGCCTCGTAAACCTTTCGGTAGCTATCTGTATATGCCTTTGCAGCTTTTGAATACTCGGCATATGACGGAAGTTTTTCTTCGTTATAAAACTCAATCTTATCTATTGCGATATTTGCAAGCGCCCCCACAAGAGTCAGCTTATGCTCGCCGGCTGTCAGGAAAAAACTGTAAGGTTTATCCGTAACGCCTGTGTTGTCCTGTGCGGAAGAAGTAATCCACTCATTATACGAAACTTGCTTAGGTCTTACATCGTTTCCGTTACTGTCCTTTTCTATTTTTTTCTCTGAACGAAAACATTTAGGAAAAGATAATTGACTTGCCTCAAAAAATGGACTTCCCCCGTCAAGCAGCATACCCAATTCAATATCCTGAGCACTTTCGTTCATTGAATAATAGGTAATTCGCATACAGTAAGTTCCCTGTTTTGCCACGGAGAAGCGCCAAGTCACTTCTCCGTTGTTGCTGTTCCAAATAAGAACATTTTCGCGTTCGGCATATCCGCCTGCGCTTACCGCAGCGCCGCTTGCTGCGGTTAAGTATTCTCCGCCTCTTAAAGCTACGGTATCTTTCGGCTTTTCTTCCTTTTCATAAGGTGAAATATAATCGTTATACTTTGAATCCCCGGTTTTGGCGACAGATGTTGCATCTCCGACTTCTACCGCCGAAACCGCTGCATTGAACAAACATTCAGCCGGTGAAAGAATAATCATAGCAGCAAGCGTTATACTTAATATGCAAGCCTTGTATTTTTTTTCGAGCAATTAAATCACCTTTCCGTTTTGCTGCACAACACCGCTTTTAATTGTGCACTGCAGAGCTTTACTTTTTTTCAAATATTGCTTTTATGGTTTCTTCATCGCCGGAACCGTTTTCGCATAATGTAGATTTATTATTTGCGTAAAATTTTCCGCCGCGATGCCCGACCAATGCAACATGACCGTTTTCATCATAACCGTTAATCTTATTTATAAGGAAGCTCATAAACTCTCTTCTATACCAATCCGGCTGTGAAACATACCAAGTTATTTCATCCCTGCCCCAAACATAGCTTGTTCTGTCCGAGGTGTCTCCCAATACACCGCCGTAGTTATCAAACTCCACGAGATACGGGTACTTTTCGGCATACCATCCGCTCGGCGATGTACCCGATATTCCCGACTGATAAACGGAGTCTTCCCAGTAGCCGGGCTCTATATCGCACTTTTGCGGATTATTTTCGCTGACTTCATGATCAACCTCACCTGCCGCCGCATGAACGCGCGTAGGAGCTACTATCATATCTACAAGCATTTTGCCGTCTGGAGAAGTAAAGTTATTGTTATGGGCGTTTATAAATACATATCCTCTTCTTGCGTGTTTTTTGGCATAATCCCTTATCATTCCGATAAGCTTAGTGTATGTTGCATTGTTTGTATCATTTTTGCCGGTCATTTTCACCTGTCCGAGATGCAGCGCCTCAAATCCCATATTTATATAGGTGCAGGCTCTGTAATAAATAAACATTTGAGTTTCAAGCTGAGTCACATCCGGCACATGATAGTTTTTAGCCCAATGATCCACCCCGTAGCCGCTGCTGAATTTCGTAAGATCAGCATTAAAATTACGGTTTTCTGCCTTTTTGCCGAATGCCTCAAATACCCATGCAGGAATCGGAATACTGTTCATCGATAAGCCTGATGTTTCAAATATACAAGCTTCAAAAACAATATCGGGATCTACCGAATGCGCCGCGGCGAGCTTGGCTTTTAACGCCTCGCTGTTACTTTCCAGCTTTGACTCCGGATACCATTCGCTTGCAGCGCGCTGTATATACTTGGCACCTGTGTTTGTTATAAAGCGTATTGATTCATCGAGCTTATTGCCGTTATACCCGCTGTCATTGGTGTACATATTATATGTAAGCGCTCTTGAAAGATAATTATTAAGAACCTCAAGGCTGACAGACCCGTTAAAGTCATACTTTTTACCGTTAGCATCAGCTCTCTTAGCTATGCAGCGCATTTTTTTACCGTTTTCTCCAACGTTATTAACTACTCTCTCACTACCGTCGGAGTTGGTAAAAGTCATTCGCAGTATATATATTTTGCCGTCTTCCAAAGTCGGTTCGCATTTATACGATGTACCGGTAAGTCCCTTCTTATTGAAAACCACCTTTCCGGTAGAATCGTAAAGCGAGATATTAACCTTTTGTCCGTTTGTCGGAGCAGACCAATAAAACGTCGGATGTTCTCCGAAAATAAAGCTGTCCGAATATTCCAGTGTAATGCGTTTGCCGGTTGATATTACTCCGCCCCCGGAAAAAGACGATCCAGCGGTAGTAGAGGAACTGCCTGAGCCGGAGGATGAAATGTATGTTTCGGATGAATCCGATGAAGCGTCAGTTTCATCACTTGAAGATGGATTACTGAAAACCACTTCATATTCCGAATTGACATATTCTTTATGACTTTTCACCTTGCGACAACCGCTGAAAGTTCCGCAAAGCAGTGCTGTAATAAGCAAAGCCGAAATCGGTTTTAAATAATTTGTTTCACCCATAATATACACACTCTTTTCCATATTTTCATTGTTAAGTTGCCAAGTACACAATAAGCACTTTAAACAAAAGAAAACCTATGTATTGCTATAATTATTATATATTATTAAAACGGTTCAGTCAATTGTAATTAATGGTTTTTATTGCACAAAACACTCATTTATAGTTTGAATAATATACAGTAACCGAATATTTTTTCCTTTTTATCGACAAATTCATTTGTGCATTGGGTCAATTTTCCATTTTGTATTGACCTATAATTCGATTTAATTCACAACCGACGGTTGTTTATCCGCTATTTATCGACAAACATATGCACGTCTTCTTTAATTGTACTTTTCAATTTATACTTTTGCCATTGCAACGTTTCCGTCAATCAATTCCGCAATTGGTTTATGAATTTTGTTTACCGAAGCTGTGCAAAAGCATTCCAGTTTTTTGTTCACCGCCGCACGAGCTGAAATTAAATCATCTGCCGAAAAGCACCTGTCAAATTTTATTTCAGATTTAACCTCATGCTCAAGCAAGTCAATTACTGCATCATATCCTATATAGCTTTCCAATAATTTCAAAGCCCGTAAGTCTTGCAAAGCCTCATTAAAAACCATAAGACCAATCGACGGCAGCGGACCGTCTTTTCCGGGATACACCGATACCGAATCGCCCGAGGGAAATGCTCCGTAAGCGTCATTTTCCAAAAACGGATTTAATTTCAAAAGTGAAAATCTTGAATAATAAAAATTATATCCCCAATGTAAGAAACCGTGAATTTTGAATTTATAAAGCTGAAAACCTATTGAACGGTTTCTGGCGGACGGCATTGCAACAAAACGGTTGCTGACACCAACACAGTCAGCATTACAATAATAGCACCAACGCTCTTTAGGGCAAAAACACTGTTTCCTCGCCAAAAGCGTTGTAGACGGAATTGGGATACCCACCATATTTTCATTAGCCGCAATTTCGGAAACCGCATCGATTATTTTGCAACCCGACAGATATTTTAAAGCAATTTTTTTTACGGTATCATAGCTTGATATTTTATCCTCCACCGGTTCATCTGTTATGTGAAAATATGTATTTCCGAATATTCCGTCAGTTTTTAATTCGTTAATAAGCGCCGGTAAAAATTGGGCAAGAAAATTATCGTACTCAACCGACTGCGGTTTTGTGTGCCATCCGAATATTTCTTTTTCTTTTCCGTCAACAATTGCTGTGATCTTAGGCGTCGCCTCTACACCCCATTGTGCAAAAAGATGCGGCATTTCAAAATATTCAAATCCTATATTCTGACAAATACTTATCCAGCGCCTTAAAAGCGAAAAGTCGAATGTATATCGCTCTGCGTCTTTCATTATTTTCACAAGCTGAACAGTCGAACGTTCATGACCCACCGCAGTATCAAGAGGTGGAGTGAAAATCGGCGTAAGAATCATATTTATTCCGTTGTCGTAGGCAGTCCTCAAGTATTTTTCCGTCATATCCCACAGTTCTTCGGAAAAAATTTGGTAGCCGTAATAATCTGCAAGGCAATCAACATGAAACCACTGAGTATAAATAAGCTCTTGTTTGGGAATATCCAAATCAATAATGTGTATTTTGGCAGAAGCGGTCGCCGCAATATTACCGTCAGAATCTGTAAAGTTCACAGATAAACAGTGATCTCCAGCCTTGGGCTTAACTGTAATCCAAATTGAGTGGTATATATCGTTAACATATGCCCAATTCCTATCGGCAGGCTCAAGCAAATCCGGGAACAAACCCGGCTCATGGCTTATGTAGTTTTTATCATCAAGCGACCTTTTATGCGCTGCATAATTAACGGGCACATTTTTAACAAAATACGCCTTTATTTCATCTAATGTTGCACATTCAAATTTAAAATTATAAATATCCTGCTCATCACACGCAAAAACAACCTGAAAAGACACGGTTTCGCCTTTCAAGGCAGAAAAATTGCTTGTTCTTTTCCCATTATAATGCCGTTCGGGCATTATTTTTTCCATTGATGAAGCTATGAATAAATCGAACATAATATCCCACCAAAGCTATTATAATTATATATATAATTATAATGTATTCGACAATTATCTTCAATTGCCCGTTTCGGTAGTTATTGGATAAAACGCTCATTTTTAGACATAAATTAAAACCTCTGCATTCGGCAGAGGTTTTAATAAATTTATCCGTAAATATTTTGTATCGGCATATAACAACCGATATTGCCGTTATAACCCCGTATATCTGCGTTTGTTCTTATCGCTCCGCCAAATGTATAACGTGCGTATTCGTTTGCCGAGACATAATACCCATAAGTGATTTTATTTATTTCACTTTTACATTTTATTGTCAGAGTTCGATTGTCGTTTCCTAATGAAATCGTCGGCTGCATTGAATTACCGTTACTGTCGTAGCAGAAAAACCCTTTATTTTCGCTTAAAGCAGATTTATTATGCGAACTAAGTACGCCGTCTAAATCAATTTTCACTTCAAACGGAAAGCTGAGAACCGCCGTATCGCCACTAACGGAAACGTTCGGTTGAAACAGCTTATACTTTTCATTTAGAACGTCATAAAGACAATTCCCAAGCAGAATTCCCATATTACGCGACGAAACATTAGTCATATGGATCTTGTCTGAATAAGTTTGGAATTGATAGCAAGGTGATGTTATATAAAAGCTGTTATTTGAGGCAGCCGCCGCAAATTGAGCAAGCGCCGGGTTTTGCGAAACCTTTTCATAATAGCTTTGCTGCCCCATGGTCTGATAGGAAACAAACGGCACATCTTCTGTCTGTCCGGTAATATTCTTTATAAGTTTTCGGTATTGCTGTGTTATATTTAACAACTGGGAGTAATAACCGCTTTCCGAATCCGCATAATTATCTTCGCCTTGCATCCATACAACAGCCAAAACCTTATACTTTAATCCTTTTTTATCTGCAAGAATTTTACCGTTTTCAATATCTTTCTTTGCTCTTTCGTATATTCTCGTGCCGGAAGTATATTGGTTTATTGCCGTACCTCCGATCCCGGGAGCCGAAACAAGCACCTTGTAATGTAACCCGGTTTTCCCTGACTGAACATAAGCATTTGTTAAGCCCTGTACTATACCTGATGCAGGAGTTTCATATTCGTTCCAGCTTGCCGACTCCCACTGGGTACTCCTGTTACCGTCGCCACCGGTCTCGCAAAGAGGTTTCAATTCCGAATAGAAAGCATTCTCGTATTGTTCGGTATTCGCGGCATATTGTTCCCCTGATATTCCGAATACATAACCGAAATCCTGTGTTCTCACCCGCTCATACATAAAAGCATTTTCGCTTTCAATTCCCGGAAGACAGCTTTCAGTCGCATAACCCATAGAAAGGGACTGTCCCAATAACAATGCGTAGTTGTAAAAAAGCAGTTGTTTTCATGCAACTGCTTTAAAAAGTGATATTATTTTGAAGCGCCTTTATTTAACCCCCTGCACTGGATTGGCGTCATATTGGTCAACCGTTTAAAAATACGGTAAAAATAACATAAATCTGTGTACCCACATTGATTTGCAATGTCGGGAATTGTCTTGTCGCTGTATTGTAACAGATTCACAGCATAAGAAATTCTTAACGAAGCAATATATTTCTTTGGTGATATATCCACTATACTCAAAAAAATCTTTCTGTATTGGCTGACGCTTATACCTTCTATTGCCGCCAATTCTTCAATTGAAATGTCTCTTGAAAAATTATTATGTATGTATGAAAACGACTCGCGCAAATTTCTTTTTGATAATCCGGAAGAAGAAATAGAACGCTTGATTTCAACAAATATCTCCTGTAAATAAAGCGAAGAATAATAAACAAAGTCTTTTTTCCTCAGCATCATCTCGTCAAATATTTTATGAAAACGCCTAATAACCTTTTCGTTCTCTCCGATATCGAAAATAAATTCGTGCCCGAATCCGAATTTATCAAGTAAGCTATCGCAGCATTCACCGGTAAAATGAATCCAGTAAAATGAAAAAGAGCCATAATAATCCTGAATATTATCGTGCCGTAAAAAAATTCCCATTCCGGGTTTAAGCGTTGCTATACTGCTGTCATTGCGGTTATATGTCATTGTTCCTTCTATCATATATATCAATGTGTTGTCTTTTCTTCCTTGCGGACGTGTCAAGTGAAAGACTTCTTCTCTGTTTTCCCTGCCGGCACAATTAACAATCAAAGGCTCCGATACATCCGAAACATTACTTTCATTCATTAAATCAAGCAGTCTGTAATAGCGTAACAATACCATAGCAATCCACCTCATAGAATTTAACAGTTTTATTATATAAATAAAATAAAACATTGTCAACAAATAAATGGATATGTTATTACAACTAAAAGACTTGACAACCCCCTTTTCATCATATATAATATATTTGTAACAAGGTTTGAGTGTGATGTCAAATTTGACTTTTCAGATTATGACATTGGTTTGAGTAACAAGGTCGGATTTTCCCATAAAGGGAGAAGTCCGGCCATTTTTGCGTTTTAGAGCAATTTAAAACGCCCGCAGCTAAATTCGGTAATCACAAGATTGACCGACCAATTCTGTATTTTTACAGGATAGGTCGGTCTTTTTTGTTTTTACATACAACAAGCCGGAGCTTTACTGCCTTTAAAAAGATTTTTACATTTTACACTTGAGATTTCTTTAAGGCGGCAAAGCTTACGGCGGAAAGGAGAGGGTGATCTATCACCGAAAACAGCAAAAGCCTTATACCCGTTATCCTGAAAGACGAAAATTACGGAGTGGGTATAACCAATTACGCGGACACGGTTGTGTTCGACGGAAACAAAAGCCTCGTAGCTATAAGGTTCGGCGGCTACCCCGAAACGGTGCTCGCTATGTCCGACGCTCTGTTCAGCGGCAGTAAAATTGCATTGAGACTGCCCAAGGAAAAGAGCGAAACGGAGCTTACTACACACGGCGGCAATTACAGCCGTCGTATGAAAGCGGGAGATACCGCGTCGGAGTGTGTGCTGAAAGCAAACGGCGACGAGAAAAAGGAAAAAGACGAAAGCCCGCGCGACCTATACATTTTCTGTAAGGACGAAAGCGGACTTTTCACAGAGCTTGACAGTAAGCTGTCTGTGCCGTTAATGCCCGAATGGGAAGAATACTTTATACGCGAATTAAAGGATAGGAGGATTCTTAAAAAGCTTAATGTATTCAGCACCAATACGGAATTTGCGGCTTATGCGGTAACGCTTAAAAAGGGTGAAACACAAATAGCAAAGGTTCTGACGGACGGGCTTGAATCGGGGGAAATATGTATTCCGAACGCAAAACGGGACGATACGGCGTTTATGGATATAGAAACCTTTACGCAATATCTTAATGCTTTCGGCAAGGATATTGCGAAGAAAATTCAGGCAACATTTAAGCCTGTTTTTAACCCCGCCGAGGAAAGCATTTGCCCGGAGCTTAACGAAGTAAATGAGAATATCCGGCAGAATACCGGATATTCTCTTTACGAGGCACAGTTGGCAGGAGTTGAGGCTATTAAAAGACAGCTTAAAAAGGAAAAAATGACAATGCTTGTATCGGGCTGCGGTACGGGCAAAACCAAAATAGGCTCAGCAGCGCTGTACGCCTACCAAAAATCCATAGGCGGCGGCAGGCGTATAAATGTTATTACCTGCCCGTCACACGTGGCAAAGAAATGGGTGCGCGAGCTTTACGAAACCGTACCGAACTGTATTGCGAGGGTAGTATCAAGCATTACGGATGTTGACCGTATGTACGAATTGTACCGCACAACGGATAAACCCGTTTTTATGGTGCTTTCAAAGGAAAGCGCAAGAAGCGGTTATCTGCGTAAACCTACCGTTATGTGGAACAAACGCAGAAAAGGATTTATCTGCCCTGTATGCGGCGCGGTTCAGGAAATGACGGTAACGACCGACGGAATATCATATACCGTCCCTGCGGACAGTATTTTCTTCCATGAGGAAAACAACAAAAACCATAAATGCAAAAGCTGTAAAACCGTTTTATGGGAGGCAGATAATCCCGACTGCTTAGACCCCGCCAAAAACGAATGGGTAAGAATAGGCGGTTACGGATATATCCACCGTAAATTTGCCGCGCGCGGTTTAAGCACGGTTAAAACCGACGGTATGAAAAAGCAGGTGTACGCCGTTATGGAAAATTCCGACGGCTTATTCCCGGCACAGGGAGCATACCGCAAATTCCCGCTTTCACGATATATTAAGCACCGTTTCAAAAAAATCGACGCATATATCTGTGACGAGCTGCACGAATATTCGGGCGAAAGCGCACAGGGTGAGGCCATGGCGGAAATAGCCGGTATTGCAAAAAAGGTTATTGCTATGACAGCAACCTTAATAAACGGCTATGCCAAAGGTACGTTTTATCTGCTGTTCAGACTGAAACCCCGCTTAATGTTAGCTGACGGCTTTAAGTACAACGACGCGAGGAAGTTCTGTCAGCGTTACGGTGTGGTAGAGAGCATATATGAAACTCCCGAAACAAAGTTTAACGTTGCCTCAAAGAACCGGACGCAAAAGGTACGCGAGAAATTCCTGCCGGGTATTTCGCCTATCGTTTATTCAAGATACCTTATGGAAAACACGGTGTTTTTATCTCTATACGATATGGCAAAGGATTTGCCGGAATATGAGGAAATTCCGGTTGCCTGCGAAATGTCCGAAAGCGTGGAAAAGGAATACAGGCATATGGAGGATGAATTCCGTACCGTAATGCGAAAGGACAGACGGCTTGCTAACAAGCTGCTGTCCCCCTATCTTAACCTGCTTACAGCATACCCGGATCAGCCTTACGGCCATTCGCCTGTAATCGCAGGAGATTTTTCTATCGTCCCCAAGGACTTTACAGACGAGCCGAACGATAAGCTGAATAATGTGCTGGAACTTGTGCGGAAAAAGGTAGCCGCAGGCGAAAGGGTTATTATTTACACCGCCTGGGTGCGCTTAGATACTCAGCCGCTTTTAACAGACAGGCTTAAAGAAATGGGAATTAAAGCCTGCATTTTAAAGCAGAACGTGAAAGCCATAAAGCGTGAGGACTGGGTGCAGAAAAAGCTGAACGAGGGTATGCAGGTCCTTATAACCAACCAAAAGTTAGTTGAAACAGGGCTTGACCTCAATGATTTTACCACCCTTATATTTTTCAACCTCTCGTTTAACCTTTATGTGTTAAGGCAGGCGTCACTACGCAGCTGGCGTATAAACCAGACCGCGCCCAAAATTGAAGTGTATCTTTTTTATTTTGCGGATACAATGCAGCAGCGGGCGTTAAAGCTTATGGCGTCAAAGCTTGCGGCGGCGACAATGATTGAGGGTCAGCTGTCCGAGGAGGGATTAGCGGCACTGTCGCAGAACACGGATATGACTACTCAGTTGGCAAGGGAGCTTGCAAGCGGCATTAAGGAAAGCGTTGAGGATCTTACGGCAACCTTTAAGAAAATGGCGGTTAAAAACGACAGGGAAACGAAAAAGCCGGAGCTTAAAGTTATTAAGCCGGAAGTACCTATGCTGCCCGAACCCGAAACGGCAACTCAAGACAAACAGTTGACGCTATTCGACCTGTTAGCGTCATAGAGATGAATAAGGAGACAGAAAAATGATATTAACAGAAGAAAAAGCCGCGTTTGCGGCGGAACAGCACGGAGTTATAACGCAATACCTGAAAGAACGAGGACTATCCCCCGATGAATACTACGATACCGTTGTATTCGCGTTTTTGGATTGCGTTATCTCCGGCAAAGACAATTTTAAAAAGCGCGCATATGCGGCGATGGACAGAGCGGTTGCGGCAGTAAAGGCGGAAAGCGAGGGGAACGTTATAAGCCTGTTCTGCAACGACGACTATTACCGCATTGTTGAGGAAACCTTAGCGGACGAGCGCGACGGTATAGCCGAACTTTTGGAGCGCATACAAATATCCGAGCTTTTAAACGCCTTTGAACAAAACGAGCGCGAAGTGCTGACACTGCTGCTTGACGGCTTTAAGCTGACGGAAATATCCTTTAGACTCCAAAAAAGCCTATGCGAGCTGGATAATATAATGCAGAACATCCGCACCAAAACGGCAGGCATTCTGCCCGCCGCAGCGTGAAAGGGGTACATATGAACTTTAAAAGAGAAATAATTGCAAAAATACGCTTACTATTCCGTTCCATAAAAGCCAAGCACGCCAAGAAAAAGCTGCTTGAAGCCTTTAAAAATTATCCTCAGAGCATAAGAAAATTATCTGCCGCTTACGAGAATTTTTTAAAGGCGATACAGGCAGAGCAAAGAGCGGTGGTTACACTGAAAGCGCTTAAAACACAGTATTCCCGCAGACCTATACTTATGAAGATGCGGGATATAGGGCAGTATACGTTGAGCCGAAAGGCAAAGGAAATACTTTCGGAAACAGATATTGCCTGCGCGCTTGAACGCCACAAATGCGGCGACTGGGGAGAAATCTCCCCGGAGGACTGGGCGCGCTGCAACGCCTGTATGGAAACGGGGTACGGTTATGTGTATTCCCGGCATAAAACGGCAGGTAGCCGGTATTTCTGCGTTATAACCGACTACGCAAAGCCAAAAACCAGAATTGTAACCGAGGAGGAATTATTGAATGCTGGCGGAAATAGTACCGGAGCTGTTTATGAAGAATCTCAGAGCTATCCCCTCAAAAAAGCAGGTTAATCACCTTAAAAGGCTCAAAGAAATATCTTCGGGAGTTGCGTATCTTTACAAGGCGGTAATACTCCCCAAAATGCAGGGAAAAGAAGTAAATACCGGAAAGGTTAATATGACTGCGTTTGACCGCATGGATATTGAAACAGTATGCGACTATTACAAGGAAAATATTGCCGCAGACCGACCGGAAAACAAGGCGCTTTTTGAGTTGTATTCAAAAATAGCGTATACTCCGCCGCTCAATTCACATTCGGACTTTATCTAAAGGGGTGGTTTTGTGTTTGATAGCTATATAGGAGATATAGACCATGATATTTCTGTTCTCGCTATGGATAAGATACTGTATGACAACGGTTTTTCCGTAACGGACAGTGAAATTCATTCAGACAGCGAATATAACACCTTTTTTGAAGCATTGCTTTCTATGGACGGATATATTGACGAGGACGAAAGTGATGAAACGGATTTTACGGTAATGGTTTTCAGAAACGGCTGCCTTAAAAGATATATCGGTCTTGCGCTGAAATACGGCAGCATGAACGGCATACCTAAAGGCAATAACTTTTGGATAAGCCGCCTTGAAACGCACATAAACAATAAAATGCGCTCTATCGGGGATTATTCGTATAACTGGGATTACAATGTCTCGTCAACAAGAAAGGCTTTTTTGAAGGTATATATAGGTCCGGAATTCTACCAGACAGTAAGTATGATAAAAGCCGTCGCCTCTATACTGAATTTTGCAGAGGTCTCCTGCGGGGAGCTTGAAAGGCTGACGGACAAAAAAACGGCGAAAATAATTCCTATGAAAAAACAGAAAGAAAGGAAGATGGCAGCATAATGAAACGCGACAGATTATCCATTCATATCTCGGACAGTGCGGAAATAGCGGTTGAGGAAAGAAGAAACGGCATTAAACGTATTAAAAATATCTCAATCAATGATCTGCTTGTCTGCATAAAAAGCAGTCTTCGGGAAATAAAGCCGGTATACCATGCCGTATTACCCAAAAACGCGCTGTTTTACAGCTGTTGCCCGGAAACCGGAAATTTCTCCGCAGCGATAGAATATCCGTACTCAAAAGCCACCGTTACATATATGGCGACCGAGTACCCGGACTTTCCGCTGCCGAAGCTTGTATTCGGCTTTAAGATAGGCGGCAGCGGCAAAATCCTACGGGTATATTTAGGCGTTGCCGAAAACGGAATACTGAGAGAAAATTCAAAAATGTTTGTTTATCCGTTTTCAAATGTAAGCAACAACTTCTCCTTATGTACCGGAGAAAATGAGCTGCCGAAAATCAACTCGCCCTATTCCCTTTCCAATATGCCGGACTATATTTTAAGTATGCCGGATAATGACGATCACTTCGAGCCGAAAAAAAACAGACTGCATCTCGGTCATAGGGAGCTGATGGAGCATTTGGCAGATAAGACGCCCGAATACTATTATTCGGATGTTCTTATTCCATCGGGTAAAATGCTTGCGGATTTTTACGAGGAGGTGTCGTTATGATGAAGACACAAAACCAAAACTGTCGCATAGGAGGAATCGCTTAATGGCAGTAAGACTTACAATCGTTCCGGAGCTGCTTATAAAAAATCTGACGGCTCTGCCGACAGAAAAGCAGGATGAAAACTTTGAGAACCTCAAAACACATTCACCGGGAGCAGCTTATCTTTGCGAAAAGATTTTGTTTCCCTTAATTCACGGGGAAAAGCTCAATACGCGCGAGCTGGATATGTCCGCCTTTTCTGTTACGGATATTCCAAAGGTGGCCGAGTATTACGACGAGCATTTTTCATATGACTGTGACGAAAACGAGCAACTTGTATATTTCTGCAAAAAATTATGCGAAAAAGTGCCGCTTGCTCAAAAAACAGAATTTATATAACGGAGGCTGAGTATGTGAATATGTTTAAAGATTTTTCCGATGAGCTTTCAGGCTGCCTGAATATTTTAACCGTCTTAAAAACCTTTTATGACTGCGGAATTTCGTTTTCGGATACAGAAATAAAGTCGGATTACCTCTATGACATTATTCTTGACGCAATGACTTCATTGGGTTGTTGGTTGGACTATAACGAGGAATACGACTGCGATCTATGGTATATCTGTCCGGACGAGCTTAATGAATTTACGGAGCTTGCCGCCGAATACGGAACAGCACACGGCTTGAAATTTTCGGAGAATTACTGGTTTTGCAAGCTTAAAAAAAGGTAGAATCGGAGCTGGAAAGTTTCCGGAATGAGAATGGTTATAATTATTGTGAGTGCGAGCATGTAATTCGGAGCAAAGACAGCTACATAAAAGTAACGCTTGGCTGCGATAATTTAACGGATATGGAACTCCTTAATGCGGCACTTTCCCTTTACCTCTTTTTGAGGAAGTCAATAAAAACGCTTTCGGAAAAGCTTAAAGCCGAAAAGCCTAAGATCATATCTATGGAACAGCCGCAGGAAAGGATGGCAGCATAATGAATAAAGAAAGAGTTTCCATACACATTTCAGATTCCGCGCAAATATTTATAGAGCAAACGGTCGGCGGCACAAAGGTCACAAAAAGCGCTCAGCTTGACGATATTCTTCTGTGCCTGCAAAGCAGCATAAAGCCTGCTGCGTCGGCGTACAGTGCGGTATTGCCGCCGAACACCCTATTTTACAGCCATTTGACGGATACCGACGCGTACTCCGTGGCGCTCGAATACCCCTACAACACAGCCGACATTACATATATGGAAACGGAATACCCGGACTTTCCGCTGCCGAAGCTCGTGTTCGGCTTTAAGGTAAACCGTGACGGCAAAATTCAGGCGGTATATTCAGGCGTTACCGAAAACTGCACATTGCGCGAGGACACACCGATGTATTTTTATCCGTTATCCAATGTAGATGCCCATAACTTTCAGCTTTGCACAGGAGACAATGAATTGCCGGAAATATCTTCCCCCTACCTGCTCGGCAACATTATGGATTACATTTTAGGTCTTCCGAACAATGACGATCATTTTGATCTTGAGCACAACGAACCTGAACTGTGCCAGCGCGAGTTAATGGATCATCTGTCAGATAAGTCTCCCGAATATTATTATTCGGATATTCTTATTCCTTCGGGTAAAACGCTTGCGGACTTTTATGGGGAGGTGTCTTTATGACCGAAGCGCAAAAGCAGAAGCTCTTACTACCTTTTCCTGCCTCGGATATTGAATGGCGAACGGCGTATACAAACACGGAAAAGACCAAGGGCTTTGCCGTACCGTTTGTAAATTCGCGTGCTATTCAAGAGCGGTTAGATGAAATATTCGGGCCTGAAAACTGGCAGAACGAATTTACGGTAGCTCCGAGCGCTGAGGGCAAGTCATCTGCGTATGTATGCGCAATTTCCGTTTACAGCCCCGAAAGAAACGAATGGATAAAAAAATCCGACGGTTCGGGAGCTACGGATATTGAACCCGTAAAGGGCGGACTTTCGGGCGCATTGAAACGCGCGGCGTCCGTTCTCGGAATCGGCAGATACCTTTACACCCTTGAGGGTAAGTGGGTTAAAATTGAGCCGAAAGGAAAATTCTTTGTTATACAGGAAAGCGAATACAAGGATTTAGCCGTACATTATAACCAACAGATGGCCGCACGGAAAAAAGCGCAAAAGGCAGGAAATGCTCCGGCAGAACCGCCTGAAACGAACGCAGCGCCTAAAGCTGCCGAGAAACCGCAGGAAAACACCGCGGGCATTAAATTCCGTGTGGTGAAATCCGTAGTGCGTAACGGCGCTAAGGGTACGCAGACAGCGCTTACCTTAGAAACCCCGCAGAACCAGCTTATAACGGGATATATGCAGGGCAATCCGGATCTCAAAGACGGGCAGATTATCTGCAATGTTAAAATCGAGGAACGGGAAAGCGCAGCGATAGGAAAGTACAAAATTATACGCGGCTTTGAAAAAGCGGCATAAGCAAAAGATGCAAGCTAAAAAAGGAGACAGAAAGATAATGAAAAAGAACGCACAAACAGCAACGGCAGTCATAGTTATATCCGCAATTCTTCTGCTGACGGTTACGGCGGAAACGGCAATAC
>ERZ826613.943-NODE-943-length-38800-cov-7.224777_pt1 | contig 38800 bp, 35 predicted proteins | sample MGYA00519925_ERZ826613 | MGnify/ENA primary metagenome ERZ826613 (study PRJEB31778, sample SAMEA3449236) | human gut metagenome | biome: human gut; feature: human-associated habitat; material: faeces | place: United Kingdom | collected 2010/2012 ... | reverse complement strand
TAAACTTAAAAAACGTATCACTATGATGTTAAAAGAAAAATCGAATCCGTGGGCAAGATTGAAGTATTTATATATACTTCCGGTAGCTGCCATTGCAGTAACTGCTTTTGCCCGTCCTGAAATCTCGGAAACCGCAGAAGAGATTTCAAGAATGTCGGATGCACTCGGAATGGAACAAGCAAGCTTGCTCTTCTCTCGTTTGCATGACATTTCTGCCGCCAAAGTTAATGATTTGACAGCAATTGTGGAAGCAAAAGCCGTAAAAACTACGGAAGAACCAGTACAGGTAGCTCCAGTACTGAAAGATACAGCTAAACCCGTGGAGGTGAAGTATATTCCTGTAGAAGTGACTGAGAAGCTACAGGGTACTCCCTTCTTCGAGGTGGTGGAGCAAATGCCGGAGTATCCGGGTGGTATGGCTGCTGCGATGGAGTATATTCAGAAGAATATGCGTTATCCTGAAACTGCAAAGAAGAATGGTACACAGGGACGCGTTACGGTGCAATTTATTGTCGATAAGGAAGGGAATGTGACGGAACCGAAGGTGATCCGTGCCGTAGATAAAGATCTGGATGCTGAGGCTATCCGGTTGGTAGGAACGATGCCGAAGTGGAAACCAGGTATGCAGAAAGGACAAGCGGTAGCAGTGAAGTATACATTGCCGGTAATGTTCAGACTGGAAGGGGGAGAGATGAAAAGTTCTCGTACTGTAGAGATGAGCAGACGCCCTGGAAGTTTATTGGATAGTGCTTTGGTTATAGTGGATGGCAAGGAAGTTACCCAGTCTATATTGAATGCAATAAATGTCGACAGGATAATGAGTTTTAGCGTCTTGAAGGATGCGGCTTCTACTGCAATATATGGAGAGAGAGGCAAGAATGGGGTTATATTGATTACTTTGAAAGAAGATAAAGAAGAATACCATCCATCAGAAACCTATACACTAAAGAATACTAATGATCCCGTGGTTTTGGGAGTGAAAGGTACAGGAAAATTTACTACTGTCAATGGAGTGCAAGGTATCTATATAAATAGTAAGAAGGCAAATCGGGGAGATGTGACCTTTTTTGTAGATGGTGTGAAAATTGATTCCAGCGTTGCGGACATAGGTGAGGTAGTACCGGCTGAAAGAATTGAAAGCATGAGTGTTGAGAAAGGAACAGACGGCAAAGGCCAGATTTATATCACTACCAAAGACAAAAGAGGAGTTGAGAAGACTTCTGCCAAAGGTGATATGAAAGTGGAAGGTATTGTGCAGGATAAAGACGGAGAACCTGTCGTAGGTGCTGCCATACTGATAGAAGGAACAAAAAGCGGCAGTATAACCGATGTGGATGGTCGCTTTGTCCTATCTGCTTCAAAAGGCGATAAACTGGTTGTTTCTTATATTGGCATGAAAACTGCTAAAGTAAAGGCGGAGCCGAAGGTGACAGTTACTTTGAAAGATGAATAATCAAAGATATTTTATATGAAAAGGAATTCTCTCTTTTTGTTTCTCTCTATGATGTTCGTTTGGGTGGGGCTTTGCTCCGCCCAAACTAGTAGTGATAAGTATGTTCTCATTGACGGATGTTTTTTCAATGGTATGCCTCCGGGAATTCGGACTGATGAAGGTGCCCAGATGATTATGCTGACAGATGAGGAAGGACATACCGCATTGGAAATACGTCTGAATAAAGGCAAAACTTTACCGGACTATGCAATGAAATATCGGGTTTCCGTAGAAAAAGTACCCGGAGGAGAGGAATTATTGCAGATTTCCCGTTCAGGAGCGCAAAAGCCGATGGCGATTGCAGCGACTAATACAGTAACTCTTGATAAATGGGTAGGAAAACCATTCCCGGACTTTAAGGTAAAGGATACGACGGGACGGGTATGGACAAAGGCGGATATCATTGGAAAGCCTTTCGTTCTGAACTATTGGCACACAGGTTGCAGACCGTGTATCAAGGAGATGCCGGAACTGAATGAATGGATGAAAATCTGTCCGGATGTGACTTATTTCTCTACTACTTGGAATACAGCGGAGCAGATAAAGAAGATAGTGGAAAACCGTCCTTTCCTTTTTACGCATATTGCCGATGAATTATTTTTCTTCAATTTGTTTAAAGTACAGGTCACGCCGACTACATTGTTGGTAGATAAGAAAGGTATTATCCGCTATTGGGAAGAAGGTACAAGCGAGAGTAAACGGGCCTATTTGCTTGATAGACTAAAGGAATTATCAGCCGAATAATCAACTTTGTTTCTTATTTCTTTGTTTAAATCATTACTTTTAAGTATTTTTGTTTGAGACGGTTTAGTATTCTATCACTTAAAAGATAATGCTATGAGACAAGGAAAACAAATTCACCAGGGATATAGCTTCTTTTGGGGAGTATTTCTATTATTAGTGATGTCTGCCGCTATATCTATTCATGCTGAAGCCCCTTCTACAAAGGAGCTTGTACTTTTCAAAGATACTTTGAAGAATGATACCATTGTGCCGCAGTCTCCGAAGAAAAATGGCACATTCGTTATTAGAGATCGCATTCCTATTCCATCTGATGAGCCTTTATTTATAGTAAATGGAATGGAACTTCCCTATGAGATTTTTGCAGCATTGAACCCCGCGCATATTGAAAGTCTTGAAGTTTTGAAAGATGCTTCAGCTACTGCCATTTATGGCACACGTGGAATAAATGGGGTCATTATTCTGAAGTTGAAAACTCCACAACAGGTAAAGGAGGAAAAAAACATTAAGAAAATAGATGATTTTCTCAAGCCAAAGGGAGTGAACAGGAGGAATGCGCGTTACTATATTAGCGGTAAAGAAGTTCCGGCCAGTACTGCGTATCAAACGAGTATTGAGCAAATGGAAGTGAAGACCGGTGCAGACGGAATACTGGAAATTTATATTAAACCAATGATTTTCCTAAGGGGAGAATATGAATAAAAGTGATTGTCAAGAGCGGAATGATTAAAGATTATGGAATAGGAAATACCTGATAACTAATGTTGAAACAAATATCCTTATTAATCCTGTGTGCGGCAGCAATTGTTTGGTTCGCTACTCCTGTGCAAGCCTGTACTTCTGCTGTTGTATCGGGTAAAGTAACACCCGACGGTCGCCCCCTGCTTTGGAAAAACCGTGATACGGACTTTATGCAAAACCATATTGATTATGTGAAAGGCGAGAAGTATAATTTTATTGCTGTAGTGAATAGCGCCAATGCATATCTGAAAGAGGCATGGATGGGAACTAATTCCTCAGGATTTGCTTTGATGAATACACAATCGTATAATCTGGTGGATGTAAAGGGTGATGAAGAGCGGGGGGCAGCCAATGGGCGTGTTATTTATCGTGCACTCGAAGTTTGTGCAACGGTAGAGGAGTTCTGTCATTTTCTGGATACCATTTCCAAGCCCAGCGATATCGAAGCTAATTTTGGTGTAATCGATGCACAAGGCGGGGCAGCTATGTTTGAGGTAGATTATCATAAATATATGATGTATGATGCCAATAACCCGAAGGACGCTCCTTATGGTTATATTGCCCGTACCAACTTTTCTTTTGCTGGTAAGGTGAACGAGGGTGCCGGTTATGTGCGCTATATGGAAGCAGACCAGGTGCTGATGAAAGCTTCGGCTACGGGTAGTATTACCCCACAGTTTATTTTCAATGATTTATCGCGTTCGTTCCGTAACCGTATGCTGGATATTGATTTGCGTAGCGGGGCATATAATCGTCCTCAGGCGTCGGGTTGGTTTGTAGATCAGGATTTCATTCCGCGTAGCAGTACATCGTGTTCGGTAGTGGTACAAGGTGTGAAACCGGGTGAAAAGGCCGAACTGACTACCATGTGGACACTGTTAGGTTATCCTCCTACCGGTATAGCTGTGCCACTGTGGGTGAAAGATGCCGGTAAACTTCTTCCCGGAATGGTACGTTTCGGCAAAGAACATGAGGCAGCTCTGCTCAGTGATTGGTCACTTCGTTTGGCAGACAGAGTTTTCAGCTATAAGCAGGGAATGGGTACCGGACGTTATCTGAATTGGGAGAGATTGTATAGTCCTGAGAAAGGTGACGGTTATATGACAGCAATTACTGCGGTAGAAGATGAAGTATTCCGTACGACGAAGCCATTGCTGGAAGAGTGGTACAAAAAAGGAAGCCTCGATATCCAAGCAATACCGAAGCTATATGACGAACTGGAATCATCCATCAGAATGATTTATCAGAGTTTACTGGAATCAGAATAGAGAACTTACATTACCGAACGGAGGTACGCCAGTATCTCCGTTTCTTGTTTCGGATGGAACCAACGGATTTCTTCATCTCTCTTGAACCATGTCATCTGCTTGCGTGAATAGATGCGGGAGTTCTGTTGTATTTTCTCTATGGCAAAAGGCAAGGTCCATTCTCCGTCGAGATATTTGAACATCTCTTTATAACCTACCGTATTCAATGAATTAAGTGCCCGATAAGGATATACCTTTCTGGCTTCTTCTTCCAAGCCATCCTCTATCATAATCTCTACCCGTCGGTTAATGCGGTCGTAAAGTTCTTCCCGGTCGCGCGTCAATCCTATTTTGATGATGCGGAAGGGGCGTTCTTTTTTCTGTTGTGTACGGAATGAGGTGTAGGTCTTCCCTGTCATATAGCATATCTCCAGTGCATGGATTACGCGTTTAGGATTCTTCAGGTCTACTATTTTGTAGTATTCAGGATCGAGTAACTTTAGCTCTGCGCACAATCTTTCCAGACCTTCCGTTTCATACTTATGTAGCATCACCTGGCGTGTTTCAGCATCTACGGTCGGAATATCGTCAATGCCTTTGCAAACGGCATCCACATACATCATAGAGCCACCGGTAAGCAATACTGTATCCTGTTCGGTAAATAAGGTTTCCAGAAGTTTCAGTACTTCCGCTTCATATTGGGCGGCACTGTAATAATCGGTGAGTTGCAAGGTTCCTACAAGGTAATGTTTCACGCGTTGCAGTTGCTCGGGGGTAGGGGCTGCTGTCCCTATTTTCAAATCGGCATAGAGTTGCCGGGAGTCTGCGGAAACGATGCAAGTTTGGTAATGCTCTGCCAGCCGCAGGCTGAGTTCGGTCTTTCCTACTCCGGTCGGTCCAATAAGCACTATCAGGGTTTTCATAAGGAAATGGTATTTAGAGAATCATTTCCCATCTGCAGATAACGCGGATAACGCAGATCTCTTCTAGGCTTAAGTCTTTCAAATCTGTGTTATCCGCGTTATCTGCGGATGAAAAATTTAAAATAATATTAGAACTTTTCTTCCTCGAACGGTGCTGCGCTACCTTCGCCTCCGCCCATGTCGAAACCTTCCTGGTCGAATTCTTCCAGATCAAAGTCCTGATCTCCATAGAAGTTTTCATCCAGATCAAGCGATCCGCTGTTGGCTGCCATTTCTTCGAAGTCAATTGTCTGTTTCGGAGCATCACCTTCCTTCTTGGTACACTTGGCACCTTTCATTTCTTTTCCGGTAATGATCTCGGAGAGTTCAATGAAGAAACAGCGTTCTGTCATGTAGTCGAACACATAGAGTAACTTCTGCTTTTCATCTTCTATCAGTTCGCTGATAGTGGTGTCTTTCATTACCCAACTGTCCATCTCCGGATTGTCATCCATCTCTTCCAGTGTAATTTCCTTTTCTTTTTCCCAATCATCATCACAGATGAAGAAAGAAGTCATCTGGTCGTTAGTATAACCTACTGACTTCACTATAGCCTCATGGAAGTCGTAGAATGTAGCTTCCGGGTCAATTTGTATTTCTCTTACGAAGTCGTCCACTTCATCGGAGATAAGTGTAAATCTGTATATCATATTCTAATTACTTTATCGTTTTATCATCTAATAATACCACGTTCGGAGTCACGGATGAAGCTGACAATGTATTCGATTTCCGGGCTCGTCGGAATTTCTTCTTCTATTTTCTTTAATGCGTCTGAAGTGTTCAATCCACTCTGATAAATGATACGGTATGCGTTGTGTATATTCTCAATGGTTTCATTGGAGAATCCGCGACGACGCAACCCGATAATGTTGATACCGCTGTAAGCAATCGGTTCCCGACCTGCAATGATGTACGGCGGAATATCCTTACTGAAACGGCAACCTCCTTGTATCATTCCGTATCCACCTACACGGCAGAACTGATGCATCAATACATTGGCACTGATAATGGAGAAATCGTCTATTACAATCTCACCTGCCATTTTAGTAGAGTTACCAATGATACAGTAATTACCGACAAGGGCATCATGAGCTACGTGCACACCTTCCATCAACAGGTTGTTGTTACCGATAATGGTTCTGCCTTTGGCAGCTGTACCGCGATTGATGGTAACATTTTCACGAATGGTATTGTTGTTACCAATTTCAGCGGTACTCTCTTCTCCCTGAAATTTCAGGTCCTGAGGGATGGCACCGATAACAGCTCCCGGAAAAATAGTATTTCCATTGCCGATACGTGAACCGTACAGAATGTTGGCATTTGCCATAATCTTGTTGTTATCGCCGATTACCACATTCTTGTCGATGAATACAAAAGGAGCAATCTCTACGTTTTCCCCGATTTTTGCCTCGGGATGAATATACGCTAAGGGACTTATCATGCTGATTTATGATTTATGATTTATAATTTATGAGATATTCGCGCTTATTATTAGCCACGAATAAATCTTAAATCATAAATCCTTTTACTTGTTCTTAACTATTTGTGCCATAAACTCTGCCTCGCAAACCACTTTCTCGCCTACGAACGCATAACCTTTCATCGTGGAAATGCCACGGCGGATAGGTGCAAGCAGTTCTACGCGGAAGATAAGGGTGTCACCCGGCACTACCTTTTGACGGAACTTCACACCATCTATCTTCATGAAGTAGGTAGAGTAGCGTTCGGGTTCGTCTACGGAGTTCAATACAAGCAGACCGCCTACCTGTGCCATAGCTTCAACCTGCAACACACCCGGCATTACCGGTTCCTGTGGGAAGTGCCCCTGGAAGAAAGGCTCGTTGGCAGTGATATTCTTCACGCCTACAATATAATTGGCACCTATTTCAATTACCTTGTCTACCAATTGGAATGGGTAACGGTGTGGCAACAGTTCGCGGATACGGTTTACATCCATGACGGGTTCGCGGTTACAGTCGTAAGTCGGAGCCTGTATATCATGCAGGCGGATTTCCTTACGCATCTGGCGGGCGAACTTGTTATTAATGGTATGTCCCGGACGGGTAGCGATGATACGTCCCTTGATAGGTTTGCCTATCAAAGCCAAGTCACCGATTACGTCGAGCAGTTTGTGACGGGCACATTCATTGGCCCATACCAGCGGTTTGTGGTTGATATAACCCAGTTGCTTGGCATCCATGTGGGGAACTCCCATCACATCGGCCAACTTATCGAAGTCTTCCTGAGACATTTCTCGTTCGTAGATAACGATGGCATTGTCCAAATCACCGCCTTTGATGAGACCGGCCTGCAACAGTGGTTCGATCTCGCGTACGAATACGAATGTACGGCTGCCGGCTACTTCATCTCGGAATTTCGACATATCCTCCAGCGTTGCAAACTGATTGGGAATGATGGTCGAGTCGTAAGATACCAGTACATTCAGACTGAAGTTCTCGTCGGGCAACACGATAATGGAAGAACCGGTCTTTTCATCGCGAAACTCGATTTTTGACTTGATGATATAGAAATCTTTAACGGCATTTTGTTCTTCTGTACCTACGCGCTCTATTTCTTGTGCATAATATTGGGCGCTACCGTCCAGAATAGGAAACTCAGGACCGTTGACTTGTATCAGGCAGTTGTCTATGCCTAAGGCGTAAAGGGCTGCCATGCCGTGCTCTACAGTGCTAACCTTCACACCATTCTTGGAAAGGACGGTGCCGCGAGTGGTTTCAGTCACATTGTCCGCAACCGCATCAATGGTAGGTTGTCCCTCCACGTCGATGCGCTGGATTTTATATCCGTGGTTGTCCGGAGCAGGATTGAAAGTAACGGTCAGGTCAAGTCCCGTGTGAAGGCCTTTACCACTGAGGGAAAAACTGTCTTTCAGAGTCTTTTGTTTCAACATTTGTTACTTATTTATTTGTTGTTTTAATTCATTCAGTTCTTTACGGAGCTGGCGGAGTTCTGTTAGCATATCCGGTAGGTTCCGTTGGGCAACGGAGGCTTTGAAGTATTGCTTCAGCTCCATGGGAGGAGTACCGATTAACTGGCTGCCATCCTTAATATTGCTGGGAACACCAGACTGTGCTCCGAGGTTCACTTTGTTTCCAATATGGATATGTCCTGCAATGCCTACCTGACCGCCAAACATACACCATTCGCCTACTTTGGTAGATCCTGCAATACCCACTTGCGCCGCCATAACGGTATTTGCACCGATTTCGTCATTGTGGGCTACTTGTATCAGGTTGTCCAGTTTCACACCTTTGTGTACGATAGTTGCCCCCATTGTAGCACGGTCTACACAAGTGTTTGCACCTATCTCTACATTGTCTTCCAGTATTACGATACCGATTTGAGGTATTTTTTCGTAACCTTCGGGAGTTGGGGCGAAACCAAAACCATCCGCACCGATCACACAACCGGAATGCAGGATGCAATGATTGCCTATCCGGCAGTCATGATAAATGGTTGTATTGGCATATAAGATACAATCACTGCCTATTTTGGCACCGCTACCGATAGTCGCATGCGGATGTATCATTGTATTGTCTCCTACTTCTGCGTATTCACCAATGCAAGCGAAGGGCGCAATGTAAACATCCTTTCCGATTTTAGCAGTTTCTGCAACGAAAGCTAACGGATCAATACCAACACGTTTAGGCTTACTTTGTTCGTAAAGGTTGAGCAATTTAGCCAAACTTTCGTAGGCATTATCCACCTTAATTAAAGTAGCTTTTATTTCTTGTTCAGGAACGAAGTCTTTGTTTACCAGTACAATACTGGCTTGGGTTTCGTAGATATAAGATGTATATTTGGGGTTGGACAGAAACGATATAGCACCGGGGATGCCTTCTTCTATCTTGGCAAAAGTATGTACAGTTGCATTCTCGTCTCCAACGATTTCTCCTTGGATAAATGTTGCAATTTGTTTAGCAGAGAACTCCATTGTCTTATTCTTGTTAGATGGTTTCAAATCACAAATAACGGACTTTTTTTTTATATTTCCTTGTCCTTGGGTGAATATTTTATACTTATCTATGCAAACGTTGGTAGCAAAGATAGTATTTTTTTACCTTCTTGGACAATAGGGAAATATTGAGCATGTCCGATGCTTCAGCAATATTCTTAATACTTCCGTCTTTATAAAGGATATCAATACTATCGTCTGCCGGGTCGTACATATTCTTCTCGATGCTGGGGGTAGAGACGAAATAGCTCGCTTCAGAGAGGGGTATGTCCAGTTGCTGACTGATTTGCAAAGTTAACTCTTTTTTTCTTTTTTCACATATTGGTTCGGTAGAAATTTCCACTTTGAAGATATTACGGTTGATCATACCGAGACTCAACGTGGACAGAACCTTGTCACTGTGGGTGCTCCAGACCTTTAATGCGGTCCATATATCATTGTCGTCCAGTTGGATAAAGTTCTCCAGGCACTCCGGATTGTTATAGAAAGTTTCCTTGTTGATGTCATTGTAAAGGAAAAAACGCAATGCCGGTGAAGCAAATAATTCTACACCTTTACTTGCTAATTCTTTGGCACGGAGCAGGGCGCTGATGAGCATTTTCTCGTATGCTACGGACGTTTTGTGCAGATATACCTGCCAGTACATCAAGCGGCGGGCAGTGAGGAAGTTCTCAATGGAGTAGATACCTTTGGATTCTACCACGAGATGGTCTTCTTTCACATCGAGCATCTTGATGATGCGTGCCGAGCCGATGTTGCCTTCTGTTACGCCGGTATAGAAACTGTCGCGGCGAAGGTAGTCCATGCGGTCCATGTCAAGTTGTCCGCTGACCAGTTGGTGCAGGAACTTCTTGGGGTATTCGTCCTTGAATATCTGGATGGCAAGTGTGAGTTGCCCGTTCATTTCTTTGTTGATACGTTCCATCAGCATGAGGGAGATATCCTCGTGGGATACGCCCTGTACGATGGTGTCTTCCAGTACATGAGAGAAAGGACCGTGTCCGATGTCATGCATCAGAATGGCTGCCTGTACTGCTTCGGCTTCACTATCAAAAATGAAGTTTCCCTTGCTGGCGAGCTGCTGGACAGCTTCGCTCGTCAAATGGAAAGCTCCCAACGAATGTTGAAAGCGCGTGTGCTGTGCACCGGGATAAACCACAGACGACAAGCCCAGTTGCTTGATGCGGTTTAAACGCTGCAAAAGGGGATGCCGCACGATGTCGTACAGCAACCCCTTCGGGATATTGATGAACCCGAATACCGGGTCGTTAATGATCTTTCGTTCGAACACGTTGTTAGTGATTAAGGGTAAGTGATAAGTGATTAGGCGTTAATCACTCCCTTCAACTGTTCCGCCATCTGCTGTTGCACTTCCTTTGCGGCGTTGCGTGCAGCTTCTGCAAATTTTTCAGTCTTATCCACATAGATGATGCCACGGCTGGAGTTTACAATCAGTCCGCAAGTGGAGTTCATGCCATACTTACAAACTTCTTCCAGTGAGCCACCCTGTGCACCTACACCCGGCACAAGCAGAAAGTGGTTGGGAACAATCTTGCGGATATCTTCGAAAGCGCGGCCTTGTGTGGCACCTACCACGTACATCATCTGTCCGTCGTTGGCCCATTCCTGAGACTTGCGCAGTACTTTTTCGAAAAGGCGTTCGCCGTTGGAATCTTCCGTCAACTGGAAGTCGTGGGAACCTTTGTTGCTTGTCAGTGCCAGGAGGATTACCCACTTGCCTTCGTAAGTCAGAAACGGAGTAACACTGTCCTCACCCATGTAAGGGGCTACGGTTACAGAGTCGATGTCCAGTTCGTCGAAGAATGTGCGGGCATACATGGCAGAGGTATTTCCAATGTCACCACGCTTTGCATCGGCAATGATGAATTGGTCGGGATAGTTTTCCTTGATATATTTCACAGTCTTTTCAAAAGCAATCCAGCCTTTCACGCCCATACTTTCATAGAAAGCGAGGTTCGGTTTGTAGGCAATGCAAAGGTCAGCCGTTGCGTCAATGATGGCTTTATTGAAAGCGAAGATCGGATCTTCTTCTTTCAACAAGTGTTCCGGGATTTTCTTGATGTCTGTATCCAGACCTACGCAGAGGAATGATTTCTTACGCTTGATATTTTCAAAAAGTTGTTGTTTATCCATTACTGAATCTATTTAATCTGTTTATAATTCGTTTGGTTATTTCTTGAATAAGTAGCCTTCTATGCGTAACCTGAGAGCATCTTTCCTTTTCTTATTGTAATCCAGAGAGAAACTTGTAAGCATGAAAAGGCATCTGTCGGAATTACACTTAAATCGGGTAGGGGGCATTTGATTATATTTGTGATTATCAAGTGCCTCCATTGTTTTCAGGTCAATGAAGATCGTATCGTTCTTATTATTAGTCTGAGTGGTAAGGGGAACAGGTAGTATCCCTGTTTCCAGATAGTCGTATGGTATGTGGAAGTATCTGTCCTTTATATCTCCATCCGGTACGACTATGAACTGATGGTATCCGTCCGGTATCTGGATGCTGACTTGATGTGAACTCTTGCCGCTGTATGATACAAAGGAATCGGAATCGTCTGTTGTATCGGTAGTACCGTAATTTTTAGAAGAATAGAATGAGGCATCCTTGTCCACAAGGTCGGCTATACTTTTCCGTCCGAACCAGTTGCGCAGATATCTGAACTTGTCGTTTACTTGCACTGCCGTTTCCGTCGGGAGCGATTCCATCCAGTCATCGTATTGTTCACGGGTGAGTGGTAGTTTTAAATTAGTGCGTTTCAGCTCTTTCTCTACGCTGCTGCGCATGATATTCCGGGTGATACTTGCATAATTGACTGGCAGTGCCGAAGTTAGCAGAAAGAGGATGGAGAACGAAATCGGTATCCAACTGATGCGCCGGGCTTTAGTGAAGACGAGTCCAATACAAACAATGTAGCACCAGATGTTGAGAGTTATAAGGTAAAGGCGATTGATGGTGACGCCGTAATCGTTGAAGCGGCGTATAATGCCGATTGTCATCAGTACCAGCATCGGCAATACCAAAGCGGGTAACCAACGCGCAATCCATTCGTTTATAGGTTTCTTCTCCTGAATACGCACGGGATACAACCCGAATTCAATGGCGATACATCCTGCCATCAGTGCTACCACGAGCCAGGATACCCAGCCTGTGGGCAGTTCCCAACTGATAAATATGCGGGCTGCATAGACATAAAGCACGAGGAGGTATCCTGCCATGAGCGGGAGAAAGAGAAAATGTATCGTACCGTTCAGGAACTCCGATGGTTGCGGCTCCCGGTTATGTTTTTGTTCATCTTTGGGCAACATGCCAAGGAAGAGCAACATCGGAAGCAATACACTACATATAATAAGGATATATAGATAGCAATTCCAACTTACATCCACGTTGAAGAGTTGGCGAAGCGAGAAAACCAGCAGACTGATTCCACCGCTCATGATAAGCCCCACCACATTGGCCGTGACAAAAGCACCAACCGTGTATGAAGTGAAGTTCCAGCTTGGAATATCATTCTTTTCTTTGATGAATGAAAGGAAGAAAGCAGAGAGCCACAGTGCCAGGATGGCGGCTCCGTGAGCTATGCCTATTTCAGTAAGCGACTGTTCCGGTGAAAGGCTGTAGAGGTACACCGCATCGGCAATCAGTAATACGTGCATTACTATATGTACGATCACTCCTTTTATCTTGCTCTTTATTTCTTCGCTCCACAGGTGGAGAGTGAGTGAGAGCAACGTACCGATAGAAAAATAATAACCCAGAACCATCACCAGCTTCCTGTCATCATCCATGTCGGTAGCTACCAGATAGACTAAATAGACGGTAAGTGCAAGGACAAAACATACTGTAGAAGGAAAGCGCCTCAGGCAATTTTGAAACGCTTCCGTCAGGGTATGAAATACTTTATGTAGTAGCTGTCCTTTCATTCGCTCTGCTTCTTAACCTGTTGGTTTACAGTTCGCTTTCTTTCAGTCGTTCTGCATTTTCCGCTACAATCAGGTGGTCGATACAGTCCTGAATGTCACCGTCCATAAAGGCGGAGAGGTTATAGATGGTATAGTTGATACGATGGTCGGTGATGCGTCCTTGTGGATAGTTGTAGGTACGGATTTTAGCGGAGCGGTCTCCGGTAGATACCATTGTCTTTCGCTTGGAGGCAATATCGTCCAGATATTTCTGATGTTCCTTGTCGTAAATAAAGGTACGCAGACGTGAGAGGGCACGCTCTTTATTCTTCGGTTGGTCGCGTGTTTCAGTACACTCAATCAGGATTTCTTCGGAAGCACCGGTGTTTGGATTTCTCCATACATAGCGCAGACGTACACCGGACTCAACTTTATTTACATTCTGTCCGCCGGCACCGCCACTTCGGAAAGTATCCCATTTGATTTCGCCTTCATTAATTACTACATCGAACTCTTCTGCTTCGGGTAGCACGGCTACGGATGCGGCGGAAGTATGCACACGCCCCTGAGTTTCAGTAGCCGGAACACGCTGTACGCGGTGTACCCCCGATTCGTATTTCAATGTTCCGTATACATTGTCGCCCGTAACGCTGCAAATAACTTCCTTGAATCCGCCTGCTGCGCCTTCGTTGACGCTGGATATTTCCATCCTCCAACCTTTTGTTTCGCAATATTTGGTGTACATGCGGAAAAGGTCTCCGGCAAAGATAGCGGCTTCGTCACCGCCTGTACCTCCACGAATTTCGAGGATGGCGTTCTTGCTGTCCTGTGGGTCGGCAGGCACGAGGAGGAGTTTGATATGCTCTTCCAATTCCGGCTGGCGTGCCTGACAGGCATCCAATTCTTCGCGTGCCATTTCCCGCATCTCCGGGTCTGCTTCATTGGAGATGATCTCTTTGGCTTCCTCGATGCCGTTCAGCACCTGGATATATTCTTTACGGGCCTCCATCAGGTCGCCCAGTTCTTTATACTCTTTGGTGAGTTTTACGTAACGCTTTTGGTCGGCAATCACTGCCGGGTCTGTAATCAGCGTCGATACTTCTTCGAAGCGGGCAACAAGCCCTTCGAGTTTCTCTAATATGGTATTGTTGTCTGCCATTGAATTAGTATTTGAATTTTCCGAACTCACTATTGATAATCAGTTCTTTCTGGTTGCTTTCTTCAATACGTCCAACAATCTGTGCATCGATGCCGAAGCTCTTGCTGATGGCAATTACTTCCTCGGCATGTTCGGGCGACAGATATACTTCAAGGCGGTGTCCCATATTGAATACCTTGTACATCTCTGCCCAGTCCGTATTGCTCTGCTCTTTAATCGTTTTGAACAAAGGAGGAACAGGGAACAGATTATCCTTAATCACGCGGCAATTGTCACCTATAAAGTGCAACACTTTCGTCTGTGCACCACCCGAACAGTGTACCATACCGTGAATTTCAGGGCGAAGTGCATCCAGCAACTTCTTCACTACCGGCGCATACGTGCGGGTAGGGGAGAGTACCAATTTGCCTGCATCCAGCGGGCTGTCTTCTACGGCATCCGTCAGTTTCAGACCACCGGAGTAAACCAGTTCTTCGGGCACTGCCTTGTCATAACTTTCGGGATATTTCTCTGCCAGATATTTGGAGAATACATCATGACGGGCGCTGGTCAGTCCGTTGCTGCCCATACCACCGTTATATTCCTTTTCATAAGTAGCCTGTCCGTAAGAAGCCAAGCCTACAATTACATCGCCCGGACGGATATTGGCATTATCAATCACATCGCTGCGCTTCATGCGGCAAGTTACGGTGCTGTCCACAATGATGGTACGTACCAAGTCGCCTACATCGGCAGTTTCACCGCCAGTGGCATATACGCCTACACCCATTTCGCGGAGCTCGGCGAGCAATTCGTCCGTTCCGTTGATGATAGCGGAGATTACTTCTCCCGGAATGAGGAGTTTGTTACGTCCGATGGTAGAAGAAACCAGGATATTATCTACTGCACCTACGCAGAGCAGGTCGTCGATATTCATAATCAGTGCATCTTGTGCAATGCCTTTCCAAACAGAAAGATCACCTGTTTCTTTCCAGTACATATAAGCCAATGAGGACTTCGTGCCTGCACCGTCGGCGTGCATGATGTTGCAATACTCCGGGTCACCGCCCAAAATGTCAGGGATAATTTTGCAGAAAGCCTGCGGGAAAATACCTTTGTCGATGTTCTTGATGGCATTGTGCACATCTTCTTTAGAAGCGCTGACACCGCGCATCATGTATCTTTGGTTACTCATGAGTTGATATGTTTTTTCAATTGAATGTGCAAAGATAGTGCAAAATCTCGATTTTATGAGTAAAAAGAGAATTCATTCTCTTTTTCGAATGTGAGAGATTTATTTAAACTGAGTGCCCCGGCATTTGCATTTTGCTGAGGTGCAGCCTATCTTCACGTAGCAAAAGTAGCGATTATTTTGCTTATAGCCTTGCCTTTGCATAAGAAATTGGAGTTTGGGACATCTTCACTTAATCCTTTCATGCTGATAACACTTACCTTTCATCTCTTTCTCTTATATAAGTGATGCAAAAGGTGGCATCTTTTGCTACGAAAGATGCCATCTTTTGATGTTAAAGATGCCACCTTTTACAACAAAAGATGCCATCTTTTGCATGATGGCTCAGGGAGTTGTGTGAGGGCGGTAGTAATGAAGTAGGGCTAAGGCTTTATTCTTTGCTTCCCAATCCCATATTCTTCAGTCGTTCCCAAATGGTTTTCTTCTGGGATAATGCTACTAAGGCAACGCCCATCAGGCAACAGGCACAGCGCAATTCTTTAGGGGAAAGCGTATCCAGATTATCTGCGATAGCAGGCAGAGAATAGTTTTCTTCAAAAAAAGAAAATACATCGGCTGAGTTTTCTAAGTCGGTTTTCATTTGGCAAGAGCAGGTAAAGTCTACATTCATCGTGTTATAATTTAAAAGTTGTAGTTTGTCCCAAGTTCCTTGATCGTAAAAAAGAGCGTGGGAACTATTGATATATTATTCCGTACTAAGGCTCTGGTAAACCCGCAAAGAAAATAATAAGCAATAGCCCCACGCCCGGAGCTTATATAACAGAGTTATATGCAATCCAGACGTGGAGACTTCCACTTATTATTCGTACTTTTAAAAATTTACCAGATTTATATAGTATAGGTGTAAAATGAAAATAAAATCTAATAAAATAAGAATAAAATAACTATATATCAACTATTTATATCTACAACTATCTTTTCAGTTGCTTTCTCTGTTTTCTGTAATTTGGCTCTTATTTGGTACATTTTTGTTTCTGATTTGTTTCTCAATATAGATTATTCTTTCTACATTTGTAGCAGAAACAATAAGTAAAAAAAGGAGGAATTATGCCACGAGTAAAGAAACCTGCTAAAGTCAAAGAACCAATCCGTCTTCGGATGAAAGAATTAGCCGATGGGAGCAAAAGTCTCTATTTGGATATATACCGGGATGGTAAGCGAACCTATGAGTACCTCAAGATGTATATCATTCCGGAAACAGATAACAACGCTCGTAAACAGAACCAGGTAACAATGAATGCCGCTAATGCCATCAAGTCGAAGCGTATCATTGAACTGACCAATGGTGAGGCTGGTATTGAAAACCGGGAAAAGGTTTTTCTTTTGGACTGGATGGAGACCTACAAAGAGAATCAGGCGAAACGAGGCAAAAAGGATGGCGACCAAATCAAGGTAACTATCCGCATATTGAAAGATTTTGCCGGAGAGCGAATGACGATGGATCAGATTGACAAAGCGTTTTGTCAGGAGTATATCGACTATCTGCTGACGGAATATCGTCCAAAGGGTAAACGGGTGTCAAACTTTACACTCCATACTTATTACCGTATTTTGAATGGAGCTTTGAATGCCGCTGTCCGTGCGGAAATTATTAAGGTGAATCCTTTTACCAAAATAAACAACTCGGATAAGATTCGTTTGCCGGAAAGTAAACGGTCGTATATGACCATTGAGGAAATAAAGGCGTTAATCGCTACTCCCATGAAAAATGAAGCAGTAAAACACGCTTATTTGTTCTCCTGTTTCTGCGGATTACGTGTGAGCGATATTATCGGTTTGAAGTGGAAAGATGTATTTATTGATAGAGGGCAATACCGTCTGGCTGTGTCTATGCAAAAGACCAAAGAACCGATTTATTTGCCTCTTTCTCCCGAAGCATTGAAATGGATGCCGGAACGTGGGGATCAAATGGCAGAAGATCATGTATTTGACCTACCGAACCCGTCGATGATGAACTTGCTTATCAAGCCTTGGGCAAAAGCGGCAGGAATCGATAAGCGATTTACATTTCACACCGCCCGCCATACATTTGCAACAATGATGTTGACACTTGGCGCAGACCTCTATACGACCTCTAAGTTGCTTGGTCATGCCGATGTCAAGATGACGCAGGTGTACGCCAAGATTATCAATCAGAAGAAAGATGATGCGGTCAATTTAGTAAATGGGTTATTTGATTAACCTAAAGGAAATCTTATCGCAGATTATTATTCTTGAATAGATTAAAAGGGTATGTTTTTCGATTAGAAGAACAAGCACATGAATGCGGAAACAATTTGGTTTACTTTGGTCCGGGTATATATAAGAGAAAGACTAAAGTAAACCATTTCATCTAAAATAACAGGAAGTAGATTTCTGTGTTGGCGAGCATAAGAGACTTGTTAGCTTAAGCAACCCCTTAATTCAACGTTCTATATTCATTCGGCGAACATCCCACGACACGTTTGAAAGCCTTGCTGAAATACTGCGGATATTGATACCCTAAAGCATAAGCCACATCACTGACAGATTTTGTAGGATCGGCAAGCAGCTCTTTTGCTGTATCCATTGTTTTTGTCAATATATATTCTTGTGCAGATAAACCGGTCTCTTTTTTAATCAAATCTCCGAAATAATTCGCAGACAGATGCAACTGGTCAGCACAATAAGCAACGGTCGGTGTACCGAATTTAGAGGGTTTATCCGAAGTGAAATAGTCGTTTAGTAAGGCTTCGAAAGAACCGAGCGTGTCCTTGTTCTCCTTTTTGCGGGTGATGAACTGCCGGTCATAGAAACGGATGCAATAGTTGAGCAACAACTCGATGGCAGAAGCGATAATCAGGTTACTGTGGCGGTCTGTCTGGTCGTACGTTTCCTCGTCGATTTTTGTCAGACAGTCGATGACAGTCTGCTGTTCTTGTTTGGAAAGGTGCAACGCTTCATTGGCAGCGTATGAGAAGAATGTATAATCCTGCATGTGGCGGCCGAGCGATGTACCCCGTAGCAGGTCAGGATGGAACAGCAGACACCAGCCCGAACCGGTAAAGGTCGTTCCGTCGGCTTCATGTCCGAACACTTGCCCCGGAGCGATAAACACCAGTGTGTTTTCTCGAAAATCGTAAGAACGGCGGCCATAAGTCAAATCGTCCGTACAACGTAAATCTTTCAGGAAAACCACATACATTCCCACGTGCTTGCGTGCATGGGGTACGGGGTGCGGCATACGACTTCCCTCTATGACACTGACCAACGGATGCCTCGTTTCCACACCCATGTAATCATTGTACTCCTTTATCGTTTTCAGTTGCATAATCTTCTCCATAACAGTCTATTTCATTGTTTCTATGCAAATGTAGAAAAAATCTTCGGCTTATCCGCTTCCATCTGTAATAATTATACATGAAACCGTAATTCATACCCTATCGAGCTTACGGATAGCCCGTAATTTTGCATCGTGGAAAACTGAATAAAAGAAAGAACAATGATACAAATGAATAATTCGGGACTGATGACTATTGACCGGTTCAATAAACTGACCGGGAACGAGACATTGCATCCGCTGATTTGCATGGTCGATTTGTCGAAAGCGGATCTGACCGAGGATATCCGGATGATGTGCAATTTTTACGGACTGTTGTATTACAACGATTCAGAGCAAGACAAAGCATCGGAAAGAGAATGGTTACGACTGATTTATCCCGGCGAAACGGTTGAAATACCATCGAATCTGCATCGGCATGCCAAATGCTATTCCGGAGTGTTGTTTCATCCCGATCTGTTATGCGACACATCGCTTGAAAACCGTATTGAAACCTATCCTAAACGTTGCTGCTGCAAAGGTACTTTATCAGAGCACGAGAGAAGAATCATAACCGATAATCTGCGGGAAATCGGAGAAGAGTTACACCATGCTATCGATCGGCATAGCGCCTCAATCATTGCCTCGCATATCGGGCTGCTCCTCAATTACTGTGTACGCTTTGGCAATCAATAATTAAAACAGAAAACGATATGAAACCTGAAATTATCTGTCACATCATGTCTTCCGTCGATGGGCGTTTGCTGAACGGACGATGGACTTTACCCTACGATGGGAAAACGCCGTCAGAGATAGGCGGTATTTATGCCGAAATCGGTAAAACACTGAAAACCCAAGCGTGGCTGTTCGGACGCAATACCTTACAGGAACTCTACTTTCCGCAGGTATTCGACCATACGGGAAGTCCGACCGCCCGAAATCCCGAAACATGGTTTGGAAACCGCTCATCGGAGCGGCTTTTTGTCGTAGCAGACCCTACGGGAGAAATAACCTACACGGCCGATACGGTACGTGGATGTAATATTGTCGCCATCCTCGGAGAAAAAGTTTCAGAGCGATACCTCGAACACTTACGTAAATGGGGTATTTCCTATCTGTTTGCCGGAGAAAAGGGCGAGGATCTGCCGCTGGCAATGCACCGTCTGCGGCACGAATTCGAAATAGAGTCGCTCACGGTGCAGGGTGGCGGACAAATCGACGGAGCTTTCCTGAAAGCCGGACTCCTCGATGAGTTGAGCCTGCTGATTTATCCGGGAATCGACGGTCTGTCGGGCATACCCTCTGTCTTTGAATATACGGGTACGCCGGGGGAACTTCCCGCAGAGGGGCAAAGTCTGGAACTGTTGTCTGTCGAACAGTTTACCGGAGGGGTCATCAGACTGCATTACAAATTCCATCATAAGTATAATCTCATAAACAACTAACAGAAATGAACAATTTTATTTATCAATACCCGGTTAAACAATATTTCGGGAAAGGATGTGCCGAAGATGCATTGAAAAGCGAGTTGAAAAAAGCGGGCAGTAATGTATTATTGGCTTACGGGGGCAGTTCGTTGAAACGTACCGGACTCTATGACAGCATTGTTTCATGGCTGAAAGAGTGCGAAAAGAACGTGACGGATTTCGGTGGCATCATGCCCAACCCCACGTATGCTAAGGTGCAGGAAGGAGCGCGGCTCGTTCGTGAACATGGAATAGACTTTATACTGGCAGTAGGTGGCGGTTCGGTCATCGATTGCTGCAAGATTGTGTCCGCGCAGTCACAGATAGAAGAGGATATCTGGGAAATGCAATACGGCAGACATCAGTTTCCCACAAAATTTATCCCGATGGGGAGTGTGGTTACGGCTTCGGGAACGGGCGCGGAACAGAACAACGGAGCAGTCATCACCCACGAGGAAAAGAAACTCAAGCAGGCCCTGTTCGGGGCGTACAACACTTTCGCCATTTTAGACAGTGATTTGACAAGGACATTGCCGATGAAACAAGTCATCAGCGGAGCGTTCGACACGTTAAGCCATTGCATGGAAACTTATATGGGACGTCCGCAGGCAACAAATCTTTCCGATGAAATCAATGAGGCCGTCATGCGTAATGTCATCAAGAACCTGCGTGCCCTTGTTGCCGATCCGGACAATGATTTTGCCCGTGGCGAACTGATGTGGGTCTCGGCAATGGCTGAAAACGGAATGCTGAAATTGGGCAAGCAGACCGATTTCCAGTGCCACATGATAGAACATGCCATAGGCGCCTATACGGATTGCAACCACGGTCAGGGGCTGGCCGTAATACATCCCGCGCTCTACCGCTGCCTGTTGGATGCAGGAAAAGAAAAACTGGCACGTATGGCCGAAACGGTATGGAATATACATGAGGCGACCGCTGAAGAAACCGCCTCACGAGGTATCGATGCTCTTGAAAACTTTATTCGGGAAATCGGTCTGCCGACACGCTGGAGCGAGATGGGTATCACAGACGAAGCCGTACTTCGTGCCGCTGCCGATACCTGTCTCATCACTCCGGGCTGTTGCCGCCAACTGACACGCGACGAAATTTTCAAGATGCTGAAAGAATCTATGTAAACGATTATCTATCCAAATGTCAAAAAGCCTTCAGAATAAAAGGAAGCAACTTATGAGGCTGCGCCGGAGAAACATCATCATGAATATGGTATGTATATTACTGGTGCTCTCTTGCATTGCGTGGGGAATAAACTATTTCTGGCGATACATCCACTATGAGATAACCAATGATGCGATGGTGGAGCAATATATCATGCCTCTTAATATCCGTGCGTCCGGCTATATCAGAAGTGTCCGTTTCACAGAGCACCAGCCGGTACGAAGCGGCGACACCTTGATTGTTCTCGATGACCGGGAATACCGTATCCGGGTGAAAGATGCCGAAAGTGCCTGCATGGATGCCCGTGGGGCAAAGGAGGTATTGGCAGCCTCGATAGAATCGGCAAAAGCGAATATCGACATTCAGAAAACGGCAATCGCTGAAACCGAAGCCCGTCTGAAGCAGCAGGAAAAAGATTATCGACGCTATGCCATGTTAGTCGAACAGAGGGCGGTAAGCCGACAGGAATATGAAAAAGTAATGGCCGATTATGAAACTGCCAAAATCCATCTGGATGCCTTGCGGAAGCAAGAAAACGCCGCTCGTCTGCACTACGAGGAGACCCGCAAGCGGCTGACAGGTGCCGAAGCCAATATCCTGCGGTGCGAGGTGGCACTGGAAAAGGCGAAGCTGGAACTTTCATATACTGTGCTGAAAGCCCCGTTCGACGGGGTGATGGGACGAAGAAGCCTTGAAACCGGGCAACTTGTACAAGCCGGGCAAACCGTATCGTATCTTGTCCGAAGCAACGACAAATGGGTAACAGCCAACTACAGGGAAACACAGATAGCGGATATCCGCATCGGACAGGAAGTCCGCATCCGGGTAGATGCTTTCCGTGGCAGGGTATTTCACGGAACGGTGGTTGCCATATCAGAAGCCACCGGCTCCAAATACGCTTTGGTGCCGACTGACAATGCCGCCGGAAACTTCGTGAAAGTACAGCAGCGCATTCCCGTCCGCATACGGATAGATGATGCGTCGCCGGAAGAAATGTCTGCCCTGCGTGCCGGAATGATGGTGGAAACGGAAGTGTTGAGGAGGTAAACCGGTATGGGCAGGTCGCATATAAAACTTCCCACCCGTCCGTGGGTGCCGCAGTGGTTGGGCATCACTACCGTATTTATTGTCCTGCTGCCAATGGTTCTGCTGAACGGGGCTTATACGGGCAGTACGGTGGAAGTGTCCGGCACATTGGGCGCACTAAGGGAGGATATGACCATGGCCTATTACTCCACGGCAGCCGGGCTTGCCATCGGTTATCCCACGGTCCGCAAATTCAGAGGATTTGTCACGTCCAAAACCATATTGCTTTCAGATCTTGTGTTACAAGTTTTCCTAAGTTCTGTTTGCGGTTTTGCCAAGAATATGGACATCATTATCATTTGCAGTTTCTTCATCGGTTTCCTGAAGGCGTTCGTGATGTTCGAGATTGTCACATTGATACGCCCGTTCTTTACCCCGAAGAATGTACGCAGTGAATTTTATGCATGGTTTTACCCGCTTGCCTTTACCGGAGGACAGGTTTCCATTGCATTGACAGCACAACTTGCCTATTATTACCAGTGGCAATACATGTATTATCTGGTGGTTATCTTGCTTTTGGTGGCTATCGTTTTCGTACTTTGCTTCTTCCGTTACCTGAAACGTCCGATACGGCTGCCTCTCCGGGAGGTGGACTGGCAAAGCATCCTGCTGGCCGCCTCGACGATGTTGCTGACCATCTGTCTCTTTACTTACGGGCGTACATTAGACTGGTTCGCATCCGCCCGTTTACGGCTTTTCGCTGTATTGATACCCATTCTGTCTTATCTGTTTTGGATACGGCAGCGGACGAATGGTGGAAGGTTTGTCAATCTCGACATATTCAGGTCTTTTAAGTTGCGCATAGGCTACGTGTTCCTCTTTTGCACATTGCTACTGTCCAGTACCGGTACATTGGTCAACAACTATGTGACTACCGTTCTGCGGATAGACAGTGTTCATGCCAATGCCCTCTATCTGGGGTTGGTACCCGGATTTGCAGTCGGAGGATTTGTCTGCTTCTGGTGGTTCCGCTGGCAACGATGGCGATTTCGGTATTTGGTAGCGGGAAGTCTGGGATGTTTTGCCGTCTATTTGGCATTGATATATTTCGGTATTTCTCCGGAGTCCCGCTATGAAAACCTCTTTTTGCCGATGTTTTTCCGGGGAGTGGGAATGATGCAACTGTTCATTGCTTTGGCGATGCTCATTGTGGAAGGTTTACCGCCACAGATTATTTCCTCCAATACATTCTTTATGGTCGGCCTGCGTTCTTCGCTTTCACCTGCCATCGCGGTTTCGTTGTTCAGTAATTGGATATATCACTTACAGATAAAAGGAATGTCCGTGCTGTCGGAGAATATGCGCATGGATAATCCTGTATTTATCGACCGTTACAACCAATCATTCGCAAGTGCCATTGCGTCCGGCCACGGGTTTGATGAAGCCACCTTGATAACCAATCAGAGTTTCTATTCCATACTTCAACAACAGTCATTGCTTTTAGGTATAAAGACAATCATCGGCTATATGCTGCTCTTTGCCATTGTACTTACAGTAATATCCGCCTTTATCCCGTTCCACAAAACTATTAAAGTCAGGACATTGAAGACCGGGGATGATATGGTATAAAAATGGGTTATCTGTAATTATTATCCTTCAAACCGTAATTCGTGATAGGTCAAAGCGGAAATTCCAGCCTAATTTTGCATCAGATAAAACAGATAATTAAAATGTCAGAGATTACGAGAATATATATCAAACAAATTAAAAGGATAAAGCAATGAAGAAAGCATTTATTATCGCGTCGTGCATGGCACTGGCCGCCATGTCCGGCACACTGGAAGCACAGGAGGACAACAGTATGAAAACAGTTTTCAACGAAGTGGATATAAAGGAAATCCATAGCCACAACAGCAATCCGTGGGGATTGGTCTATGCCGGTGCCCTTACGGAAAACATAGTGGGCAAGGTGAATATCCATCCCATTACTTACGACTTGAACGGTCTGAAAATCGCCGCCAATGTCTATACACCGGCAGGATATGACCGGGCGAAGAGCTATCCGGCACTCGTGGTGGCACACCCGAATGGTGGAGTGAAAGAACAAGTCGCCGGACTTTACAGCCAGCGCATGGCGGAGCAGCGCTACATCTGCCTTGCGTTCGATGCAGCCTATCAGGGAGCCAGCGAGGGAGAGCCGCGCAATACGGACAAGCCCGCCAATCGTGTGGAGGATATACGCCGTGCCGCCGACATCCTGTTGCAATATCCGGGTGTGGACCCACAGCGGGTCGGCATTCTCGGCATCTGCGGTGGTGGCGGTTACACGCTGAAATCGGCACAGACCGACAAACGGTTCAAGGCGGTTGCCACGCTCAGCATGTTCAATACGGGACTGGTACGCCGCAACGGTTTTCTCGATTCGCAGATAAACAGCGTGCAGGAGCGGCTTGCCGATGCCTGTACAGCCCGCCAGCGGGAGGCCGAAGGCGGTGAGGTGGAATATGTGGGCGACATGAGCGGTGTGACTCCCGAACAGGTTGCGGCATTGCCGTTCGACCTGTACCGTGACGGATATGAATACTACCTGCAAAGCCATGCGCACCCCAACTCAACAGGCCGTTATCCCAAGAGCAACCTGATCGACTTGATGGCATTCGATGCTTCGGCGGATATGTATCTTATCAACCAGCCGTTGCTGATGATTGCCGGAAGTATCGCCGACACTTTCTATATGACGGAACAGTGTTACAGCCGTGCCACAGGTACGCAGGACAAGGAACTGTTCCTTATTCCCGGCGCAACGCATATCAAGACCTACTATGTGCCGGAGTACGTAGATCAGGCGGTGGATAAACTGACGGCGTTTTTCGATAAGAAACTATAATGGATAAGAATATGAAAAGAGTATATCTAATAATATGTATATGCTTTATGATAACGGCAAGCGCGATGGCGCAATCCGTATCAGCCGGTGATACATTGACAAATCGCCAGCAGCGCATCGTGGAGATAGCCTCCTGTACGGGCAGGGGCGACTTGGAGAATCTGAAACCCGCCCTTGCTGCGGGACTCGACGACGGACTGACCGTAAATGAAATTCGCGAAGTACTTATACATGCGTATGCCTATTGCGGATTTCCCCGAAGCCTCCGTGCCTTGCAGACCTTCATCACCGTCTTGGACGAGCGGAAAGCACGCGGCATAAAGGACACTGTGGGCAGGGATGCCTCGCCTGTCGATGACTCTCGCAGCCGCTATGAACGCGGGCGCGACATACTGGCGGAAATATCCGGCGTTCCCGCCGATGCACCGAAAGCCGCATACGCCGAGTTCGCCCCCGTCATCGAGCGTTTCTTGAAAGAGCATCTTTTCGCCGACCTCTTCGAACGCGACGTACTGACGTATGCGGAACGCGAACTGGCCACCGTATCGGTCATAGCCGCATTGGGCGAGAGTGTCGAACCGATGTTGCGTTCGCACATGGGTATTTGCCGGAAACTCGGCATGACGGAAGGACAACTCGACCGGGCACTTGCCATTGCGGTAACCGGTATGTCCGACACCCGAGTTAAAGATGTCTTCCCGAAAGGGACAAAGATTCCCGACAGCCCGAACTTCACGGGCGAAGCATGGCTCGAAATGTTCGTTACGAAAACCGATTCCATGGATTGCACCGTAGGCAACGTGACTTTCGCGCCGGGCGTGCGCAACAGCTGGCACTCGCATCCGGGCGGACAGATTCTGCTTTGCACCTCCGGAGAGGGCCGTTATCAGGAGAAAGGGAAACCCGTGCAGGTGTTACGTCCCGGCGATGTGGTCAAGATTGCCCCGAACGTAATACATTGGCACGGAGCGGCTCCTGACAGCGAGTTCACACATATAGCCATCGGCCCGCAGCAATCGAAAGGCGGAGCCGAGTGGATGGACCCCGTAACAGATGAAGAATATAGCGAATAAGTGAGTGCAAAGGCGAATTTCATTCAGACTTTGCCGAACGGAAGCTATAAATGTGAACGTAGTGAACAAATATAACAAAAATAAACATCAAAAACAGATTGAATATGAAAAAGTTATTTTTTATTCCGCTCTTACTCCTTTCGCTGACAACCATGGCAGCTTGTTCTCCCGATGATGATCCTGTACCGCCGACGGAGCAACCCTCCACTCCCGAAGAACCGGGCGATGAAGAGAATCCCGATGAGCCTACTAATCCAGACGAGCCCGATACTCCCGATACACCCTCCGGGAACGGCAATATGCTTGTAGTTTACTTCTCCGCACAGGGACATACTGAGGCCGTAGCGGAACGAATTGTGGAGCTTACGGGTGCAGACATTCATAGAATCGAGGCTGCCGAACCGTATGCTGCAAATCCTTACGATGACAGCGACCGCATCCAGCGTGAAGCCTATAACGACCTGCGTCCCGGAGTTGCGAACCTGCTTGATGAGGAGATCGTGGCGCAATACGATACGATTTTCGTCGGTTCACCTACTTGGTGGCACCAACCCGCAATGGTAGTCTGTACGTTCCTCGAAGCATACGATCTGAAAGACAAGGTGATCATTCCGTTCTTTACCTACGGGGCTACCACCTATCTGAACGAATCCATGCAGAAAATTTACAAAGTAACATCCGATTCGAAGCATATTCCTGAGACACTACCCGAAGACCTCGATGCGGACGACATTACGACGCCGGGGCGTCCCGACGATGCGGGCATCGATATGCCGGGCAATGCAAACGGTACGGAAGGCTGGCTGCGCCGAATTGGAATTATTGAATAGACATCTAAAACAAGCAAAGAATGAAAAAAGGAATTATAACAATGAGTGTACTGGCAATCATTGCCTGTACGATAACGGCCTATTGTTGGGCTGCCGGGAACGAGTCCGTATCGGAAAGTACAAATGTAGCGCAATCCCTATCCGGACAACATGTAAAATCTACCTCTCAAAATGCTAAAGGAAAATCGTTGGTAGTTTATTTCTCCGTTCCCGAAACGGATGGTGTGGATGCTTCTTCCGGAGCCAGCCGCCTTGTTTCCAATGGTAAAGTAATGGGGAATACGCAATACATTGCATCCGTCATCAGCGAAGCTACGGGCAGCGACCTTTTCGAGATAAAGACCGTACACACCTATCCCGGCTCGCATAAGGCATTGATCGATGCGGCAAAGGTCGAGATAGACAACAAGGCCCGTCCGAAGCTGGCTACACACATCAAAAATCTCAATGACTACGATGTGGTCTTCATTGGATTCCCCAACTGGTGGTACGATATGCCGATGCCACTCTACTCGTTCTTCGACGAATACGACTTCGGTGGCAAGACCGTTATCCCTTTCTGTACGCATGGCGGCAGCCGTTTCTCGGATGCCATCAAGACCATACGGGAGTTGGAGCCTAAAGCCTCCGTGTTGGATGGTTATGCAATTCCCCGTGATCGTGTCAGCGAAGCGAAACCCAATGTCTTGAACTGGCTGAAAAGAATCGGAATGACCGAATAAGTGATAACGGTTCAAACCTGTCCAATGAGTTACCCGACCGGATTTCCGGCCGGGTAACTTGCTTAATAGGGGCATATAAGTGGAAAGAGGATACTTTTTCCATTTTCATTCCAATCTGTAATAATTATACTTCAATCCGTAATTCATATAAGGTCTTTCTTACTGGTCTGACGTAATTTTGCATCAGATAAAGGTATGAATTACAAGTAGTTTTAATACAAATATGAACAATGAAAAAATAACCAGAAGAGAAGCTCTCAAATGTATGGGAACTACATTGGCAGGGTTGGCATTGACCGCATCCGGGCTCTCCTCTATCACGTCCTGCACGGAAGAGAAAAAGAGACGTCTGGTATTCTATTTCACGGGAACCGGAAACTGCCTCTACGTGGCTCGGAAATTCGCGGAAAATCCGTTGAGTATTCCGCAGATTATCAGGCAGGAAAAACTGGAGTTCGAGGCGGATGAAATAGGTATCGTTTACCCCATTTACGGACATCTTGCCCCGCAAATGGTGCAGGAGTTTATCCGAAAGGCCAAACTGAAAGCCCCTTATCTGTTTTCCATCCTTACCTACGGCAACCGCAAGTGCAGCGCGACCGAACTATGGAACAATCTGGCAACAGAAAACGGGACGCGCTTCGACTATATCACCACCCTGAAAATGGTGGATAACTTTCTCCCGTCATTCGATATGAATGAACAGGTAAAAATCGACAAGCAGGAGGACAAGCAAATAACCGAAATCATGCAGGACATACAGGCACGCAAGCACTGGATACAACCCGTTACCGAAGAGGAACGGCAGCAACATGCCGAGTTCATGCAACGTGCGGGACACACTCTTTCCCCTTCCGCCGAAAAGTTGCTTGTCATCAAGGAAAACTGTATCGGCTGCGGAATCTGTGTAAAGGTATGCCCGCGCCGGAACTATACCTTGACGAGCGAAGGTGTTCAATGCAAAGGAGCCTGTGAATATTGCCTCTCCTGCGTTCAGAATTGTCCGCAAAAAGCCATCACACTCCGTGCGGGAGAGAAAAATCCCGATGCGCGATACCGCCATCCGGATATTTCACTGAATGATATTATAAGAGCAAATAGACAATAACTTCAAAAACAATATGATTATGAAACGAACATTTTTTTATTATGTATTTATGGCACTGGCTGTAATGACGCTGGCAAGCGCGTGTGACAAGGATGATTTCGATGCGGATTATCCTTCCGATGAGATCGAATACGATGGCAGCCGCAAAATTTTAGTGGCTTACTTTTCCGCTACGGGCAATACCCAGCGGAGAGCCGAGGAAATCGTGGCGGCGACCGGTGCGGACGTTTATCGCATCGAGGCGTCCGAACCTTATGCCTCGAATCCATACGATGACAGCGACCGTATCCAGAACGAATCGTACAACAACCTGCGTCCCGGTGTCGGCAATTTGCCTGAAAGTATCGACGAATACGATGTGATTTTTGTCGGTTCGCCGATATGGTGGCACAATCCGGCGATGGTCGTCTGTACGTTCCTTGAAAACTACGACCTTAACGGTAAGATTATTATCCCGTTCTTCACTTACGGCTCGACAGAGTATCTCCAGCAGTCCATCGACAAGATTCATGAAGTGACGCCCGCTTCGGTTCATCTGCGTACCTATACAGGCGGTGGCGTAGAAAGTTGGCTGCGCGACATCCATATCATCCAATAACACCAATGAAAACAAGCAATAATATCAATATGAAACGAAATATCATTTTAGCAATCATGTGTACCGTATGCACAATGGCAGCCTCGGCACAAGGTGTCGGAGGCGTGCCGACCAAAGGATTCGCCGTTTTCAAGAACGACGGTCAGTTCAAACCATACGCATTTACCCGCCACGCTGTTGGCGATAATGAAATCCAGATTGAAATTCTCTATGCCGGTATCTGTCATAGCGACATCCACCATGTCCGCGAGGATTGGGGGCCTGAAAAATACCCGATGGTTCCCGGACACGAGATTGCCGGACGTGTGGTGAAAGTAGGCCGCAACGTCACGAAATTCAAGGTAGGCGACTATGCCGGTATCGGGTGCATGATCGGTTCATGCCGTCATTGCGAGGCTTGCGAACATGATCTGGAGCAGTATTGCGAGGAAGGGGCTATCATGACCTACCATGACATAGACCGCTATAACGGTAACGAGCCGACGCAGGGCGGTTATTCCGACAACTACGTTGTAGCGGAAGACTTTGCCATCAAGATTCCGGCAAATGCCGAAATCGAGAAAGTCGCGCCGCTGCTCTGTGCCGGAATCACGACCTATTCGCCTATCCGTTATGCAGGCGTCAAGAAAGGCGACAAGGTAGGTGTCGCCGGATTCGGCGGGTTGGGACATTTGGCTGTGCAGTATCTTGTGAAATTGGGAGCCGATGTGACCGTATTCGATGTAACGGAAGCAAAACGTGCGGATGCTGCACGCATGGGGGCTACCCATTATGTCAATGTGAACAACAGCGATGAATTGCAAGGGTTGAACAAGCAATACGATTTCATTCTCTCCACCATTCCCGCCAAGTATGATCCGGTAATGTATGTGAAAATGCTGAAGCTGGACGGTCAGCTTGCTATCGTCGGAATCCCCTCGGCAGCCAATATGCCCAGTATTCCGGTAAACGCCATCGTGATGAACTCCAACCGCAAGATTTTCGGTTCCCAGATCGGGGGAATCAAGGAGACGCAGGAGATGTTGGACTATTCGGTCGCCAACGGCATCTATCCCGAAGTCGAAATTATTCCGGCTGACGGAAAAACGATTACCGAAGCCTATCAGAAGGTCGTGGATGGAGATGTAAAATTCAGGTACGTGATAGATATGCAAACCCTTAAATGAGATGAGAGTTCATGCCATTCTTTTCATGTTATGGGCGGTCTTGGGAATGCAGGCTTGCTCGGAAGCCGGACAGGAAGAAATAGTTATCAATAACTTGCCTTCCGAAGGAACGGAAACGGATTATGAAACCCGTGAAATCATTTGTGTGAATAACGGGAAACGTATTTACGGTGTGGCATATATTCCACAAGGCGTTTCCGGAAAAATGCCTGCCGTGATTTACTCGCACGGATTGGGAAGTTCCTATTCTTACGGAGAGCCTTATGCCCGCTTCCTTGCCTCGCATGGAATTGTTTGCTATTGTTTCGACTTCTGTGGAGGATCTCCCTCCAGCCGCAGTGACGGGCGGATAACGGATATGTCCATCTTCACAGAGGAGGGTGACCTTGTAGCTGTACTCAATAGCGTGCAAGAATGGGATTTCGTCGATCGGAATCAGATATTCCTCTTTGGTTCCAGTCAAGGGGGAATGGTGTCCGCTATGGTCGCAGCCGACCATGAGGCGGAAATCAAGGGGCTGATATTGTTCTATCCCGCATTCTGCATAGCCGAGTTCGCAATGGAAAGGTATGACTCTGCGGAAGAAGTCCCGGAAACAACACCTTTCCTTGGCATGACTGTCGGTCGTACCTATTTCGTAAATCTTTTCGATTACGACACCTATGGCGATGTCAGGAAATATAAGAAGGACGTGCTGATCATACATGGAGACCGGGACGGAGTTGTCCCCTTGTCCTTTTCCGACCGTGCCGTGGAAGAATACCCCTCTGCCACATTGCATGTCATTGAGAATGCGGGACATGGTTTCGGTGGAAACGACATGCAGGAAGCAGCCCGGTATATGTGGGATTATTTACGGATGAATATTTGAATATGGATACCCGGAAATCATACGGTCATGTAACGGCATTGTTCGCCAATGCCATATTCGGGCTGAACATGCCGGTTACCAAAGCCCTGCTTTCCGGTCGGATGACACCAATGGGGTACACGATGTCAAGGGTATTGTTTGCTGCAACGGTATTCTGGGTCACAGGTCTTTTCATGAAAAAGGAAAAGGTGCTGCCCAAGGATATGCTCTTCATCGCGGCAGGAGGCTTTTTCGGATTTATCCTGTCCCAGTTTCTGTTTGCTATCAGCCTGCAACATACCACGCCGGTCCATTACTCCATGATAGCGGCATTGGGACCTGTAATAGTCATGCTGTTGGCCGCATTGTTCCTGCATGAGCCAATCAGCCGGATGAAGGTTTTTGGTGTGTTGCTCGGAGTAGGCGGAACGTTGCTGCTTATCTTTCAAATAGGAATATCCGGAAACGGCCACAGTGATTTGTCAGGTATCGCATTGGCGTTGGCAAGCAATACGGCATACGCGGTATATCTCATCATTACCCGTTCCGTATCCCAGCGTTATTCTCCACTGACGCTTATGAAATGGCTGTTTCTGTTTACGGCACTGATGTTATTGCCGTTCGGTTTGAAGGAACTTCTGCACCAGCCGGTTTACAGGGGGCTGGCAACAACGGATGAAATCATGATGGTAGCTTATGTACTGGTAGCTTCCACGGCTGTTGCCTACTTCCTGATACCGTTTGCGTTGAAACAGTTGCGTGCCACGACTGTAAGCATATACATGAATCTGCAACCGATTGTGGCTTCCATAGCTGCAATTTGTATCGGCCAGGACACTTTTACATGGGATAAGCCGGTTGCCCTTTGTTTGGTCATTGCAGGAGCATTGGTCGTAACCAATAGTCCGGCAAAGGAGAAAACAATAAAAACATTAAAACACTGAAATATGAAGAAGATATTATTCACCATGTTCTCTACTATGCTTTTCGCAATCGTTGCGGTATCCTGCAACGGAAAAAGTGCGTCACAGGATGGCAGTGAGCAACAAAAGGAAAACAATATGATTGTAAAGGAAGGGCCGAAGTCTGTTTTGATTCTCTCCTCCAGTCCACGTCGGGGAGGTAATTCGGAGACTCTCTGCGAACAGTTCGCTAAAGGGGCACGGGAAGCGGGCAACCGGGTGGAAATGCTCAATATCAATGATTATGACATCCGTTTCTTCAATAAGACAGAGTATGTCCGGGGAGAACAGACAGATGATGACGATGCAGTCCGCATTATTCGTAAGATGGCTGCGGCAGATGTTATCGTCCTGTCTTCTCCGGTCTATTTTTATTCGATGACCGGACAGATGAAGAGCTTGATAGACAGGGTGTACAATTACGAGAAAGATATACAGAATAAGGAGTTCTACTATATCATAACCTCGACCGACCGCCAACGGGAAGCGTTGGACGGGACAATCATGGGGTTCCGTGGATTTATCCATTGTCTTTATGGTTCTGTCGAACGGGGTATCGTCTGCGGAAATGGGGCCCGTGAACGGGGAGCGATACTGAAACATCCTGCCATGCAGGAAGCGTACGAAATGGGGAAAGGAGTATAATTATGTTACGAAAGATAAGAACCATACTCGCCATCTTCTTTTTCGTGTCGATCACGTTGTTGTTTTTCGACTTCACGGGAATGTGGCACACGTGGATGGGATGGATGGCAAAAATACAATTCCTGCCTGCGCTGCTGGCATTGAACGTAGGTGTCGTGACCATGCTCGTTGTGCTGACACTACTTTTCGGCCGCATTTATTGCTCCGTCATCTGCCCGTTGGGCGTCATGCAGGATATTGTTTCGTGGATAAGCGGTAAAAGAAAGAAGAAAAAGTTCCGCTTTTCATATTCACCTGTCTTGAAATGGCTCCGCTATGGAATGTTGGGCGTATTCGTCATGGCTCTTGTTGCCGGTATCGGTTCGATTGTAGCGCTATTGGCTCCTTATAGCGCATACGGACGTATCGCACAAAACCTGTTCGCTCCGGTCTGGCAATCGGGAAATAACCTGCTGGCCTATTTTGCCGAGCGAGCCGAAAGTTACGCCTTTTATGAAACGGAGGTCTGGATGAGAAGCCTGCCGACATTCATTATAGCCATTGTTACTTTTGTCCTTTTATTTGTCTTGGCATGGCGTAACGGACGTACTTGGTGCAATACGGTTTGTCCGGTAGGTACTGTGCTTGGTTTGCTCTCGAAACATGCACTTTTCCGTCCGGTCATCGACCCCGAGAAATGCACCTCGTGCAGTTTGTGCGCCCGAAAATGCAAGGCGTCTTGTATCGACTACAAGAATCACGAGATAGACCGTTCGCGTTGTGTGGCTTGCATGGATTGTCTCGATTCCTGCAAACACGGGGCTATCTCTTATACCCAACGACGGGAACGGGTAGCCGTGCTATCATCTGAAACAGAGGAACGGAATCCTTCCCGACGCCATTTCCTCACCGGGGTTGCTCTTCTTCTCGGTACGGCTGCGGCCAAAGCGCAGGAAAAGAATGTGGACGGAGGGCTGGCAGTTATTCTCGACAAGAAAATTCCGAAGCGCACGACTCCTCTCGTTCCTCCCGGAGCAGGCAGCCTGCGTAATATGAATCGCCATTGCACGGGCTGCCAGTTATGCGTGTCGGTCTGCCCGAACGGGGTGTTGCGCCCTTCCTCCCGGTTGGAAACGCTTATGCAGCCGGAATCTTCTTACGAGCGCGGTTACTGTCGTCCCGAATGTACGAAATGTTCGGAAGTTTGCCCGGCCGGAGCGATCCGACGGGTTTCGACCGAAGAAAAGTCAGCGATACAGATCGGCCATGCCGTATGGGTAAAGGAGAATTGCGTTGTCCTGACAGATGGCGTACAATGCGGTAATTGCGCCAGACATTGTCCGACGGGGGCAATCTCGATGATACCTTCCATCCCCGATGATGATTTTTCGCCCTTGATACCGATGGTGGATACCGAACGGTGTATCGGGTGCGGTGCGTGTGAAAATCTGTGTCCGGCACGTCCGTTCAGTGCCATTTACGTCGAGGGACACGAAGCCCATAGAATCATATAAAATAGATAACTGTATGGAGAAAAAAGATAAACAGAGGATAGATCGGCGTGAGTTCCTGAAGCGGTTGGGAGCCGGAGTTACTGCGGTGTCTGCAACGACGGTTGCGGGATGTTCCTTTCGGGATAACCGAACCGGAGGCAACGCACAAGGCGAAGTCCCGACCGATAAGATGACCTATCGTACCGATCCGAAAACGGAAGAGCAGATTTCGCTACTCGGTTATGGCTGTATGCGCTGGCCTATGATGCCGTCGCCGGATGGAACCGGAGAAGTTATCGACCAAGAAGCAGTCAATGGACTGGTAGATTATGCTCTGGCGCATGGAGTGAATTATTTCGATACGGCTCCTCCCTATTGTCGCGGGCTTTCAGAGAAAGCAACCGGAACTGCATTGAAGCGCCATCCGCGCAATTCGTACTATCTGGCAACGAAGATGTCGAACCACCGTCTGGCCGGACAAGGGCTGTCTCCCGAAGAGCTGTTCGATGCTTCGGTAAAGATGTACCGCCGGTCGTTCGAGGACTTGCAGACCGATTACTTCGATTATTACCTGCTCCATATCGTGGGTATCGGGAGCGGTATGCCTTTTTTGATGGAGCGGTTTTTCGATAACAGACTGCTCGACTTTCTGCTTAAAGAACGGGAAGCGGGGCGTATCCGGCATCTGGGTTTCTCCTATCACGGGGATGTGAAAGTGTTCGATTACCTACTCTCCCGACACGATGAGTTCAAATGGGATTTTGCGCAAATCCAACTGAACTATATGGACTACCGGCACGCTTCAGGTATGAATTTCAACGCGGAATACCTCTATGCCGAGTTGGAGAAACGTGATATACCGACTATTGTTATGGAGCCGCTGTTGGGCGGCAGACTTACCACGCTGACCAACTATCTGAACGACAGGCTTAAACAGCGTCGCCCGGAAGAGAGTGTCGCTTCGTGGGCATTTCGTTTTGCGGGTTCGTTTCCAAAGGTATTGACCGTATTGAGCGGCATGACCTATATGGAACATTTGCAGGACAATATCCGTACCTTCTCGCCGCTCGATCCTTGTACGGAAGAGGAGCTGGCGCTCTTGGAAGATACGGCGCAGACTATGCTGAAATACCCGTCGGTTCCCTGTACCGCCTGCCAGTATTGTATGCCTTGTCCATACGGACTGGATATTCCCGCCATATTCGCACATTACAACAAGTGCATCAACGAAGGGAATGTTCCCGTCTCTTCGCAGGACGAGAATTATCGGAAAGCCCGACGGGCTTTTCTCGTCGGCTACGACCGTTCCGTGCCGAAATTGCGGCAGGCCGACCATTGCATCGGCTGCGACCAATGCGTACACCATTGCCCGCAAAGCATCAATATCCCGGCACAAATGCAGCGAATCAACTTCTTTGTGGAACAACTTAAACAGGAGACACTATGATGGAGGATCTGATTCGGCTACTGCATGAAGGACAACATTCTTTGGTTGTTGCCAATGGCGATGTCTGCACATTTGACGGACGAGGAGTAAGTGATTTATACGACTTATTCAAGGAGGATTCCGGATTTCTGAAAGGAGCTTCCCTTGCAGATAAAATTGTGGGTAAGGCGGCTGCGGCACTGATGGCTCTGGCAGAGGTCAGAGAGGTGTATGCGGATGTTGTCAGCCGACCTGCCCTTGATTTACTGACAGACAACAAGATTTCAATCAGTTATGGCATAATCGTTCCGCATATCATCAATCGGGCTCAAACAGGTTGGTGTCCTTTGGAAACACGTTGTTACGATTGCCTTACACCACAGGATTGTCTCAAACAAATTGAAGGATTTATAAAACAGCAAATTAATAAATGAAGGAACTGGATATTCTATTTACAGCATTTATGTTGGCTGGAAGTTTTACCGTTTCGGCCCAGACATCCGACGCGGCAGACAGCTTGTCGGCCCAAAGGACATTAGCTATCGACGAAGTGGTCGTTACCGGAACCCGCAACCAGACGGATATACGCCACCTGTCACAGACCGTTTCGGTAGTGAACCGGAACAAGCTCGAACAAGCGATGCAACCCTCGCTGCTCCCGGTACTCACGGAACAGATTCCGGGTCTGTTCACCACTTCGCGCGGTGTGATGGGCTACGGGGTTTCCAACGGGGCGGCAGGCGGTATTTCGTTACGCGGGTTAAGTGGCGGCAATGCCCGCCTGATGGTGCTTATTGATGGGCATCCTCAATATGCCGGCATCTTCGGACATCCGATTGCCGATGCCTACCAGACGCTTCTGGCCGACCGGGTGGAGGTCTTGCGCGGTCCGGCATCCGTACTCTACGGCTCGAACGCCATGGGCGGCGTGGTGAATATCGTGACCCGCAAAATGCACGAGGATGGGATTCGCACCAGCCTGCACACGGGGTACGGCTCCTACAACACGCTGGAAACCGAGCTGACGAACCGCATCCGCAAAGGGCGTTTCTCAAGTGTGGTCAGCGGCTCGTACAACCGCACGGACGGGCATCGTGCCGACATGGGATTCGAGCAATACGGCGGCTACGGCCGTGTAGGCTACGAAGTGACAGACAACTGGAATCTGCGTGCCGACGTGAACGTGACCCACTTCAATGCCTCCTATCCCGGCCCGGTGTCGGCTCCGCTGCTGGATGGCGACCAGCGCATCACACGGGGCATGACCTCCTTTGCCGTCGAGAACGAATACGAGAAGACTTCCGGTGCATTGAGTTTCTTCTACAACTGGGGCGACCACTGGATCAACGACGGCTATACGCCTTCCGCGGGGGAAGGCCCGCAGGATGACCGCTTCAACTCGTATGACGACATGATGGGAATCTCGTGGTATCAGAGCGCCCGGTTCTTCAAGGGCAACCGCATCACGGTAGGCTTCGACTGGTTCCGCTACGGCGGCGAGGCATGGAGCGAGTATGTGAGTGGAGAAGATGCGGGAACACGCAGCGATTTGGTGGACAAGCATGAAAACGAGTTGGCAGGCTACGTGGACTTCCGGCAGGATGTCGGGAAGTGGCTCACGTTCAACGCGGGACTACGTGTCGATAACCATTCCCGTGTCGGAACGGAATGGGTGCCGCAGGCCGGATTGGCATTCCACCTGCCTCATGCTATCGAACTGAAGGCTTCTGCCTCGAAAGGTTTCCGTTACCCGATTCTCCGCGAGATGTACATGTTCCCGCCACAGAATCCCGACCTGAAGCCCGAATCTATGTGGAACTACGAGATAGCCTTCTCGCAAAAGCTGCTCGACGGACGTCTGTCGTATGGCCTCAATCTCTTCTATATCGACGGTAAGAACCTGATTCTAACCCTACCCAATCCGAGCGGAAGCGGTATGCTGAACCAGAACTCGGGCGAGATAGACAACTCGGGCGTCGAAGCACAGGCTGCCTACCGTTTCAGCAGGGCTTGGTCGGTGGATGCCAATTACAGCTACCTGCACATGGAGAATCCCGTCGTCGCCGCTCCCGAACACAAACTCCACGTCGGAGCCTCCTTCACGCAGGGCCGCTGGTCGGTCTCGACGGGCCTGCAATACGTGGAGGGTCTCTACACTTCGATCGTCGTCGGAGGGACGGGCAGCGACGCACAGGAAAATTTCATCCTGTGGAACCTGCACGCAGGTTTCCGCATCTCGCGCAAATTGCGTATCTTCGTCGACGGAGAGAACCTGCTGGCGCAGCGTTACGAGATCAACGCCGGATTCCCCATGCCGCGTGCAACCGTGCTGGGCGGTCTGGACATGCACTTTTAACGAATTACTCGAAATACCGGAACTTTCATTCAACCATTCATAAAAAAGTGATATGCAAACGACTTCCGTAAAACTCTATTCGCTGGAATACAGCGAAGCGAAAACCTATCTGGCGGCCGCCCTCTTCCTCGCGGGCAACATCGTCCTGCCGCAGCTCTTCCACACGATCCGTCTGGGCGGGCCGACATGGCTGCCGATCTACTTCTTCACGCTCGTGGGCGCCTACAAGTACGGCTGGCGCGCGGGGCTGCTCACGGCACTTGCGTCGCCCGTAGCCAACGCACTGC
>ERZ826613.939-NODE-939-length-38987-cov-6.006293_pt1 | contig 38987 bp, 41 predicted proteins | sample MGYA00519925_ERZ826613 | MGnify/ENA primary metagenome ERZ826613 (study PRJEB31778, sample SAMEA3449236) | human gut metagenome | biome: human gut; feature: human-associated habitat; material: faeces | place: United Kingdom | collected 2010/2012 ... | reverse complement strand
AATATGGCGGGATAGCTCAGTTGGCTAGAGCACACGGTTCATACCCGTGGTGTCGCTGGTTCAAATCCAGTTCCCGCTATTTTTTATTGCCATACATCTGTAAAAGTTGCCAGTGACAGCTTTCGGAGGTGGCAGGTTCTAAGTATATTGGTATACACAGCAAGAGAGTCGGAAAAGAATCCGGTTCTTTTTTTATGCCCAATTTACCTAACAAAGTATACAAGAAAAGTAAAATCGTTTATAATATTTTACATCGCCATGCGTTCGAAAGAAACTGCTGCCTGCAGGAACTGTCACTGCCAGTTCATTGCGGATGCTTTGGCGGATTCTACAGATATGGTAAGAACAGGAGGTTAACGAAGATGGTACCAAAGAGTAGTTTATTCATTCGCATTGTTGCGGGTGCATATGTAATATATTTAGGAGGAAAGCTGATCAACAGTTCACTTGCGGATAGACCGGAGAATTATATACTTTATATAGCGGCAGGCGTAATATTCGCATTGATTGGTCTTTACTGGCTGGTAGGATCCGGAATCAAGATGGTGAAAAAGGAATACCGGGACGACAGCATTAGGGGCCGTATGAATGAATCTGAGAATGAGACGGAAGAAGTAAAAGCAACAGAAGAAAATGAATCAGAAGAACCGGTGGAAGAAACAGAAGAAAGCGCTACGCCAGAAAATGACAAACCAGTGAGATAAAAGATTAACAAAAAGATAAACAAAAATAAGGAGGAGAATATATGCGCGTAGGTATGGGATATGATGTACACAAGTTAGTAGAAGGAAGAGATCTGATCCTTGGTGGGGTGAAGATCCCTTACGAGAAAGGACTTCTTGGTCATTCGGATGCAGATGTATTATTACATGCAATCATGGATGCGCTTTTGGGGGCTGCAGCGCTTGGTGATATAGGAAAGCATTTTCCGGATACAGATCCGGCGTACAAAGGTGCGTCCAGTATCAGGCTTTTGGAAGAAGTGGGAAGAATGATCGACGAGAAATTATATGTGATCGGTAATATCGATGCAACGATCATTGCACAGCGGCCGAAGATGGCGCCGCACATTGAACAGATGCGGAAAAATGTGGCAGAGGCACTGCATATCGAGGTGGATCAGGTGAATATCAAGGCAACGACAGAAGAAGGACTTGGTTTTACTGGAACGGGAGAAGGGATTTCTTCACAGGCAATTGCAAGTCTGGATACGATCGCTAATTACAGTTACAGAGTCGGACCTTCAGAAGGTGGATGTGCCGGCTGTGGCGGATGTATGAAAGTGCAGGAAAGTTAGATAACGCAAAAATGATAAAAGCAGGCGGATAGACAGCAAATGCACAGAAGCAGATAGAAAAATAAGAGAAAAAGGGAAAAACAAAATGGAGATAAGAAAGCTGGAAACAGAAGAAAAACAGAACACGAAAAAGCTGTATGAAGAAGTGTTTTCAGAAGACAGCAAAAGTTTTGTTGATTATTATTATGAAGAAAAACTAAAAGACAATCAGATTTATGCAGTAGAAGAGGACGGAGAAATACAGGCTATGCTGCATCTGAATCCATATGAACTCGCGGTGAACGGCAGTAAAAAAGATGTGAATTATATCGTCGCCGTTGCAACGAGAGAATCTTACAGGAAACGTGGATATATGGCAGGATTGTTGAAACAGGCATTGAATGATATGTACGCAGACGGAGAGACGTTTACATTCCTGATGCCTGCATCAGAGAGCATTTATCTGCCCTTTGATTTCCGAACGGTATGTGAACAGAACCGGTCATATTATGATCCGGAGGAGGAAACAGAAGAAGGCGTGGTCATAACGGATGCAGTGAATGCGGATGCAGAAGAGATGGCGGCTTATATGGAAGCACAACTGACACAGTCATATCAGGTTTATGCAAAACGAAGCACAGCGTATTATGAACGCCTGATCAAGGAATATGCAAGTGATGGCGGAATATTAAAGATTTACAAAAAAGACGGTAAAATTACAGATATCAAGATCGCGGCAGAAGCGGAAGAGGTAGACGGCGGCAAACCAAAGATCATGATCCGTATCGTAGATGTCAGAAGAATGCTGATGTCATTGCGCCTGCAATCATTTATGGGTACATGCTTTACTGTAACGGATCCAATTATCGAAGAGAACAATCGTTGTGTGATGATCACGGGAACAGAATTCTCGGGTGTGATGCTGATGGATGGAAAGCCGGAGAACAGTGAAGGAACGATCACAGTGGGAGCACTTGCAAGCCTTGTATTCGGTGTAAAGACTGCAGAAGAAATCTGTGCGGATGGTGATGCAGTCATGTCGGAACGTATGAAAGAAGAACTTGGTAAGATCATACCATTGTCAAGGGCTTATCTGAACGAGACAGTGTAAAAAAGGAAGTGTCTTTCGTTTTTCTTTAGAATTTTCTGAAGTCCCCCTTAAGAAATGCCGGGTAATATAATAACAACAGAGGAAACAGCTGGAATTAGGAAAAAGGATGAGAAATAAGATGGAGATGAATCATGTACTGGTTGTAGAAGACGACAAGGAGATCAGAGAAGGTGTAGAGATATATCTGAAAAGTCAGGGGTATGAAGTATTCCAGGCAGCTGACGGTGTAGAAGGACTGGAAGTCATTGAAAAAGAAGACATCCATCTGGCAATTGTGGACATCATGATGCCAAGGATGGACGGAATCTCTATGGTGGTAAAGCTCAGGGGAAAATATGATTTCCCGGTGATCTTTCTTTCCGCAAAATCAGAAGAAGTGGATAAGATCATGGGACTGAATATGGGAGCCGATGATTACGTAACGAAACCATTTACCCCGATGGAATTGCTTGCCAGAGTCAACTCACAGCTTCGCAGATACCGCCGTTTTATGGAAAAGCTGGGAGATAAAGAAGAAAATTCCAGAATCCATACGATCGGCGGACTGGAGATCAATGAGGATAATGTAGAAGTGACCGTTGACGGCGAACCGGTAAAGATGACTCCGATCGAGTACAAGATCCTGCTGCTTCTGATGAAGAATCCGGGACGGGTGTTCTCTGCGGAGGAGATCTATGAGCGGGTATGGAATGAACGTGCGATCAACACCGATACGATCATGGTGCACGTCAGAAATATCCGTGAAAAGATAGAAGTAAACCCAAGAGAACCAAAATACTTAAAGGTGGTGTGGGGCGTTGGATACAAAATTGAAAAGCAGGCGTAAACTGGGAATTTTTCTGATAATTGTAACAATATTAAGTGCAGCATATGTCATGCTGTATAATTATGCTGTGATTTATGAAAAAGCGGTCGAGGAAGCACAGAAGACTTATACGACGTCGCTTTCGGACAGGGAATATCTGGAAAGCTTTCTGGAATTCAGTTATATCCTTTATAATCAGGAGATATCATCCAAGACAGGAGAAGCCAAGATGTCACAGGATGAGATCAATGATGTGGCAGATGTGTGGATGGAGGATTATGAAGCATTATATCCTTATCTGGATTACCGGATCGAGGATGGATCGGGAACGGTTCTGGGACGAAGTACGGCGAATACCGGAAATGGTCTGACAGATGACAGCTTTAAAGAATATGCATTTGGTATGGTGCTGACTTACGATGAGCATGGCAACCCGGATGTGAAAGTTGTAAAGAGCGGCGAAAAGACAGCGCAGAGTATTGTTCTCAGAAAGATCATTGACAACTGGAGCGAGACGGTTGAGGACGCTACGCATGGAGAACTGAAGACGCCGAAAAACCGCACATACATCTACGGAATGAAGAAAAGCAGCATTGAACAGTATCTGAATCAATGGTACTGGTTCGGGGATGAAGCTCCGAATGATGCATGGTATATGATGCTTGCCTGCATGGCAGCAGTATGCGTGGCGGCATGGATTTTTGCACAGAGCGAGACACTGAAAATTGGTGGCGGAAAGATCTTCCGGCAGCCATTCGAGGTTGTTTTTGTTGTTGCGTCAATTACTCTTGGGATTCTGGATGATAAACTGAATTGGATCATAACCAGAGAGGAAGGCTTGCCGCAGCCAATGGATTTTGCAATCTGGGTCGGTGTATTTGCGGTCACATACTGGGTGACAACGTGTATCAGTGCGGTTCAGAAGATTGGGCTCAGAAAGTATGTCACGGAACGGACGCTGGTATGGCGGCTGTGGAAGGCGCTGAGGGAAGAAGCTCCGGCGGCTGCAGAAAGAGTCGGACGGGACGGTGGGAGACTGTACCGGAAGGTGAAAAAACTGGCCAACAGAGTATATGAGATTGTTACAGACATTGATTTTACCGATAAAGGAAGTAAGGCAATCCTGCGGATCGTACTGGTGAACTTTATCATCCTTGCTGTGACGAGTGTCTGGGTATATGGAATTATGGCACTGATCATTTATTCTGCAATCCTGTACTTTGTTTTAAAAAAATATTTTAATGAGGTGAAACGGAATTATCACAGACTTCTGGAAGCGACAAATGAGATTGCAGATGGCAATCTGGATGTAGAAATTGATGAGAATCTGGGTGTATTTGAGCCATTTAAAGAAGAAATCGAGAAGATCCAGAGCGGATTCAAGAAGGCGGTAGATGAGGAAGTAAAAAGCCAGCGTATGAAGACTGAACTGGTAACGAATGTCTCGCATGACCTTAAGACGCCGCTGACGGCGATCATCACCTATGTGAATCTTCTGAAGATTGAACAGGATCCGGAGAGACAGAAAGAATATATCGATGTGCTGGATAGAAAGTCTCTCAGACTGAAAGCATTGATCGAAGATTTGTTTGAGATCAGTAAAGCAAGCAGCAAATCCGTGAATCTGAACATTGCCAACATTGACATTGTGAATCTGTTCAAACAGGTGAAGCTGGAAATGGAAGAAAAGATCACGGAAGCGAATCTGGACTTCCGGCTGGATATTCCGGAGGATAAAGTGATCGTGGCACTGGACGGACAGAAGACATACAGGATCTTTGAAAATCTGATTGGAAATGCAGCAAAATACGCAATGCCTCATACGAGGGTATATGTGAAAATTGCGGCAGAAGACGGGGATGCGGTGTTCCAGATGAAAAATGTATCAGCAAACGAGCTTACATTTAACCCAGAGGAGATCACGGAACGTTTTGTCAGAGGGGATTCGTCAAGAAATACCGAAGGATCTGGACTTGGACTTGCAATCGTCAAAAGTTTCGTGGAGATTCAGAAAGGAAAATTCTGGATCGAGACGGAGGCGGATCTTTTTAAAGCGGAGATTCGCTGGAAACTGGTTGACAAAAAGGATGATATCGCATAATATATATTCTATATGAGAAAGACTTTGAACGGAAAGAGTAGCAGATGCGATGTGTCGAAAGAGAGAAACTGTCACCGGCTGAAAGCAGTTTTGGATTACAGCTTTTGTGAAGTGCGTCCGGGAGTCGGTCCGGTGAAAAAGATGAAAAGTGTCATAGCCGGATCCGGGATTACACACGTTACGTGTACTGAGGGAAGGATACGGGTAATATAACTGTATTCTTTAAAAAGAGTGGAACCGCGGATATACTTCGTCTCTTGTGTAAAGCAAGAGACGAAGTTTTTTTGTTTCTTGTATGTTAAAGCATGCAGGTTGGGCGGTAAACTTATAAAAAGGAGAGATCATAGATGGGCATCATATCATATGTCAATGAAGAAATCCAGGTAATACGGGAGCGGGATCCCGCAATTAAGTCAAATATGGAAGTGTTCCTGTATTCCAGCTTTAAAGCGATTCTTCATTACAGAATCGCACATAAGCTCTATCTGAAGAAACATTATTTCCTTGCAAGATGGGTATCGCAACGGGCAGCAAGAAAGACCGGGATTGAAATCCATCCGGGAGCGACGATAGGAAAAGGATTATTCATCGACCACGGAAGCGGAGTGATCATTGGTGAGACCGCCGAACTTGGAGATAATATCACGCTGTACCAGGGAGTCACACTTGGAGGAACCGGAAAGGAACAGGGAAAGAGACATCCGACGTTAGAAGATAATGTCATGGTCAGCGCAGGGGCAAAAGTACTTGGTTCTTTTACCATTGGAGAAAATTCCAAGATCGGGGCAGGATCTGTCGTATTAAAAGAGGTACCGCCGAACTGTACGGTCGTAGGTGTGCCGGGCAGAGTTGTTAAAATGAATGATGAGAAGATACCGAGACTCGACATGGATCAGGTACATCTGCCGGATCCAATTGAAAATGATATCAGAGCCCTGCAGGAAGATAATTTAAGAATGCACAGACAGATCCAGGAGATGGAAAAATGTATGCAGTGCTTAAAAGAGAATCCGATACCGGAAGAAAAAAAGGAGGAAATATCAGAAAATGAAGATATTTAATACAATGACAAAGAAAAAAGAAGAATTTGTACCTTTGGAAGAAGGAAAGGTAAAGATGTATGTATGCGGACCTACTGTATACAATTTCATCCACATCGGTAATGCAAGACCGATGATCGTATTCGACACCGTAAGAAGATATTTTGAATATAAAGGATATGATGTAAATTACGTATCAAACTTTACGGATGTAGATGACAAGATTATCAAGAAAGCCATTGAAGAAGGCGTAACAGCCGACGAGATTTCCAAACGTTACATTGCAGAGTGCAAAAAAGATATGGATGGTATGAACATCAAGCCGGCAACCAAGAACCCTCTGGCAACCGAAGAAATCTGTGGTATGGTAGATATGATCCAGACACTGATTGACAAAGGATTTGCTTACGAGAAGAACGGTACCGTATATTACAGTACAAGAAAGTTCAAAGATTACGGTAAACTTTCACACAAGAATCTGGATGATCTGCGTTCCGGTGAGCGTTCCCTTCTGGTATCAGGAGAAGATGAAAAAGAAGATCCACTGGATTTCGTGCTCTGGAAACCGAAAAAAGAAGGAGAGCCAGCATGGGAGTCTCCATGGAGCGAGGGACGTCCGGGATGGCACATCGAGTGCTCAGAGATGTCTAAGAAATACTTAGGCGAGCAGATCGACATTCATGCCGGCGGCGAGGATCTTGTATTCCCACATCATGAAAATGAGATCGCACAGAGCGAAGCTGCCAATGGCAAAGAATTTGCAAGATACTGGATGCACAATGCATTCCTGAACATTGATAACAGAAAGATGAGTAAATCTCTCGGAAACTTCCGTACCGTACGTGAGATCAGCGAACAGTACGATCTGCAGGTACTTCGTTTCTTCATGCTGAGTGCACATTACAGAAGCCCACTGAATTTCAGTGCAGATCTGATGGAAGCATCCAAGAATGGTCTGGAGCGTATCGTAAATGCAGCAGATAATCTGAAGTTCCTTATGGGAAATGCAAAAGCAGAAGCAATCACAGATGCAGAAGCAGAAAACTTTGCAAAAACAGAAGAGTTTGTTGCAGGATTTGAAAAGGCAATGGACGATGACTTCAATACAGCAGATGCCGTTGCAGCAATCTTTGACCTTGTAAAATATATCAATACAACAACCGATGCAGAAAGTTCCAAAGAATATCTTCAGAAATTATTCAATCTGCTTGTGAAGTTAACAGGAGTTCTGGGACTGATCGTAGATAAGAAAGAAGAGATTCTGGACGAAGACATCGAGAAACTGATCGAGGAGCGTCAGGCAGCACGTAAGGCTAAAGACTTTGCAAGAGCCGATGCAATCCGTGATGAACTGTTAGAGAAGGGTATCATCTTAAAGGATACCAGAGAAGGAGTACAATGGAAAAGAGCGTAGAGTGGGAATTTGACACTTATATGCAGGAGATTTTCCAGATGAAAGAGGTGGATATCAAAGAATATTCACCTCTTACTTTGGCATATATCGGAGACTGCATTTATGATCTGATCATCAAAACGCTGGTGATCAATGAAGGAAACCGTCAGGTACAGAAACTGCACCAGAAGACCAGCTCTTATGTACAGGCATCCGCACAGTCGAAAATGATGCGTACGATGCAGGAACATCTGACAGAAGAAGAGCATGCCATCTATAAAAGAGGCCGCAATGCCAAGAGTGTATCGCCGGCGAAGAACCAGTCGATCACAGATTACAGACGTGCGACGGGATTCGAAGCCCTGCTTGGTTATCTGTATCTGAAAAAAGAGTGGAAAAGAATGCTGGAACTGGTTAAAATAGGTCTGGACAGTATCAAAGAACAATAAGGAGTGTCGAATATGAGTCACGATAAGAATGTACATGATAAGAAGATGCACGATAAAAAATCGTATGATAAGAAAGAAAATGAAAATATCATAGAAGGAAGAAATGCCGTCATGGAAGCATTTCGTTCCGGAAAACCGGTAGACAAGCTGTATGTACTGGACGGATGTCAGGACGGCGCAGTCAGATCCATCATCCGTGAGGCAAGAAAGCATGACACGATCCTGAACTTCGTGGAAAAGGACCGCTTAAACCAGTTGTCAGAGACCGGAAAACACCAGGGTGTGATCGCAAGTGTTGCCGCATATGAGTATGCAGAAGTAGAAGATATGTTAAAGCTTGCAGAAGAAAAAGGGGAAGATCCGTTCCTGATCATTTTGGATAATATCGAAGATCCGCACAATCTTGGTGCGATCATCCGTACCGCAAATCAGGCAGGTGCACATGGCGTGATCATTCCGAAGAGACGTGCAGTCGGACTGACGGCAACTGTGGCAAGAACTTCCGCAGGTGCGCTGAATTATACGCCGGTTGCAAAAGTAACGAATCTGGTAAAGACGATGGAAGATCTGAAGAAGAAGGGTCTGTGGTTTGTGTGTGCCGATATGGACGGCGATGTCATGTATGATGTCAATATGAAGGGGCCGATCGGTCTGGTGATCGGTAATGAAGGCGAAGGCGTGGGACGTCTGGTCAAAGACACTTGCGATTTTACCGCCAGAATCCCGATGAAAGGGGACATCGATTCCCTGAATGCATCGGTAGCAGCAGGTGTGCTGGCATATGAGATCGTAAGACAGCGGATGCAGTAAGAAAGTGAAGTACAGGCGATTGCCATAAGCAGATAAGTATAGAGTGAAATGTGGACTTCGGAGGAAAGTATGACAGAGTATAAAAAATTAACAGACGAAGAACTGATCCGCAGACTCCGCATGGGAGAAACCGGGATTATAGATTATCTGATGGAAAAATATAAGAATCTGGTCAGAAAAGAAGCCAATGCAATGTATCTGCTCGGCGGAGAGACAGACGACCTGATCCAGGAAGGAATGATCGGTCTTTTCAAAGCTGTCCAGGATTATGATGTGGATCAGGAAGCTTCGTTCTTCAGTTTTGCAAGACTGTGTGTGACGAGACAGCTCTATTCGGCAATCGAAGCTTCGAACAGAAAGAAACACAGCCCGCTTAACAGTTACATTTCTTTGTATGAAAGGGAAGATGGCGAAGGTTCTCTGATCGATATGATGGAATCAGAACATGAGACAAATCCGGAAGAACTGCTTGTCAGTCAGGAACATGCAAAGTCGCTGGAAGAACGGCTGGAAAAGGATTTAAGTGAACTGGAACGCAGAGTCTTGTATTTACACCTGATGGGGACCGATTATAAGACGATCGCAAAGCTTCTGGACCGGAGTCCAAAGACGATTGATAATGCACTTCAGAGGATCAAAGGGAAGATGCAGAAGATTCTGGAAAAGGAAAAATAGATATAATTAAAATACGATATGTCCAGAAGAAAAAAGTGTATATTTTGTAGAGTTTTTTGTATGTACAGGAAAATTACAGATTCTTATAATGATATATGCAGTAAAGGTAAAAATAGGAGGTATCGTAATGACAAAGAAAATATTAATCACCGGAGGCGCCGGTTATATCGGAAGTCACACAGCACTGGAACTTTTGAATGAAGGATATGAAGTTATTGTATATGACAATCTGTGCAATTCATCAAAAGAATCTTTAAAGAGAGTAGAAGAGCTTTCTGGAAAGCACATTACATTTTATGATTATGAAAAGTTTGCGGCATTAGATGACGAGGCAGTACAGAACGTAGAGGCTGTTATCTGCAATAACGATGATATGGCACTTGGGGTATATGATTATTACAAAGAAAAAAATCTGAAACTTCCAGTGATCATCGGGATTAATAACAGTGAAGAAATGCACCAGAAGATTATGTCGGGTGAAATGTATGGAACGATTGACAATAAGATGGAAGATCAGGTAATGGAAATATGCCGGCTGATGCAGGCAATTTTGAAAAAGGATACAGGATCATATCAGAAAGTGTGGTATAGTACGCCGAAGGCAATCGTTAAAGCGGAAGGAACAGAATGAAAGCAAAAGAAAAGAAGAACTAAAAAAATAAAAAACTCTGTAAATCAATCATGATTTACAGAGCTTTTCTTTTAAGCTGCCTAGCGGAATCGAACCGCCGACCTCCGCCTTACCAAGGCGACGCTCTACCGACTGAGCCAAGGCAGCATGCATAAGTGATATGCAACATTGATACTATACAATGAATCAGGTGATTTTGTCAATACATTTTTTTGTGATACCGGGAGAAAATCAAAAGAAATATAAAGAAAACATATTGCCGGAAAATGAAAATAGGAATAGAATAGTAATTTAGAACATGGTAGACAGAAGAGGGAGAGAAACATGAAAAAGATGAAGACAATGACAGAGGGCGTGATCTGGAAAGAAATACTTTTTTTTGCAATCCCGCTGATTCTGGGGAATTTGTTTCAACAGTTATATAATACGGTGGATTCGATTATTGTCGGCAACTATGTGGGAAGTAACGCACTGGCGGCAGTCGGATCCAGCGGTGCAATCATTAACCTGCTAATCGGTTTCTGCATAGGAGCATCGACTGGTGCAGGTGTTGTGATCTCGCAGTTTTATGGGGCCAAAAATACAGAAGGCGTGAGGAAGGCCGTACATACTACGATGGCGATCGCGCTGGTAGCAGGAGTGCTTCTGACTGTAATCGGAATTACAGTGACACCATCGATGCTGCGCCTGATGGGAACACCGGACAAGGTATTTGAACAGTCGGTAATCTATCTGCAGGTATATTTTGGCGGAAGTTTATTTTCGGTAGTTTACAATATGTCGGCGGGTGTTCTGAATGCCGTGGGCAATTCCAGACGTTCCCTGGTATACCTGCTGATCGCGGCGATTTCAAATATATTCCTGGATCTGATCATGGTTGTCGGACTGAAGCTTGGAATCGTTGGCGCGGCACTGGCTACGGATATCAGTCAGTTGATATCATGCATTTTTATATGGGGATTTCTGATCAGAAGTGAAGATGTATATAAGTTGAAGATTAAGGAAATCCGCTGCTATGACCATCTGCTTTCCAAAATCATCCGTATCGGAATCCCGACGGGAATCCAGAATATTGTAATTTCACTTTCGAATCTGATCGTACAGACGAGCGTGAATAGTTTCGGGGCAACGGTTATGGCCGGATTTGCAGCATATATAAAGATTGATGGATTTAACATCCTTCCGGTATTGAGCATCAGTATGGCCGCAACTACATTTGCGGGACAGAATATTGGCGCCAGAAAGCCGGACAGAGTCAGAAAAGGAATGTATATATCTACTGTGATGGGGGCTGGCTATTCGGTGTTAACTGGGATTATGTTGCTGATATTTGCTCCACAGGTGATAGGTGTCTTTACGACGAACCAGAAGGTTGTGGAGTATGGTGTATATATTATGAGGTATTTCTGTCCGTTTTACTGGATGCTTGGAATTCTGCATGTGCTGGGAGGAACGATACGAGGAACAGGCAAGACGATGCAGGCAATGGTCGTATTTCTGGTATCTTTGTGTGGATTCCGTGTGATGTGGATCGCGGGAACAATGGCATGGACAAGAAGTCTCGGACATGTGATGATGTGTTATCCGACGTCCTGGCTTCTGGGAATGCTACTGATGCTTTTGTATGTATGGAAAGGAAAATGGATGGATCTGTAAGGCCGGGAAAAATCTGTCTGTTCCAAAATCCGTACATTTGCGCTAAAGGTAATTGGGATAAAATAAAGTATCTTCCCTTGTTTCATCATATTTTTTATGATAAGATAATGAGCATAATGTATAGTTAAAACCTAAGGAGGATACCATGGGAGAAGAAACAACAGTTTCCAAAAATTTTATTGAACAGGAAATAGATAAAGATCTTGCAGAAGGAGTGTACAGTGAAGTATGTACAAGATTCCCACCGGAACCAAACGGATATCTGCATATCGGACATGCAAAGTCTATTCTTTTGAACTCAGGACTTGCAAAGAAGTATAATGGAACATTTCATCTGAGATTTGACGATACGAATCCGATGAAAGAAGATATGGAATTCGTAGAGTCTATTAAAGAAGATGTAAAATGGTTAGGCGCTGACTGGGGAGATCATCTCTATTTTGCATCTAACTATTTTGATCAGATGTATGAGTGTGCCGTAAAACTGATTAAGAAGGGAAAAGCATTTGTCTGTGATCTGACGGCAGAAGAGATGCGTGAATATCGTGGAACGCTGACAGAGCCTGGAAAGAACAGTCCGTACCGTGACCGTTCGGTAGAAGAAAACTTAAGACTTTTCGAAGAGATGAAAGACGGCAAGTATCAGGACGGAGAGAAAGTCTTACGTGCAAAGATCGATATGGCATCGCCGAATATTAACATGCGTGATCCGATCATCTACCGTGTGGCTCATATGACACACCATAACACCGGAGATAAATGGTGCATCTATCCAATGTATGATTTTGCTCATCCAATCGAAGATGCGATCGAACATATCACACATTCTATCTGTACGCTGGAATTTGAAGACCACAGACCATTATATGACTGGGTTGTGAAAGAATGTGAATTTGATCCGGCACCGAGACAGATTGAATTTTCAAAGCTGTATCTGACAAATGTCGTTACAGGTAAGAGATACATTAAGAAACTGGTTATGGATGGTATCGTAGACGGATGGGATGATCCGCGACTGGTATCAATAGCAGCCCTCAGAAGAAGAGGATTCACACCGGAATCTATCAAGATGTTTGTTGAGATGTGTGGAGTATCCAAGAGCCAGAGCTCTGTAGACTATGCAATGCTTGAGTACTGTATCCGTGAGGATCTGAAGATGAAGAAGCCTCGTATGATGGCAGTTCTTGATCCGATCAAACTGGTAATTGATAACTATCCGGAGGGAGAAGTTGAGTATCTGGATGTAGAGAATAACCTGGAGAATCCGGAACTTGGTATGAGAAAAGTACCATTTGGTCGTGAGCTTTATATTGAGCGTAATGATTTTATGATCGAGCCGCCGAAGAAGTATTTCCGTCTTTTCCCTGGCAATGAAGTACGTCTGATGCATGCATATTTTGTAAAATGTGTAAGTTACGAGACGGATGCCGAAGGAAATGTAACGGTTGTTCACTGTACTTATGATCCGGAGACAAAATGTGGAACAGGATTTACCGGACGTAAAGTGAAGGGAACAATCCACTGGGTAAGTGCTCCACAGGCAAAGAAAGCAGAAGTAAGATTATATGAGAATCTGATCGATGAAGAGAAGGGTGTATATAATAAAGAAGACGGTTCCCTGAATCTGAATCCGAATTCACTGCAGATTTTAAAGGAGTGCTATGTAGAAGACAGCTTTAACGAAGCAGGTCCGTGCGACAGCTTTCAGTTTGTAAGAAACGGATATTTCTGTATCGATTCGAAAGATTCTACACCGGAGAATCTGGTATTTAACCGTATCGTATCGCTGAAGAGTTCATTTAAGCTGCCTAAAAAATAAGAAATAATGAACAGTAGAATACATTAATAAAGATACTGTGATTAAGATGGAAAAATAAAATGAATGAATTAACGATAAATCTAGACAGTCGTTCGAAGAAGCCGCTGTATGAGCAGATTTATGATTATATCAAGTCTGATATCCAGAACGGGAGGATTCCTTACGGGGAAAAACTCCCGTCTACCAGGGCTTTGGCAAAGCATCTGGAAGTCAGCCGCAGCACGGTTGAACTGGCATATGAACAATTATTATCAGAAGGATATATTGAATCTGCCCCATACCGCGGTTTTTTCGTGGCTCAGATTGATGAATTATATCAACTGAAAAAAGAAGAAAAGAAGTCCGAACGGAAAATAGAAAAGAAAAAAGTGTATCAATATGATTTCACGCCGAATGGAGTTGATCTGAACAGCTTTCCGTATAATGTGTGGCGAAAACTGTCAAAAGATATCCTGATGGATGACAGGACAGAATTATTCCGTACAGGGGATCCGCAGGGCGAATATGGTTTCCGGAGTGCTATCAGTAATTATCTGTATCAGGCGCGGGGAGTGGACTGTACACCGGATCAGGTTCTGATCGGCGCGGGGAGTGATTATATTCTGATGTTGCTTGGTATGATCCTCGGAACAGAACATATGATCGCATTTGAAGATCCGACTTATAAACAGGCATACAGAGTGATCCATACACTTGGGTATGAGACGGTTCCTGTGGCGATGGACAGACATGGTATGAAAATACAGGATCTTGAAAGTACGGGAGCTGATATTGCTTATGTAACGCCATCCCATCAGTATCCGACCGGGATTGTTATGCCGATAGGAAGAAGAATGGAGCTTTTGAAATGGGCATATGAAAAAGACGGAAGATATATTATAGAGGATGATTATGACAGTGAATTCCGCTATAAAGGGAAACCGATTCCGGCATTACAGGGATATGATGCGGAAGATAAAGTCATTTACCTTGGAACATTCTCCAAATCCATCGCACCCGCAATACGTCTGAGTTATATGGTATTGCCAAAAGATATTCTGAAAGCATATCGGAAGAAGGGAAGCTTTGTGAATTCTACGGTATCAAAAGTGGATCAGACGATCGTGCAGCACTTTATTGAAGAAGGATATTATGAACGCCATCTGAATAAGACCAGGGCGTTATATAAAAACAGGCATGATGTGTTGATCGAAGCTTTGAAACCACTGGGAGATATCTGTGAGATATCGGGGGAACATGCAGGGGTTCATATCCTGTTAACATTTAAAAACGGACAAAAAGAAAGAAATCTGATCGAGAAGGCGAAAAAAGCAGATATCCGGGTATATGGGCTTTCTGATTACCGGATTCGCAAAGAAGAAAAGGAAAAAGCAACCATCCTTCTGGGATATGCGAATATGAGAGAAGAAGATATCAAAGAAGCTGTGGCAATTCTGAATCAATGCTGGAGAAAATAGAAAGTGTTTCCAACATTTTAGAAAGAAAAAAGAGCGGTATATAATATCAAACGGGGAGAATAAAAAGATTACCCTGTTGATATCATATACTGCTCTTTTATACTTGTGTATGCAAAAAGACTATTGGATACAGAAATGTCTTCTGCAGTAAAGGTAATAAATACCGATTAATCCTCGTCATCCCCGTCGTCTTCGTCAGTGTCTTCGGAAGTATCCGGAGTGTCCTTAGCATCAGCATCTTCGGAAGTATCTTCTGTGTTGTCCGCAGAGGTATCTTCTGTACTGTCGTCTGCTGCATTGTCCTCTTCGGTAGTTGTTTTGGCTGCATTCAGATCGACATATCCACGGTCAACTGGTTGGAGGTCATTATCCAGATCGAAGTCTTCGTCTTCAAAATCATCGTTGAAATCATCGTCCTCATCTTTCTTTGACTTCTTTAAATAATAAACCAGACCTGCTGCGGCACTGCCGATTGCTGCAAGACCTAATAATTTTTTGCTCCATTTTGCCATGATAATCTGACTCCTTTCCGTTCTTTCCCTTATCATAGCACATATTATATGCTTTTTTCCATTAAATTAAAATAAATTATTGCAAGTTGAGAAGAAAATAAAAATATGATACACTGTATCATATCCTGGCTGTATCAGTACCTGAAGGGAGCCTGGGACGGAAAAACCCGGTGAGAATTGTATGGTCCTGGATAAAGGAGAGAAAAAGTATGAAAGAACAAAGCAAAAAGACGGTGGCAAAGAAGAAATTTTTTAAAATGGTGTTCAGCCGTGCCGGGATTTTTGTCATATTGATTCTGATACAGTTACTGGTATTCTTAGGAATTCCATACTATCTGAAAGAGTATGCAACCTTTATATACAGTGCGATGAGCGTGATGGAAATCGTTGTTCTTGTATATATCATTAATACAGAAGGGAACCCGGCATTTAAAATGACCTGGATGCTGTGTGTGATGGCACTTCCGGTTATAGGAACGGTATTTTATATCTATGTACATCTGCAGCTGGAGACGAGATTTGTACAGAACAGACTTGCGGCACTTCGTATGGAGACAGAACCTTATATGGATCAGGATGAGAAGGTTACAGAGGCACTCTGGGCAAGCAAATCGGCAAATGCACAGCTGTCTTATTATCTGTCACATCAACTTGGATTTCCGACCTACCGCAATACGGAAGTCGAATATTTCCCAGTGGGAGAGGATAAATTTGCTTCTATGATTAAAGAGCTGGAAAAAGCAGAGAAGTTCATTTTCATGGAATATTTCATTGTAGAGGAAGGAATTATGTGGGATACAATCCTGGAGATCCTGAAACGGAAAGTGAACGAAGGTGTAGAAGTCAGGTTCATGTATGATGGAATGTGTGCATTTGATCTGCTGCCGTACAGTTACCCTAAGAAACTTCAGAAATTCGGGATCAAGTGCAAAATGTCCAATAAGATCCGGCCTTTTGTGTCTACAATCCAGAATAACCGCGATCATAGAAAAATCTGTGTGATCGATGGGCAGACAGGGTATGTAGGTGGTGTGAATCTGGCTGATGAATATATCAATGAAAAAGAACGATTCGGTCACTGGAAAGATACAGCTGTTCTGTTAAGAGGAGATGCGGTCCAGAGCCTGACAATGATATTCCTGCAGATGTGGGATGTAGATATGCGTGGTGTTGAGCCTTATGGAAAATATCTTACAAAAAAAGCGGAATCACTGAATGACAGACTGGGATACGTGATCCCATATGCGGACAGTCCGTTTGACCATGAGAACGTAGGAGAAGAGGTGTATTTCCATATCCTGAATCATGCGAAGAAGTATGTGCATATTATGACTCCGTATCTGATACTGGATAATGAAATGCTGACAACACTTATACGTGCAGCCAAAAGTGGTATTGAAGTGATCATCATCATGCCGCATATTCCGGATAAATGGTATGCATTCGCGGTAGCAAAGACATATTATAAAGAATTGATTGAAGGCGGAGTGCAGATCTATGAGTATGCACCTGGATTTGTACATGCGAAAGTATTTGTATCTGATGATGATACGGCAACAGTAGGCAGTATCAATCTGGATTTCCGGAGTCTCTATCTGCATTTTGAAAACGGAGTATTTATTTATGATAATCCGGAGGTTCAGAAAGTGGAAGAAGACTTCCAGAATACCCTGGCAAAATGTCACAAAGTGACAGTGACCGAGGTGAGAAACAGAGGAGTTTTTATGAAGGTAGCCGGGCAGGTGTTAAGACTGGTTGCGCCTTTAATGTAAAGAATACAGGAAATCATATGTATTTTCTGTAAAAATATTATTGAACCAAGATAAAATGTATAGTATAATGCTTAAGGCGGTTTGATTAGACTCGCTAAAGTAGACTGATAAGTCATGTTAATAACGCAGGAGGAATGGATATGGTTAAAGCAGTAGTCGGTGCCAACTGGGGCGACGAAGGAAAAGGTAAGATTACAGATATGCTGGCTGAGCAGGCAGATATCATCGTAAGATTCCAGGGAGGCGCGAATGCAGGTCATACAATTATCAATGATTATGGAAAATTTGCATTACACACACTTCCATCAGGAGTATTTTACGGTCATACAACCAGTATTATCGGAAATGGTGTAGCACTGGATGTACCGGTGTTATTCAAGGAAGTGCAGTCTATTATCGATCAGGGAGTTCCGATGCCGAAGATTCTGGTATCTGACCGTGCTCAGATGGTAATGTCTTATCATAAGAATTTTGATGCATACGAAGAAGAGAGACTGGGAGGAAAATCTTTCGGTTCTACAAAATCTGGTATTGCACCATTTTATTCAGACAAATATGCAAAGATTGGATTCCAGGTCAGTGAATTATTTGATGATGAACTGTTAAAAGAGAAAGTTGTCCGTGTGGCAGAACAGAAGAATGTATTACTGGAGCACCTTTATCATAAACCATTGATCAATCCTGATGATTTATATAATGAACTTCAAGAATATAAAAAGATGATCGAACCATTCGTATGTGATACATCTCTTTTCCTGAACAATGCAATCAAAGAAGGAAAAGAAGTATTATTAGAAGGTCAGCTTGGATCACTGAAAGATCCGGATCACGGAATCTATCCGATGGTTACTTCATCTTCTACATTAGCAGGATATGGAGCAATCGGAGCAGGAATCCCTCCATATGAGATCAAGAAGATCGTAACTGTATGTAAAGCATACTCAAGCGCAGTAGGAGCAGGAGCGTTCGTAAGCGAGATCTTCGGTGATGAAGCAGATGAATTAAGACGCCGTGGTGGTGACGGTGGAGAATTCGGAGCAACAACAGGACGTCCGAGAAGAATGGGATGGTTTGACTGTGTAGCTTCTAAGTATGGATGCAGAATGCAGGGAAGCACAGATGTTGCATTTACAGTATTAGATGTACTTGGATACCTGGACGAGATCCCGGTATGTGTAGGATACGATATCGATGGAGAAGTAACAACAGACTTCCCGACCACACATCTGTTAGAGAAGGCAAAACCGGTTCTTAAGAAACTTCCGGGATGGAAGAGTGATATCCGTGGAATTAAGAAATACGAAGATCTTCCGGAAAACTGCAGAAACTACATTGAGTTTGTAGAAGAGCAGATCGGATACCCAATTACAATGGTATCGAATGGTCCGGAAAGACATGATATCATTTACAGAGAGTCAAAACTTTCCAAATAAGATAAAATATTTCGAATCATGAGATGAAAAACAGGGATAAAGCAGGCCATGTGTCTTTTGAAGACAGGAGAGCTGCTCTATCTCTGTTTTTTAATACCAGAGTATGAAAGAGAAGTTGCCGGTGGCAAGTTCTGTAGATTGTTATGTTTTCCTTAAGAAATTTCTTATGCTTTATTCAGATTTTTTCCATAATGTTGACACATTCTATGCATATAATGAAACCATCGTAAATATAATAATAACGTCGGTGTAATCAGACACCAGAGACGTAAGAGGGGATAAAAATAATCAAGATGGAGGTATGCACTATGAATACGAGAGACTGGACAAAAGAGGAAGCAGAAGTGATTTCAATGGAAGAATACCTTGCTAAGAGAAAGAAGATCAGAGAAGATGAAAGAAAACATAAGAAAAAAGGATCAGACGATCGCGAAGAAAGTCTGATGCCCTTTGAGTTTTATATGGTATCATCGCTTGCCTGGTCATGAGACTGTGACAACTTAGATACATCATCTGAGCTGTGGCTGTGAAAGCTGTCAGCTGAATCATCAGATGGAGTATTATGCCGGGTAAGCTTGAATACCAGCATATAACCATAGAGAAGTACCGGAAGCACAATCGTACATGCAATAGAGGCCCAGAGAAGGTCGATGGAATGCGGACTCCCGATCAGGGCAAATATTAATGTACTGAGATACATACCAAATAATAAAATGGCGGCAGCAAGTGCCAGAATACGTTTTGCATTTTTCATAATAATCATCCTTTACAATGAATCAAGACTTTAGTATATTATATAGAGAGCAGTGAAAAATTGCAAATGAATATCGTACAAAGGAGTATAGAAATATGAGTACATTATATCAGCAGTGGCAGGACCTCGCTTATGATGAAACTGCAGACAGAAGTCAGTTAGAAAAATTCTGGGGAACTTATTTCCAGATTGAGAAAGAAATTTATGAAAAGCTTCTTTCTAATCCGGATGAAGTTGTAAAAGGAACAGTAAAAGAATTGGCTGAGAAATTCGGACAGGAAGTTCTGACAATGATCGGTTTCCTGGATGGTATCAATGAAAGTCTTCTGATCGAGATCGATCTTGATACAGTAGAAGAAGATACAGTAGTAAGTCTTGCATTTGACAAGGAAAGACTGTATAAGAATATGGTAGCGGCAAAAGCTGACTGGCTGTATGAACTTCCACAGTGGAAAGAGATTTTCTCAGAAGAAGAACTGAAGAAATTCTACAAAGAACAGAAGGAATCTACAACAATCCGCAAACCTAAAAAGATCGGAAGAAATGATCCATGCCCGTGCGGATCAGGAAAAAAATATAAAAAATGCTGTGGCAGATAATATTTCTGGTTACAGGTATCCTGAGTCTCATTTATTACAGTGCGGTCTGTATCGCACTGAAAAAATGGGACTCTACTTTTTCCAGATTCTGGCTGGCGACCGGAATAGTGGGAATTGCAGGGAGTGCGCTGATCCGTTTATATGGAATGCCGTGTATCGTAGAAGCAATGATTGGTATTTCGGTATGTTTTCTTCTGATCGCAGAGATAAAGATCATAAAAGGAATGCACAGAAAACCTTTGGGAAAAAGAAAAGAACACTTTGAAGAAGACACAAAAACAGGATCCGCTACAAGATGGATCATTGTACTGGGAGCGCAGGTAAGAGGCCGGAAGATTACCGATTCACTGAAACGAAGACTGGACTGCGCGTCAGAGTATCTGAAAGAGCATCCGGATGTGCATGTGATCGTCTCCGGAGGACAGGGAAAAGATGAAGAAGTAACAGAAGCGTATGCAATGGCACGTTATCTGGAGTGTGAAGGGCTTGACCGCAGGCGTATTGTGCAGGAGGATGTGTCGGTAAACACACTGGAAAATCTGAAGTTTTCCAGAAACCTTATTGCAGATGTAGATACACCGGTAGGAATTGTCTCGAATAATTTCCATGTATATCGTGGGTGTGTATATGCAAAACGCGCAGGATTTAAGAATCCATTTCCGATAGCGGCAGGCTGTCATCCATTACTATTTCCCAATTATTTTGTACGGGAATGTTTTGCGGTCTGGAAACTGTGGCTGAAAAAATATTGACAAAGCAAAATGCCGTGTTATAATGAAAATGTATGAGAAAACACGTTGAAGAGAAGAGTAGGCTGGGAAAGAAATGCCAGAGAGAGAAGCCACGGGCTGAAAGCTTCTTATTTTGGAACCTTCTGAAAACTACCTCTGAGTGGCTGCAAAACAGTCCGGTGATTCCGTTATCGTCATAATTAAGAGGTTCTGGCATAAAAGTCTTTGGTGAATAATATAGAGACTGTGAAGTGTCAGTTCAAACAGGGTGGAACCGCGAGATAACTCGTCCCTTACAGTGATTATCTGTAAGGGGCTTTTTTTTCGCCACGCGTTCGTAAGGAGTGGCCAGTGGCAGGTCCTGTAGATGCCATGCGTTTAGAAAAAAGCAGCAGATTACGGATGATTGCTGAACGGGCAGGAAAGAAGATACATGCCCGAGGATAGGATATAAAAATAAAAAGAGAGGACATGATAATTATGAAAATTACATTAAAAGATGGATCTTTCAAAGAGTATGAAGGAAGTATGTCAGTACTGGATATCACAAAAGATATCAGCGAAGGTCTGGCAAGAGTGGCGACTTCTGCAAGAGTTAATGGTGAAGTAGTAGATCTCAGACACGTTGTAAGCGAAGATTGTGAACTGGAGATTCTTACATTTGATAATGAAGAAGGAAAGGGTGCATTCTGGCATACAACATCTCACATCATGGCACAGGCAATCAAACGTCTGTATCCAGATACAAAGCTTGCAATCGGACCATCAATCGAGAATGGATTCTACTATGATGTAGACCGCGAGACACCATTTGTAGCAGAAGATCTGGAAAAGATTGAAAAAGAGATGAAGAAGATCGTCAAAGAGGCTCTTCCGATTGAAAGATTTACAAAGACAAGAGAAGAAGCAATCGCATATTTCAAAGAAAAAGACGAACCATATAAAGTAGAGTTGATCGAAGATCTCCCGGAAGGAGAAGAGATCAGCTTTTATCAGCAGGGAGAATTTGTTGATTTATGTGCAGGACCACACCTGATGACAACAAAGCCTGTAAAAGCATTCAAGCTTACAAGCCTTGCAGGTGCTTACTGGAGAGGCAGCGAAAAGAACAAGATGCTTACAAGAATCTACGGTATCTCTTATCCGAAGAAAGCACTGTTAGACGAATATCTGACCATGCTTGAAGAAGCAAAAAGACGTGACCACAGAAAACTTGGTAAAGAACTTGGACTTTTCATGATGTGCGAAGAAGGTCCTGGATTCCCGTTCTTCCTTCCAAAGGGAATGGTTCTTAAGAATACACTGCTTGACTACTGGAGAGAACTTCACAAAAAAGCAGGTTATGTAGAAGTATCTACACCAATTATCTTAAGCAGACACCTCTGGGAGACATCCGGACACTGGGATCACTATAAAGAGAATATGTACACAACACAGATCGATGGAGAGGACTTTGCAATTAAGCCAATGAACTGTCCGGGTGGAATGCTTGTATACAAAGCAGAACCGCGTTCATATAAAGATCTTCCGCTTCGTGTCGGAGAACTCGGATTGGTTCACCGTCATGAAAAATCAGGACAGTTACATGGTCTGATGCGTGTACGCTGTTTCACACAGGATGATGCACATATCTTCATGATGCCGGAACAGATCCGTGACGAGATCAAAGGTGTTGTAGCTCTGATCGATGAGGTATATCAGCTGTTCGGATTCAAATATCACGTAGAACTTTCCACACGTCCGGAAGACAGCATGGGAAGTGATGAAGACTGGGAACTTGCAACAGAAGGTCTTCGTGGTGCGCTTAATGACCTTGGTCTTGACTATGTGGTAAATGAAGGAGACGGAGCATTCTACGGACCGAAGATCGACTTCCATCTGACAGACTCTATCGGAAGAACATGGCAGTGCGGAACTATCCAGCTGGATATGCAGCTTCCACAGAGATTCGAACTGGAATACACAGGAGCAGATGGTGAGAAACACCGTCCGATCATGATCCACCGTGTAGCATTTGGATCTATCGAGAGATTTATCGGAATCCTGATCGAGCATTTCGCAGGAGCATTCCCTACATGGCTTGCACCGGTACAGGTTAAGGTACTTCCAATCTCAGATAAACATCTGGAATATGGACAGAAAGTACTGGATACATTGAATGTGGCAGGTATCCGTGCAGAAATCGATACACGTGCAGAGAAGATCGGATATAAGATCCGTGAGGCTCAGATGCAGAAGATTCCTTATATGCTTGTAGTAGGAGCAAAAGAAGAGGAAGAAAATCTGGTATCTGTAAGAAGCAGATTCGCAGGAGACGAAGGACAGAAGAGCCTGGATGAGTTCGTAGCATCTGTTACAGAAGAGATTGCAACAAGAGCAAGACGTGAAGTCGTAAAAGAAGAAAACTAATTTAGTTTTACAAATGTATAAAGAATAAAGAGAACTGGCATAATATATCTTGAAGTTTGAAAGGAGGATATATTATGCCAGATTTAAGATGTACCGTACAGACTTGTACACACAACCAGAATTATTACTGTAATCTTGACAGTATCGTAGTAGGAGGAAATTCCGCAAAAAAAGCAGATGAGACAAGCTGTGACAGTTTTGAAGAGCGAAAAGGTGGAAACTCCTATTCGAATGCATACTCGGACATGGCGGGAAAAGAAGCATCTGCCAAGAGTGACGTGGATTGTAAGGCAACAGACTGTATGTATAACAAAGAATGTCAGTGTCATGCAGGAAAGATCAGTGTAGAAGGCGGGAATGCCTGTCACTGTCAAGAGACGGAATGCGCGACGTTCAAATGTGGATGTGCGTAATCTTTGGAAGAAAAGATGCGCAAGTCATATGTATACGATCAGTGAATAAAAGGTACAGATAAAGAAAAAAGTGTGAAAAACCGGAATAAAGCTTAAGAATAAGTTTTTACTCCGGTTTTTGTCGTATCAAAGTATGTTGACGTAGATTTACAGTGAGGGTATAATAGCTTTATATGCCAAAACTGGCAGGGAAGAAGAGGATTTCATGAACAAAGAAGAGAATACATACTATAAAAATAGTCCCAAGTTTGGCAGAAAAGGACCGTCCAAATTAAGACAGCAATTTAACCGTGGAATGACCTATTTCCTGGTAATTGTTGCCTGTATTCTGGTTTATTTTGCCATGCTGAGGGTAGAAGCGATTTCAAATACACTGTCAAAGATCCTGTCGATTTTAAAGCCTGTATTGTATGGATGCGGGATTGCGTATCTTCTGAATCCAATCGTGAAGAGCGTAGATGCATATCTGGTGCCAGTGCTGGAAAAGCACATGAAGAAGAAAGAAAAAGCGAAGAAGGTTTCCAGAAGTATAGGAGTGATCGTGGCGCTGGTTGTATTGATTACGGTTGTATCGACATTGATCAATATGCTGATACCGGAACTGATCACAAGTATCCGTAATCTGATATTTACACTGCCGGCGCAGATCAATCAGCTGGTAAAAGAGATCAATAATATACAGTTGGATGATTCGACCGCGACAGCAGTATTGAAAAATGCAATGAACGAAGCTTCGGCAAGTCTTCAGAAGTGGATGCGTACGGATCTGTTGGATAAGGTAAATGAAGTGATGACGCATCTGACGGTTGGTCTGTATACATTGATTATGGAAATGTTCCATGCGGTGATCGGAGTGATCGTATCGGTGTACATTTTATTTGGAAAAGAGACGTTCATTAATCAGAGTAAAAAAGCAGCTTATGCGATTTTTCCTGCAGAACGTGCAAACCTGTTGATTCATATCGCAGTAAAGACGAATGAGATATTCGGTGGATTTATCATTGGAAAGATAATAGATTCGATCATTATCGGAATTTTATGCTTTATTGGTACATCGATCTTAAAGATGCCGTATGCAATGCTTGTCAGTGTAATTGTAGGGGTGACCAATGTGATTCCGTTCTTCGGACCGTATATTGGAGCAATCCCGAGTGCTGTCCTGATTGCGCTGGCAGATCCGATGAAAGGGATATATTTCCTGATATTTATACTGTTGTTACAGCAGTTTGACGGAAATATCCTGGGACCAAAGATCCTTGGCAATTCTACGGGACTGTCTGCATTCTGGGTAATCGTATCAATCCTTCTTGGGGGCGGATTGTTCGGAATTCTTGGTATGTTATTTGGAGTGCCGACGTTTGCGGTTGTCTATTATATTATAAAACTCCTTCTGGATAACCAGCTGGAGAAAAAGAAACTGCCGACAGATTCGGACTGCTATAACGGGGACAGTTATGTAGACAATGACGGTACATATTTTCAAAAAAGAGATGACGGGGCAGAAACAGAAGAACAGAAAATAGAAAAAAATAAAGAAGAAAAAGGGGAATAAGATTATGCCGATCAGAGTGCAGAATGATCTCCCGGTCAAGGAGATCTTAGAGAGTGAAAATATATTTGTAATGGATGAACACCGTGCAACACATCAGGATATCCGTCCGATCAAAATTGGACTTTTGAACCTGATGCCGTTAAAAGAAGAGACAGAACTGCAGATATTACGTTCACTGTCTAATACACCACTTCAGGTAGATGTGACATTTGTTGCAGTAGCTTCACATCAGTCAAAGAATACGTCAAAGAGTCATTTGAACAAATTCTATCAGACGTTTGATGAAATCAAAGACCGGAAATTCGACGGATTCATCATCACCGGGGCACCGGTAGAACAGATGCCGTTCGAAGAAGTGGATTACTGGGACGAACTGACACGCATTATGGACTGGACAAAGACAAATGTCGTATCAACATTGCATCTTTGCTGGGGAGCTCAGGCAGGAATGTATTATCATTATGGAATCGATAAAGTCCAGCTGGATAAGAAGGCGTTCGGTCTGTTCTGGCACAAAGTGCTAAACCGTAAGATTCCATTGGTACGTGGGTTTGATGATGTATTCCTGGCACCACATTCCCGTCACACAGAGACTCCACTGGATAAAGTGCGCGCAGATAAGAGAATCACGATTCTGGCAGAATCGGATGAAGTGGGTCTCTTCCTTGCGATGGCACAGAATGGACGTCAGATATTCGTGATGGGACATCCGGAATATGATCGTGTGACACTGGATGGAGAGTATAAGCGCGATAAGAGCAAGGGACTGCCGATTGAACTTCCGAAGAATTATTATCAGGACGATGATCCGGAGAATAGGCCATTACTTACATGGAGAGCAACAGCTAACAATTTATATACTAATTGGTTAAATTATTACGTGTATCAGGCTACGCCATATGACCTTGAAGGAACACCGGATTTTACTTGGAAATAGGGCGTTTTCAGGGAATTGTGAGTCAGGTTGAAGAAATGAAATGACAGCAGGAAAAGCAGACGGTATTAAATAAGGATTAGCCAGAAAGCAGAAAATACCAAGGCAGGAACCTAGATTAACTTGAAGTTTATTACACAGAGTGTTATAATATCAAAAAAATATTGTAGGCAAAAGACTCCGAGGATGGAATATCCCCGGAGTCTTTTTGCATATAAAGGAATAAGGAGGAAAAGAGGGTATGGAGTTATTGAATGCAATCGTCATAACCGTAAATGGAGTCGTCTGGGGATGGCCAATGATCATTCTGCTGCTTGGTACACATATTTATATGACAGCCAAGACAGGATTTATCCAGCGTTTTACCATTACAAAAGGAATCAGACTGTCTGTGGAAAAAGATACGAAGAAATATATTCATAATCTGGATGCAAAAGATGACACACCGGTACCGGTAGTGAAATGATAAACAAGTAAAAAACTTCTTGACAAAACAACTTTGATACAGTAAAGTATAACCATAACAAAGCAAAACCGTTGAGAAAGAGGAGTAGCTTATACAATGACATCCAAGAGAGCAGCAGGTGGTGTGATTGCTGTATGAAGTTGATAAGTGAATGGACTTTCGAGGGCAGTCTGAAATCAAGAATTTATGAATATATGTAATTCAAGAGAGTATGGCTTGTCGGGAACCGAACCCGTTATCAATCAGGAGTGTATGTTAGTACATGAGAAAGTGGACGATTCGTCAATTTGAGTGGTACCGCGATAATAATAGATTTTATTACCGCCTCAAACCTTTTGGTTTGGGGCGGTTTTCTTTTTATCCAAAAAAGGTATGACGGACGTTATCGATGAAAGATTTTCTCTCCTAACAGTTACAGAGGGCTGGCAATTGCAATCTGTAGACAACAACAATATTTCATACAGGAAAAGGAGAAAAAAGATTATGAAAAAGAAAATGGTAACAGTATTATTAACAGCAGCAATGGCAACAGCAATGGCAGCAGGATGTGGCAAATCATCCGATTCCGGAAGTGACAAGAAAGAGTCTTATACCATCGGAATTGAGCAGTTTGCAGAGCATGGTTCTCTTGATAACTGCAGAGAAGGTTTCTTAAAAGGTCTGGAGGACGAAGGAATCAAAGAAGGCGACAACCTGACAGTAAAATATAAAAATGCAGCGGCAGATATGGGAACTGCAAAACAGATTTCCGACAGTCTGGTATCTGATAAAGTAGATCTGGTATGTGCGATCGCAACACCAAGTGCACAGAGTGCATACAATGCAGCAATGAAAGCAGATATCCCGGTTATCTACACTGCAGTTACAGATCCTGTAGCAGCAGAACTTGCAGATAAAGATGGAAAGCCAGTAGGAGAAGTAACCGGAACATCTGACAAACTTCCGGTAGAAGAACAGCTTAAGATGATCCGCGAGATGCTTCCGGATGCAAAGAAGATTGGTATCATGTACACAACAAGCGAAGCAAACTCTGTATCAGCAATCGAAGAATATAAGAGTCTGGTTAAGAAATATGATTTCGAACTTGTAGAAAAAGGAATCACAACAACGGCAGATGTATCCCTTGCGGCAGATGATCTGTTAAGCAAAGTAGACTGCATCACCAACCTGACAGACAACACCGTAGTTGCATCTCTTCCGACTATCCTGGATAAGGCAAATGAAAAGAAAATCCCGGTATTCGGAAGTGAAATTGAACAGGTAAAGATCGGATGTCTTGCAGCAGAAGGAATTGATTATATCGCTCTTGGAAAACAGACAGGTAAGATGGCAGCAAAAGTATTAAAAGGCGAAGCAAAGGCTTCTGAACAGAATTTTGAGACAATCACAGAGCCTGGATTCTATGTAAATAACAAAGTAGCAGAGAATATTGGAATTACGGTTCCGGATGATCTTGCAAATAATGCAGTAGAAAGTTTTGACGAGATTACAGCAGAATAAGCCGGAAAGGGCAAAGTACAAAAAGAGAAACGTCTGAGACAGACAAAAATTGGGAGGCATTTTTTCATGAATTTCATCACATCGATATTAGAACAGGGTCTGATCTATGGGATCCTGGCACTGGGGATTTATATCACATACAAAATATTGGACTTTCCGGATCTTACGGTGGATGGAAGTTTCCCTCTGGGGGCAGCAATCACGGCTGCCCTTCTTACAAGAGGAATGAATCCATACATCATACTGATCCTTTCGTTTCTTGCAGGGGCAGTCGCAGGAATCTGCACCGGACTGATCCATGTGAAATGTAAGGTCAGAGATCTTCTCTCGGGAATCATTATGATGACAGCACTGTGGACGATCAATCTTTACATAGCGGGAACGGCCAATGTGCCGTTGTTTTCACAGAAGACTATTTTCAAAAATGACCTGATGGATAAGATCATCCCGGATGCACTTGTACCGTATTCAACATTGATCATTATCCTGGTGCTGGCAGTGATCTGTAAAGTATTCCTGGACCTTTATCTGAATACAAAGTCCGGATTTCTGTTAAGAGCCGTTGGTGACAATGACGTACTGGTAGTGTCTCTTGCAAAAGATAAAGGCAATATCAAGATCCTTGGACTTGCAATCTCAAACGGCCTGGTAGCGTTGGCCGGATGTGTGTTTGCACAGGAGGAGCGAGTATTTGAAATTTCAATGGGAACCGGAGCAATGGTCATCGGCCTTGCAAGTGTGATCATTGGAACCAGCATTTTCCGTAAACTGACGATGCTGCGTACGACAACAGCGGTACTGATCGGTTCAATCATTTATAAAGCCTGTGTGGCAATTGCACTCCGTAATTTTGATCCGCAGGCAATGAAACTGGTAACAGCAGTCCTGTTTCTGATTGTACTTATCATCAGTATGGAGAGAAAGAAGAAGGTGAACACCAATGCTTGAGTTAAAAGGAATTCATAAATATTACAATCCGGGAACCGTAAATGAGATGTGTCTGTTCCAGAATTTCAACCTGACGATCGACAACGGGGAGTTCGTATCTGTTGTGGGAAGTAACGGTTCCGGAAAGACATCGATGTTAAATATTATCTGTGGAAGTATTCCGGTAGAAGGCGGACAGATCCTGATCAACGGATCGGATATTACAAAGCAGAAAGAATTTAAAAGGAACCAGAGAATCGGCCGTGTCTATCAGAATCCCGCAATGGGAACCTGCCCGAGCATGACCATTCTGGAAAATATGTCGCTGGCAGACAATAAAGGAAAGGTATTCGGTCTTTCCAGAGGAACGAACAAGTCAAGAATTGAGTATTACAGAGAACAGCTAAGCCAGCTCGGACTCGGTCTGGAAGATAAGATGGACGTCAAAGTCGGTGCATTATCCGGCGGACAGCGTCAGGCAATGGCACTTCTGATGTCTACCATGACACCGATCGAGTTCCTGATCCTGGATGAACATACGGCGGCACTGGATCCGAAGACCGCTGAACTGATCATGGAGCTGACCGATAAGATCGTAAAAGAAAAGAATCTTACAACGATCATGGTTACACATAACTTAAGATATGCGATCGAATATGGCAACCGTCTTGTGATGATGCATCAGGGAAATGCGATCCTGGATAAAAAAGGAGAAGAAAAAGACAAGATGTCGGTAGATGATATCCTGGCGTTATTTAATGAAATCAGTATTGAGTGTGGCAACTAAAAGATGTTATACTGAATATGCCAGTAAAAAGCACAGCTTTAAAGGCTGTGCTTTCTTTTGTGGCTGCCGGATACAAAAGAGAAGGATCCGGTGATAAAAAAGAAATGTATAAAAATACAAAGAATATAAGAAAGAGGACATACACATGGCAAAAAGAATTGCGAAATTTGAAAAGGTAAGTTTTGAACAGTTTAAAGGAGGATACACAGATGCGATCGGAGAAGCTTCCGATGAGCAGATCAGGGAAGTCTATGATTCCTTAAAACTTCCAAAACGCGCAACAAAAGGATCCGCAGGATATGATTTTTATGCGCCGGCAGCCATCACTTTAAAACCGGGAGAGACGGCGAAGATTCCAACCGGAATCCGTGCGAAGATGGAAGATAACTGGGTGCTTCAGTGCTATCCAAGAAGCGGTCTGGGATTCAAATTCCGCCTGCAGTTGAATAATACAGTAGGAATCATCGACAGCGATTATTATTATTCAGATAATGAGGGGCATATTTTCGCAAAGATCACCAATGATACAAATGAAGGGAAAACAGTGGAAATTCCGGCAGGAACGGGATTTATGCAGGGAATCTTCATGGAATATGGAATTACGGTAGATGATGAAGTGGAAGAGATAAGGAACGGTGGATTCGGCAGCACGACAAAATAGCCGGAAATGACGGATTCTGCATGAAATATTAAGAACCGGGGCATACTGGAAAGTATAGTCTATGTATATAAGAGGTGAGAAGGACATGACGCGCCAGGAAATCCCGGTTTTTAAGACAAGAGAAGAAAATGTAGCATATATGAATGAAACACTTCCAATCCAGGAAAGCTTTGACCTCATTCAAAGAGATCTGCTGATCGGAGGAAGGGGTTCTTCTTTTTATTTTGTAAATGGTTTTACGAGCGAAGAGACGATGTTGAAGATCATGGATGCACTTCTGAAGGTGAAGGAAGAAGAGATGCCAGAGGATGTGTGGGAGTTTGCCAACGCATGCATTCCATACGTTGAGGTTGAAGTGTTGTTTGATTTTGATCAGATACTGAAAAGCCTGCTGTCTGGTGAAACGTGTGTGTTCATTGATGGATACCGGGCATGTATTGTGATCGACTGCAGGACATATCCGGTAAGAAGTGTGGAAGAACCGGATAAAGATAAGTCCCTCCGAGGTTCCAGAGACGGTTTCGTAGAGACACTCGTATATAATACGGCAATGATGAGAAGAAGAATCCGTCATCCGGCGCTGATCATGGAGATGATGGAAGTCGGGGACAGTTCCAGAACGGATGTGGCACTCTGCTACATGGGAGACAGGGTAGACAAGGAACTGTTGAAAAATGTACGTGACAAGATCCGGAGTGTGGATACGGATGATCTGCGAATGAACCAGCAGAGTCTGGCGGAATGTCTGTTCAGACGGAAATGGTACAATCCATTCCCGAAGTTCAAGTTCACCGAGCGTCCGGACACGGCATCGGCCTGTCTTCTGGAGGGAAAAGTCGTAATTCTGGTAGACAATTCACCATCTGCGATGATACTTCCGACATCGATCTTCGACATGATCGAAGAGGCCAATGATTATTATTTTCCGACACTGACCAGTGTCTATCTGAAAATATCCAGAACACTGATCAATCTGATGACGATATTTCTGACGCCGGTCTTCCTGCTTTTTATGCAGAACCTGAACTGGCTGCCGAAAGTATTTGCCTTTGTGGCGGTGAAGGATACAGTGAATATACCGTTGATCTATCAGCTTTTGATGCTGGAAGTAGCGATCGATGGTCTGAGGCTTGCGGCACTGAATACGCCAAGTATGTTAAGTACTCCGCTCAGTGTGATCGCAGGTCTGGTTATGGGAGAATTTTCGGTAGCATCGGGGTGGTTTAACAGCGAAGTCATGTTATACATGGCCTTTGTGGCAGTAGCCAATTATACACAGCCGAATTTTGAACTTGGTTATGCGTTAAAATTCATGCGTCTGGCATTACTGGTATTGACCGCATTATTTAATTGGTGGGGATTCGCACTGGGCTGTATTCTGGTGGTGTGCAGTATCTGCTTTAATAAGACGCTTTCCGGAAGAAGTTATCTGCATGTGAGCCTGAAATAATGTAATGTGAAAAGCGGCAATGAATGTGTACACAAAAATAAGAAAATGATATAATAATTTTTATACTAAAGTGAGTATATAAGAGAACAAGTATACAAAAGAATATGCAAGAGAAAGGCAGCGATACAAATGAATCACAGAGACGAAAGACTCGGAAGTGCACCGCTGGGGAAACTGATGTTTTCTCTGGCGGTTCCTTCTGTGGCGGCACAGCTTATCAATGTGCTTTATAATATAGTAGACAGAATTTACATCGGTCATATTCCGGGATATGGAGATGTGGCACTGACCGGCGTTGGGGTAACATTTCCCATCCTTACGATGATCTCGGCATTCAGTGCATTTGCCGGAATGGGAGGCGCACCGCTTGCGTCAATCCAGCTTGGAAAAAAGAATAAACAGGGAGCGGAGCAGATCCTTGGCAATTCGGCAGGACTGCTGATCCTTTTTTCTGTGATTCTGACGGCGTTCTTTTCGATATGTAAGACACCAATCCTTTATGCATTCGGAGCAAGTGATGCAACGATTGTCTATGCAAGAGATTACATATCTATCTATCTGATCGGAACGATCTTTGTACAGCTGGCACTTGGGTTGAATGCCTACATCAGTGGACAGGGAGAAGCGAAGACGGCGATGTTGTCGGTACTGATCGGAGCGGTCTTGAATATCTGTCTGGATCCGGTGTTTATCTTCGTGCTGCATCTGGGTGTGCGAGGGGCGGCAATCGCAACCATTTTGTCGCAGGCGGTCAGCGCGGCATGGGTGGTACATTTCCTGACTTCAGAAAAGACTGTGATGCACCTGTCGCTAAAGAATATGCGCCTGAGAGCGGATGTGATCAAGATGATCGCCGGACTTGGAATCTCGCCGTTCATCATGCAGAGTACGGAAAGTCTTGTGACGATCACGCTGAATACAGGACTTCAGAGATACGGCGGAGACCTGTATGTTGGTTCGATGTCGATCCTGATGAGTATCATGCAGTTGATCACAATTCCGGTGCAGGGGATTACACAGGGAATCCAGCCGATCATCAGTTATAATTACGGCGCAGGAAATAAGGAACGTGTGAAGGATACGATGAAACGGATGATCCTGGTATGTCTGGCAGGAACGCTTTTACTTGCAGGCGTTGCAATCCTTGCACCGCAGATTTATACCGGATTATTTACGAATAATCAGGAACTGTTGAAACTGACATGCCAGGTTATGCCGGTTTATTTTCTGGGAATCTCTATTTTTGGAATCCAGTGTGCGTGCCAGACATCGTTCATTTCACTGGGACAGGCAAAGGTGTCGCTGTTCATTGCGCTTCTCAGAAAGATTATTCTGTTGATCCCGCTTGCAATTATTTTGCCAAAATTCATGGGGGTGATGGGAATCTACCGTGCGGAGCCAATCGCAGATGTAATCTCTGTTGTGACGACAAGTGTTGTATTTATCTATACGATGAAAAAAGTTTTGCGTAATATGTAAGACAATGGTAAGATGAAAGAGACTTGAGGATGAGGAGGTTTTCAATATGAGTGAATATGTAATAACCATCAACAGTACATCTGATCTGCCAAAAGAGTGGGTGTGGGAAAGAAAAATCCCGGTAGTTCCTCTGAACTGTACGATCGGCGGGAATACTTACCGTGATATGTATGATCTGTCCGCAGATGAATTCTACGGCATGTTAAGGGCCGGGGAGATGGCAGTGACATCACAGCCAAGTCCGCAGGCAGCAATCGATATGCTGGAACCAATCCTGAAAGAAGGAAAAGATATTCTGCATCTTAGTTTTTCATCAGGACTTAGCGGTACATATAACAGCATGTGTATAGCAGCAGAGGAACTGCAGGAAAAATATCCGGAAAGAAAGATCGTTGTGATCGATACGCTCTGTGCAAGTCTGGGAGAAGGACTGATTGATTATAAAGCACTGGAACTTCAGAAAGAAGGAAAGAGTCTGGAAGAAGTTGCACAGTGGGTGGAAGAGAATAAATTAAAAATCTGCCATTTTTTTATGGTAGAAGATCTGAATCATTTACAGAAAGGCGGACGTATCTCGAAGACGGCAGCAGTTCTTGGAACGATGGTGCAGATCAAGCCGATCATTTATCTGGATAATGAAGGAAAACTTCAGATCATCAAGAAAGAACGTGGCAGAAAGAAAGCAATGAATAAGATCGTGGATATGGCAATCGATGCATGCGAAGGAAAGATGCCGGACATGGTGATGATTCCGCACGGCAATTGTCCGAAGGATGCAGAGTATGTAGCGGAGCTGGTGCGTAAGAAAATGGGAGTAACGAATATCATGATGAATGATATCGGCACTGTGATCGGCGGTCATACGGGGCCGGGAATGGTTGCGGTAGTCTGCATGGGAGTGCACAGATAATAAAATTTCAGAATGCAGAATATAAAAACTGAGATAATAAAAAACTTGAAAAAAGATATTGACAGATGCAGATACATATGGTAAATTATATGTTGCGTAAGGCAAAAAAAGAAAGTAGAGTATCCACTCTCACCTTAGCACAATCGGGTGACTAATGGTTTGATATTGAGTATAATACAGATTTGATTATAGATCTGATGATACAGATATGCAAGTGGATAGTCTCGAACTATTCACTTATTTTATTTTATGATGGAGGTGCACGACAATTAGCGATTTAATGATTAACGGGCAGATTAGAGACAAAGAAATTCGAGTGATTGGAGAGAATGGAGATCAGTTAGGTATCATGAGTCCAAGAGAAGCTATGAAGCTTGCTCAGGAAGCAGATCTGGATCTTGTGAAGATTGCTCCAAAGGCTCAGCCACCTGTTTGTAAGATTATTGATTACGGTAAGTACAGATATGAACTTGCAAGAAAGGAAAAAGAGGCTAAAAAGAAACAGAAGACCGTTGAAGTAAAAGAAGTGCGTCTTTCACCAAATATTGAGACAAACGATCTTAATACCAAAGTGAATAATGCTAAGAAGTTCATCAGCAAAGGTAACAAGGTAAAGGTTACACTGCGTTTCAGAGGTCGTGAGATGGCACATGTTCAGCAGAGCAAACACATTCTGGACGATTTCGCTCAGATGCTTGGTGACATCGCAGTCATTGAAAAACCGGCTAAGATGGAAGGCAGAAGCATGAGCATGGTTTTAACTGAAAAACGTTAAAAATACAATACAAGTTGAAGGAGGAGCATATCATGCCAAAAATTAAAACTAATAGAGCAGCTGCAAAGCGCTTCAAAAAGACAGGTACAGGAAAATTAAAAAGAAATAAAGCTTTCAAGAGCCATATCTTAACTAAGAAATCTACAAAGAGAAAAAGAAATCTTAGAAAAGCAACAATCGCTGATGCTACTAATGTAAAGAACATGAAGAAAGTATTACCATATCTCTAAGATAAGGTTCAATTTGTGAAGGAGGAAGAATAAGACATGGCAAGAATTAAAGGCGGATTAAACGCTAAAAAAAGACATAACAGAACATTAAAGTTAGCAAAAGGATACAGAGGAGCACGTTCTAAACAGTACAGAGTTGCAAAACAGTCTGTAATGAGAGCTCTTACATCTTCATACGCAGGAAGAAAACAGCGCAAACGTCAGATGCGTCAGCTCTGGATCGCTCGTATCAACGCTGCAGCAAGAATGAACGGTCTGTCATACAGCAAGTTCATGCACGGCTTAAAAGTAGCTAACATCGAGATGAACAGAAAGATGCTTGCAGAGATGGCTGTAAATGATGCAGAAGGATTTGCAACACTTGCAGAAGCTGCAAAAGCTGCTTTAGCTTAATTTTAATAGAGAATTTTAACACGCAGGAAAATCCTGCGTGTTTTTTTATACCAAAGAATACTATGCCGGGTAATTTAACTGTTCATCAGTAATATTCTCAAGAACCTCGGTAAGATATTTCTTAGACAGATATTTCGCCATCGGAAGGTTCATATCCAGATAGTTGCCACAGTCTTTGGCAGCGGCTCCGGGAACTTCACCTTCGAATTCTGCCATAAATGTATACATTTCTTTTAATAACGGCACGATATCTTTGGATTTATAACTTCCGGCGAGGATCAGATAGAATCCGGTACGGCATCCCATTGGTCCGAAGTAGATCGTTTTGTCGGCATATTCTGCATGATTGCGTAAGAATGTTGCGGCAAGATGTTCGATGGTGTGAACCTCAGCTGTGTTCATCACTGGTTCTTTGTTGGGACGGGTCATGCGCAGATCAAAAGTTGTGATCGGATTACCGGCTACCTGGTCGACACGGGAAACATATACACCCGGAACAAGTCTCAGGTGATCTACTGTAAAACTTGCAATTTTTTCCATAATTGATACACCTCTTTTTTTTCACAATTTTTCAAAATATTATGCAGAAATATTATAGCATTTTCAGCAGAATTTGACTATAAAAAGATGAAAAGGTGTGATATACTGAGTTTTATATTGGCATTAGAGGTCAATGCGGTTAACAGTGTCTGTGGAGTGTATTCATGGATGGAAAAGGGTATTTTAGGAGGAAAAATTAGGAGAATGAAGCTTTATCTGGTAAGACATGGAGAAACTGATTGGAATAAAGTAAAAAGGATTCAGGGGCAGGTAGATATCCCGCTGAATCAGTTTGGCAAGCGTTTGGCAGAAGAAACAGCGGAAGGACTGCGGGATATCCCGTTTGATCTGTGTATTTCAAGTCCGTTGTCAAGAGCACATGAGACGGCGAGAATTATATTGTATGGGAAAGATATCCCGATCATCAAAGATGCCAGAATTGAGGAAATGGCATTTGGTGAATATGAAGGAAAATGCTGTGCAAGAGATAACTGGGAACTCCCGGAGGATTTTCACAAATTTTTTAATGATCCGGCAGGATTCGTACCTGGGAAAGGCGGAGAATCATTTGCTGATGTGAAGAAGAGAACCGGAGAATTTCTGAAGAGTCTGTATAAAAAGACTGATGGTGTATATGAAAATATTCTGATCACCACACATGGTGCGGCACTGGCCGGAATGCTGAATAATATCCGAAAAGAGCCGTTAGAGAAGTACTGGGGAATCGGGGTACACAGTAACTGCGGAGTAACAGAAGTAGAAGTGAAGAATGGAGAGGCGACGATTCTTTCTGAAAATGTTACATATTACGAGGAAGCAGTAAGACCATGGGCTGATAAATAAAAATAGCTATAAAAATCATGATATCATAAGAGCAAAAGGAGAATGAATATGGCAATTGAAACAGCGGGACAACAGAAGTATGCAGATTTGACTGCAAAAAGAATTAAGTCGTTGCAGACGGGGATGATAATCTGGATCAGCCTTTTTTGTCTGGCACTGATCTGTTCTTTCTCTAATAATCTGCTTGCAATCATTGTGGGAATTGTAGCGGTAGTCTATGCAGTGGTCAATACAAAGGGAAGAAAAGCATTCAACAGTAAACTGGATAAAATAGAAGATAAAAATGAATTCTACCGCCAGATTGTGGCACCAGATGTACTTGAATTGAAAGAAGAACAGCTTCTGGTTGCAAAAGATTATGTCATTGTAGTTGATGCGGATGTATGGATATACGATCTGCATCATATGGAAAAAGTAGAAGTGGGAAAACAAGGAAATGTGAAGAAAACCCTGTTTCTGACAGAACCAAATGGAAAAAGACATGCCATTTTGTCGACAACTAAGGGGGATGGAAGACAGGAAGCGTTTGATCAGGTGTATTATAGATTGCATGATCGGCTTGCTGTTTAGTTCATCATCGTGGCTTACCCCGGTCCATGAGAAAGACTTGGTATTCTGGTTCTAACATCGCTCCATATACGCCAGAACCAGAATACCAAGTCTTTCTCATGTCGTGATAGGCCAATGATAATGAATTCAATAGCGGAATTATAACCCTTGTGTGTAGCTGGGAAGTTTTATGGAGGTCAGGGTAACGACCGCTTTATGCATTTAACAGCAATCTAATTATCTTCCTCCTGAACCGTATAAGTCTGTCTCTTACGAGCCATCTCATCACTTTCAAGATATTCATCATAAGTCGTAATCTTATCAATCAGTTTACCGCCCGGTACGATCTCCATGATACGGTTGGCTGTGGTCTGCACGATCTGGTGGTCTCTGGAAGAGAAGAGCAGTACACCAGGGAATTTTGTCATTCCGTTGTTGAGTGCGGTGATGCTTTCCATATCCAGGTGGTTGGTAGGCTCGTCGAGGATCAGTACATTGGCACCGCTGATCATCATCTTGGATAACAGACAGCGTACCTTCTCTCCTCCGGAAAGAACACGTACCTTCTTCACACCGTCATCACCGGAGAACAGCATACGTCCAAGGAATCCACGTACATAAGTGGCATCTTTTTCTTCCGAATACTGTGTCAGCCAGTCTACGATGCTGTAATCGTTGTCGAATTCACTCCCGCTGTCGAGTGGGAAGTAAGCCTGAGTTGTAGTGATTCCCCATTTATAAGTACCTTCGTCCGGTTCCATCTCTCCTGCAAGGATCTGGAAGAGCGTTGTCTTGGCAAGCTCATTGCTTCCGACGAATGCAACCTTGTCATCGTGGTTCAGAGTAAAGGAAATGTTATCCAGAACCTTTTCGCCGTCAATTGTTTTGCTTAATCCTTCTACCGTCAGTACTTCGTTACCAATCTCGCGGTTCGGACGGAAGTCGATGTAAGGATATTTACGGCTGGATGGCTGGATGTCATCAAGCTGGATCTTTTCCAGTGCACGTTTTCTGGAAGTAGCCTGCTTGGATTTTGAAGCATTGGCACTGAAACGAGAGATGAATTCCTGCAACTCTTTGATCTTTTCTTCCTTTTTCTTATTGGCTTCTTTCATCTGACGGATCAGAAGCTGGCTGGATTCATA
>ERZ826613.934-NODE-934-length-39042-cov-4.004720_pt1 | contig 39042 bp, 34 predicted proteins | sample MGYA00519925_ERZ826613 | MGnify/ENA primary metagenome ERZ826613 (study PRJEB31778, sample SAMEA3449236) | human gut metagenome | biome: human gut; feature: human-associated habitat; material: faeces | place: United Kingdom | collected 2010/2012 ... | reverse complement strand
CGCCACCTCAAAAAAGCCCGTAAAATCAAGGAAAAACGGCGCTAAAACGATAGCAGTACGGTCTCAAAGCAGCACGTCGTGCACCACAGTTCAGCAAGCGATAATCGACTGCTCAGACTGTATCAAAATGGTTACAACCCCCGGAAAATCAAGGCTTTCCGGGGCTTTTTTTGCCCTAATCCGGCTGCACAGAATATTGGAAAAGTCAAAACGAACCGTAGGTAGTCCTGCAAGGACAACCACTGTCAAAAATAGCATCCAAAACTGTCTGACTGTATTTCAGAATGACCCGAAGCTGGAAGGCGCAATCCGCTACAACATCCTGACGGAGCGCATTGATATTTCTAAGCATATATGATGGCATTCTGGTTTATGATCGTGAAACCGTCATGTATCATTTGGAAAATGGGCATGCTACATCTTTTAACAGATTGCAAGGAAAATGATTTGCTGCATCAACTGTACCGACTTATCACTTCCTCAATTTAGGAACCAGATTGCTGTAATACGCTGTCTTACCTGACAACACATCGTCATAGAATCCATGCTTCCAGTCAGCAATAGATTGGAGCAGGGATTCTTCTTTCTTATTTATAGTAGACAAGTCAATACATACCCCCATATGTAATTCGTGCCATTTTCCGTCGTTTCGTGCCAAACCAATTGAAAAAAAGATGGATTTCTATATAATGATTTTAACAAATGAAGGAAAAAATCAAACAGGAAAGGAGGAGATTCGTATATTGTATTGCATTGCTGTATTGATTGATAAAGGACAAAAGGGGCAGGACTATGCAGAATATATTTTGAACTACTGCGCCGACAGAAAGATATTTCCCCTGGTTCAGATTTATCAGGATCAGGAAAAGTTTTTTGGAGAAATACATAAAACAATACCGTCCATTGTGCTTCTGGCACTTCAGGGAGTAGCAGGGCTGAATGCTGCGGAGCACCTCCGTTCCCTGCATCCGAAATGCAAAATGATCTGGTGCAGTGATCTGGATTTTTCCCTTCATGCATTTAAACTGCGTGTGGAATATTTTTTTATGGAACCCGTGGAGGAACAGAAGCTCTGGGAAGGGCTTGCGGCATGTTTCGGACGCAGGTGATTATATTTATTTTAATTCAGGAGGAAGATGATAATGAAAAAAAGAGCTATGATTATTGCAATGATGGCAGCCATGCTTACGGTTGCCTCTGACTGCACGGTGAAGCTTCTCCATGCAGAGGAGACACAGACCAAGGAAGCACAAGCTGAAGACTCTCAAAGCGAAGGTACATCCCAGCTTCCAATAAAAGCACTTTCCCCCAAGGTAGTGGAAGAAAATCCTTATATGGCAAAAAGTGATTCCAACATTCATCATGACTGCTACAATACCGACTCTACAGATGAGGTGCTGCCGGTAGGTATCTATTCCGAGATCAATGTTTCCTACGAGAAGGTAAACGCAAACGCATCCCCGGCCATCTTTTTTGATTCCTACGGTCACGCAGTGGTTCCATTTCTTGGTGGCATTGCTATCCGTGATATCAATGCAGATGAGACACAGACAGTTGGATATTTTTCCCCGAAGCAGCATGACGAAGGCGGCTATGTGATCCAAAGCTCCTACTCCTTCGTAGATGAGAGCAACCGAATCGTGTGTCCAACCAGCAATAATCATGTGCTGATGTTAAAGGCAACTGACGAGGAAGGAAACGTGCTGCCGGAATTTGAGAAGGTGCTGGATATCGACATCAAGGCTGCAGCAGAAGCGGCTCTTGGAAAAACACTGGATCAGAATCTTTTATCAGTAGTATTTGACTATGACGGGAATTTATGGTTTGCCACCGGCGGCTTCCGCATTTATCCGGACAGGGAGCAGCAAGGAGCAGTTGGATACATTTCCCGCAATGCCATTGATGCGATCTTAAACGGAGAGGAAGTGGACCTGACAAACTCTGTGTTTGTATATGAACTGACTCCTGGAGAGGGCGCAGAAAATGGCATTGCATCCTCCAAGGATGGCGCTGTGATCCTGACAAACCTGAACTGCTATCTGTTCCAGGCAGATAACGGTGTGCAGAAGGTATGGGAAACTTCTTATGAGAGCGTAGGTGCCAAGGAAAGCGCAGAAGGCGATGCCACTACAGGTGGTGGTCTTGCCTGGGGCGGCGGCTGTTCCCCTTCTCTTACAAAAGACCTGGTTATGTTTACCGACAATCAGAATCCGGTAAATCTCCTTGCTGTTGATATGAAAAACGGAGAAACCGTTGCCAGCCTTCCGGTTATCGATGAGCTTCCGGAGGACAGTCAGGTATCTGTGGAAAACTCCGCAATTGTATACGACAACGGTGAGGGAACGGTGAGTACCATTGTGTGCAACTGGTTTGGTGCCGGAAGTGCTGCTCTTGGAAAAGAGGACAGCGATTCTTCCATCCAGAGCTATGCCAACATTTATGATGTAAACTGGTTAAGCCAGGGAAATAAAATGATCATGCCAGGTGTAGAACGAGTGGATACCATCAAAACTGATGACGGCTACGAAATGAAGAGCATCTGGTGCAGAAGCGATCTGTCCGATACTTCCATGCTGAAGCTTTCCACTGCCACCGGATATATTTACGGTTATGTGCAGGATCTGGAAACTGGCATGTGGCAGTATATTATGCTGGATTTTGAGACTGGCGAGACCGTATTTTCAATGGATGTTTCCAATAAGCCTGGCTACAACAACATGGCCATCGGCATGTATGCCGGAAACAGTGGAAATGCCCTCTATTGTCCGACCGGATATCTGGAGCTGTTAAGACTTCAGGACCGTTTCGTTTATCTGCCGGAAATGCCGTACCGCAAAGTGGATCTGGATCAGGCAATGCGAAATGTGCTTGGACAGGAAACCTTTGAAGCAGATGGCGGACAGGGAAATGTTATGGGCTGGCTGAATACCGTAACTGTTGAAAATGTGCATCCGAACACCACAGTGGCGCTGCGAGTGAAAGGTCTGTCCGGCAGCGCAGATGCACTGAAGCTTTACGGTTACGGTGCAGACGGCTCCCTCCAGGAAGTGCCTGCAGACCTGTGGCATATCCAGACAGAGGAGGGAGCGATCCCGGATACCTTATCTGAGGATGTACTGTATGAAATCCACGTTCTGGTACAGGATGGCGGTACATTCGACCTTAGCGAAAATGAGAAGGAAATCAAAGTATCCGTTGTTACAGCTCAGTAAAAAGGGTGGAACTTTTTCAGAAAGATTCTGGCAGATATGGAGAACTTCGCTTTATGAACAAATCTTTAAAAAAAATCTGGAATGTGGTCAGCAGCATTCTGGTCGCCGTAGTTGTGATTTTGGCACTTTTGCTGGTTGGTGCGCGAGTTATGGGGCTGCAGGTATTTACCGTGCTGTCAGGCTCCATGGAGCCGACATATCATACAGGTTCTCTGATCTATGTAAAAAAGACAGATCCCTATACCATAAAGGAAGGGCAGCCCATTACATTTATGCTGGATGAGAACACCATCGCTACACACCGCGTGGTTGGCATTGTCCCGGACGAGGAAGATCCTGCCGTGATCCGTTTCCGCACAAAAGGCGATGCCAACGACACAGAGGATGGTGGGCTGGTACATTATAAAAATGTGGTGGGTACACCGATTTTCTCTATTCCCTATCTGGGCTATGTTGCAGATTACATCCAGCACCCGCCTGGAATATATATTGCGCTTTTGGCAGGTGCGGTGCTTCTGCTGCTGGTATTTATTCCCGATATATTTGCAGACAGCAATGACAAAGGGAAAAAAACCTCACGGCGCAGCACGGCTGAACAGAATGCAGATCTCAAAGCTGCTGCTTCACAAGCAGCGCCGGAGGGGGTTAAACAGCGAAAAATTTGTGGAAAGGAGGAAAACGGGAAATGAAACACCATAGGAACAACAGCAAGCTCAATAAAAAAATAATTGCAATATTGTCAGTTTTCATAATGCTGGCAGTGGTAGTGATCGGAAGCTCTGTATCCGGGACAGTTGCCTGGCTTGTCAGCAAATCAGAATCGACAGTCAGTACATTCACCCTCGGAGATATTAACATTACGCTGACCGAGAGTGATTTTGGAAGTCAGCCGATCAAAATCATTCCAGGCATTGATATTGGAAAAGACCCGAAGGTGACGGTTATGGCCAACTCTGAGGCCTGCTGGCTGTTTGTAAAGGTAGAGGAAAGCAACTGGCCAGATTTCAAAGAAACAGATGGCACGACGAGAAAGGTTTCTTACTCTGTGAACAATGGCTGGAACGCTCTCGAAAAGAATCCAGGTGTCTACTTCCGCGAAGTCAGTGCAGAGGATGCCCAAAAGGGCATTGACTATACTGTCCTTGCAGGCAACGAGAGCTGTCCAAGCGGTGTTATTAAGGTCAGCCAGGAATTGACCAAAGCAGAAATTAACAGCATTATTTCCTCCGGAAACCAGCCCTCACTGACCTTCACAGCTTATGCTGTCCAGCGTACCGGCATTGATACTGCAGCTGCCGCATGGGCAACTGTTAATCCCTAAGAGTCCCCTATTAAGCATGGACACAAAAACAATATCATACAACATGAAAGGAGCAGACAAACATGAAAAAGAAACTAACCGCAATCTTCCTGTGCATCGCCCTTGTGGCAATCGCCATCGTTGGTGCATCCATGGCGTACTTTACTGATACCAAAGAAGCCACCAATACGTTTACTGTGGGAAATGTGAAGATCAAACTGTTGGAATCCAGCCTGCATCGTGAGAACGTCGGCGTAGCCAATGGCCAAAAATCTAATTCTGAACTGTGGTCTGACGTTGAGAAGGAAGGCAGCGGCAACACAAGCAAATACAAGGCTGGCGATACCTTCTACACCGATGCACAGATTGAAGAGAATGCGGAAACGTATACGTGTGAGAATGTACAGCTCATCCCAGGGCGTTCCTATCACAAGATGCCCTATGTTAAGAATGTTGGCAACAACGACGCTTATATTCGCATCCGTGTTATGCTTCCAGCTACTTTGGACACTGAAGTTCTGAACAGCAGCATGTATACCAGCAGTGCTATGAGTAGTCAAGAGTTCACCATGGCATATGATAACAGTGGTGTGGTAGCACGTGGCAACATCAAGTACAATGTCTATACCTTTACCCGTATTGATCCTCTGGCTCCTGATGAGATGACCTACTGGAATGTCTGGGGTACCATTCACATGGATCCCGATGTTACCTCTGCTCAGAGCGAAGAGCTCTTCGGCGAAGATGGAATTTATCCTGGCGGCATATTCTCCGTTCTGGTTGAAGCAGATGCCATCCAGTCCGAGGGCTTTGCAAATGCTACTGCAGCCTGGGCTGCTTTTGACAATTAGTAGTTATTACCTTTTGACACTTATATCATACAACATGAAAGGAGCAAACAAACATGAAAAAGAAACTAACCGCAATCTTCCTGTGCATCGCCCTTGTGGCAATCGCCATCGTTGGCGCATCTATGGCGTACTTCACTGATACCAAAGAAGCCACCAATACCTTTACTGTAGGAAATGTGAAGATCGATTTGATTGAGTCCAGGTATCACCGCGTAGGTATGGAGAACTCTGGTGATACTTCTATCCCGGATCCTACCACGACCGTTAGCGATATGAAGTATGTTGATAACAACACAAAGGCTTTCACTGATGCAGAGATTAAGGAAGATGCTGAGAATTACGCTAACTACATCGGCACTCGTGGTCAAAACATGGTTCCCGGTCGCGGCGTTGCCAAGTGCCCATATGTGGTCAACACCGGCAATAATGACGCTTACATTCGTATTCGTGTGATGGTTCCCACTGCTGCCAACAATGATTACGTTAAAGTGGAGAAGGGCGGTGTAATTACCAACCAGTGGTGCAGCACTGCTACAATTTCCGGTGAGTTCCAGCATGGTAGCAACGGGGAAAATTGGCCTGTCATTACCAAAGAAGGCTATACCGATGAAAAGGGCCTGAAGTATGATGTTTACACCTTCACCCGTATTGAGCCACTGAAAGCCGGTGCCATGACTGAGTGGAACGTTTGGAATAACATCGGCATTGATAAGACGGCTAACAGCGCTGATATCCAGAAAGCCATCGAGAAGGGAGCAATGATTAAAGGCTCTAACGGAACTGGAATGACCCTGAATGTTCTGGTTCAGGCAGATGCCATTCAGGCCGAGGGCTTTGAAAATGCTACTGCAGCCTGGGCTGCTTTTGATGCACAGAACTAGAATGAGAATGGTTCTTCAACCACTTTCTAATATCTCCATGACCTGCGCCCTTTAGGGCGCAGGCCGTATGAGAGCATCCGAGTTATCGGATGTTCTCATATGGTCTGAAAATCATGGAGCATCGGCTTCAATCTGAGGGAGGATTTTTTTCATATTAGCTTGGGAGGAGCAGGGACAATGAAGCGAAAACTTTTAATTTTGTCAACACTGGCCATCTGCCTTGCCATATTTGCCGCCGGAACCCATGCGTACTTTACCGCAGAGCATACGGCACACAATGTTATCACCACTGGCAGCGTGGCCATTGCGGTGCAGGAATGGGCAGACGAGGAGAAAACCGTGCCTTTTGAGGAACTGACCGGGGTTATGCCCCACACCACTGTCACAAAAATCGCAGAGATTAAAAACACCGGTGCGTCTGAAGCGTGGGTGCGGGTGAAGGTGGAAAAGAACATTGTGCTCAAGGCCAGGAACATTACGCCCGATACTTCCCTGGTGGAGGTGACGCATAATACTGCTGACTGGACGGAAAAAGACGAGTACTATTATTATACCAAAGCACTGAAGCCAGGAGAAGTCACTGCACCGATTTTTACCGCCGTGACCTTTCATGTGACTATGGGGAACGAGTACCAGGACGCAGCAGCAACAGTGGATGTTTTGGCACAGGCCGTACAGACCGCTAACAATGGCGCAACCGTTATGGACGCACAGGGTTGGCCGAAAGAGTAAGGAGGATGAGAGCATATGAAGAACAAAAAAGTGATCCTGCTGCTGATCAGCCTTACGCTGCTGGTTGGCATAGTGCAGCCCGGCATACTGGCTGTCTTTGCAGAAGAGTCAGCCTTTACCTGCGATACAGAGAGTGGCTTTTACGCAGAAGCCAGTCAGCCGTACATTGCACCGGAAGTGTCCACAGAAGAAGAGACGGAAGAAGAACCAGTGGAAGAGCCAGTGGAAGAGCCGGAGGAAAATCCAGTGGAAGAGCCAGTGGAAGAGCCAGCCTTCACCTGTGATATAGAGAGCGGCTTTTACGCAGAAGCCAGTCTGCTGTACGCCGCGCCGGGAGTCCTGGCAGAGGAAGATAGGATCTGCACCTGCAATCCCAGTCCTGCCGAAGGTGAAGAACATCAAAAGGATTGTCCACTGTATGTGGAACAGACCTGGCAGGGTGAAGAAGCACAAATTAAGTATCAGATAGTCGGACCGGAAAATTGCGGCACCCTGGACAATGAAAAGGAATTGCTGCGGCTGCCTGTCAGCAGCACTGAGACTGGTTTTGCAGATGAAAACCCGGGAGCTTCCGGTGATGCTGATCTGTACCTTATCAGTGATGGTAATCTGTACCTTAACGGTGACAGTGATATGGCCATCGGCTCTGCACCCACCGCCGCGGAGGGCTTCCGGTTTGTGGGCTGGTACAGGGATGAAGGCTGCACCTGGCCTGTTGAGGCAAGCTGGGTCAGCGATAACAAGCTGATCCCGGAAAAGACCAAAAACTATGGCACAGCAGATGCCCCTGTCATGGGCTACGAGAACGCAACCTATTATGCTAGGTTTGAGAGCAATACTGCTGACCTGATCATCACAAAGCAAAACATGGAAGAGGGGCAAAGCAGCATTTTTGACGTGATCGGTCCGGATGGATACAGCAAGCGCATTGTGATCAACGGCAGCAGCTCTGTGACCATCAAGGGACTGAAGAGCGGTACCTACACTGTCACGGAAGTGACTGCCTGGCAGCACACAGCAGGAAGTAATCCCCAGAGTGTTACCCTGCAATCTGCAAAAAGCAGCACGGTCTGCTTCACAGACAATCGCAGCAGCAGCCAGTGGCTAAGTGGCAATGCATACAGCAGGATTACCTTTGGCAATTAAGAAAGGGGGCGGCAGTAATGTATCAGGGTCCACAAACTGAAAAAGACGGCAGATCAGGAGCTGGCATGAACAGGGCGGCAGTCCTGCTTATTGCCATCATCCTGCTTATCAGCACGGCAGTTGGCTCTACTGCCGCGTTCCTGATAACAAAAACCGATCCGGTGGAAAACACCTTCGAATACGCCAGCGTTTCCTGTGAAGTGACGAAGAACCCAGAAACAGGCTATGTGCAGGTTAAAAACACCGGCACGATCCAGGTCTACATCCGGGCGGTCTACGTTGTAAACTGGCTGGATTCGAAAAATAACATCGCCGCCTCCGTCCCGGCAGATTATAGCTATACAGTGACGGAAAATCCAAACGGCAAGTGGATAAAGGGGAGTGATGGCTTCTTCTATTATCCCGTCCCGATTGCTCCCGGTGCTTCAACGGAGGGCAGTCTGCTGACCTGTACGGCTTCATATCCGGCTGGACCGCAGTATACCCTTTCTGCTGAAGTTCTGGCAGACTCCATCCAGAGTGTTCCCGAAAAGGCTGTGCAAGAGGCCTGGGGTGTAACCATCAGCAATGGCAGGCTAAGCGTGAATTAAGGGGGCGGTGATATGAAAAAGTCATATAAAGTGTCAGGTTCACTGTTTCTGATGCTGCTTATACTTATGAGCCTTGCATCCACAGTATTTGCAGCCTCTACTTCCACTATTACGTTTAACGGCTTTTCAAAGGGCTTTGACTTCCGGCACGGCAGCGAGCACACAGAGACTGGTCTGTTTGGAAACTTCAAGGATGTTATGCCAGGGGATACTGTGGCAGAAACCATCACATTTATCAATTCCGCTACGGACTGCGACTTTGTGAAACTTTACATGAGAGCCGAAGTCCATGACGGAGAAGCAGATTCCCTAAGTCCCAGGGATGTAAAAACGGAGACTGCCGCTTCCACATCAGAGTTTCTTTCCAAAGTCTCCATGAAGGTCTGGAACGGCACGGAGCTGATTTATGACGCTTCCCCCGATCAGTTGGATGGCTTGAAGGACAATAAGTTTCTGGGAAAATTTCGTACCGGCGAAACTGCCACGCTGAAGGTGGAGCTGAGTCTCCCCATTGAACTGGACAATAAGTTTGCCAGTCGTGCAGTGGACTGGGTTTTTACTGTAGAAGCATATAAAGAGAATGAGAGCCAGGGCTCCGTCAGCAAGGTCTGGCCTGATGACAATACAAACCAATCCGATAACAGCATCACCACCAACATCCGTAACCTGATCCAGACCGGTCAGCTTAACTGGCCGATCTGGGTGCTGGGAGGTACCGGACTTGCCCTTGTTATTCTCGGTGGGGCAATATTGGTGAAGAAAAAAAAGAAGAATAATGGCTAAAAGAACAGGCATTGTCATGGTGGCAGCAGGTGCAGTGCTGATACTGTGCGCACTGCTCCTGCTTATGCATAACCGCCGCGAGGATGCGTATGCCGGGCAGGAAGCCGAGAGCCTGCTGGCAGAGGTTGAAGCGGCAATACCGGTGCAAAGGTCAAAGACTCCTGTGACAGAAGCACCAAAAAAGCAGGAGGACACGGCAGCTGCGTCCACAGTGGTGCAGCTTGACCCTGAGCTGCCTGTGGTCATGCTGGATGGCTATGGGTATGTGGGCTATCTGGAGCTCCCTACGCTGGAGCTGAAGCTGCCGGTGATGGCAGAGTGGGACTATAAGCGCCTTAAGATATCACCCTGCCGCCAGTCTGGCTCATCCCGTACAGATGATCTGGTGATCGTGGCACATAACTACGATAACCATTTCGGTCGGCTGAAGGAGCTGTCCAAGGGCGATACCGTTATCTTTACGGACATGGAGGGCATTGTAAACACTTATTTTGTTGAGAAGCTGGAAACGCTTGGCCCGGATGCAGTGGATACTGTCCTGAACAGCAGCTATGACCTTGTTCTGTATACCTGTACCAAGGGCGGCAGGACGCGCGTGACGGTGTTCTGCAGTCGGGCAGAGGAAATCAACTTGTTGGCACACTAGCTCCAAAGAAACAGGATAAATTAGTCCATGATGAAATTCCCGGTGCAGTGTGAGTGTCATACTCATGCTGTGCCGGTGTTTTTTTGCGGAAATTATGAGGCTACTGTCCATGGCATTTGTGTTACTTTTTTTGGCAGATTCTATCTTCCTGTGATATAATAGAAAAAGGGGGATAAAGGCATATGAAAAAGAGAAGTATATTATTTTTTATAATGAGCATGTTCTTGCTTTGCACAGGCTGCTCAGATACATCAAAAAAAGAAAATGTGCCAACAACCATTACCATTTGGCATGTTTATGGCGGACAGACAGACTCGCCGCTTAATGATCTCATTGATCAATTTAATCAGACCGTGGGAAAAGAACAGGGGATCAATGTACAGGTTACTTCAGTGTCCAACACCAATACCATTCATGAATTGGTGCTGGCAGCTGCAAATGAAGAGCCGGGAGCCTCAGAGCTGCCTGATCTGTTTTGCTCTTACCCAAAGACTGTGATGGCATTGCCGGATGACAGCATTCTGGTAGATTATGAAGATTATTTCAGCGAAGAAGAATTATCCGATTTTATTCCGGCCTTTTTGGAAGAAGGAACTGTAGAGGGGCGCCTGGTTGTATTGCCGGTAGCGAAATCCACAGAAATCATGTTTATCAACCAGACTATTTTTGATCGCTTTTCTCAGGATACAGGTGTAACAATAGAGGAGCTTGATACCTGGGAGGGGCTGTACAAGGCTGCAGAACTTTATGCAAAATGGACAGATGAGCAGACACCGGATATTTCCGGGGATGGCAAATCTATGTTTGTGCATGATTACTATTTCGATTATTTCCAGGTAGGAGTCAAATCTCTTGGTGAGGATTTTTTCAGCGGGGATAAGCTATATTTCGGATCGGCATTCCAGACGGCATGGAAACCTCTGGTTCAGGCAGCTCTTCAGGGTGGTGTCTGGCTTAAGGGCGGCTATGCAACGGAGTCTATCCGTACCGGTGACAGTATTGTCAGCGTGGCATCCTCCGCAAGCATTCTGTATTATAGTGATGTAGTGACCTACCGGGATAATACTTCCGAGAAAATCAAGATTGTTTCCCGCCCCTGTCCGGTGTTTGAGAACGGAGAAAAGCTGGTAATGCAGCGTGGGGCAGGATTTTGTACGGTTCGTTCCACCCCGGAGCGTGAGAAGGCAGCTGTGACCTTTCTGAAATGGCTGACTGAGCCGAAGCATAATGTGGAGTTTGTAACACAGACAGGATATATGCCTGTAACACAGACCGCTTTCAAAAATGAACTGCCAAAGGCTATCGAGGGATTGGAAAGTGAGAAGTATACTTCACTTTATCAGGCATATATGGATACCCAGGCAAACTATGAATTTTATGTACCGCCGCAGATGTCAAACTATCTGAGCCTGGAAACGGCATTGGAGGATCAGGTAAGGACACAGCTTTCATTAGGGCGCCGTGCCTATCTGGATGCAGAAGAGACCGGATTGGAGCAGATCAGTGAAGAGAGATTTAAGGCTCTTCAGGAGATTTTTGGACGATAATATAAGAGAGGAGGGAACGCCGTGCCAAACAAACTGAAAGAGCTTCAGGTGCTCAATGCCTTTGCCAAAAAGCAGAGCGTAGGGATGCAGCGAAAACTAATGCTCTATTGGATGTCTATGCTAGTGGTTGTTTTTGCGGCTGTAATTCTTCTTTTATCTTTTGCCGGAACCTTTTCCTGGGACGCCGAGCAGCTTCATGAGGTATTGGATGTCCAGCTGAAAAATACGCAGGACAATCTGGGAAATCATTTGGATCACCTTACTGCCCAGAGCCTGAATTTATCAAAGGAATTAAGCCGTGAAATTGAGGCAGCACTGATACAGGAGGGAATTTCCCTGCAGGAGGTCAATGATGATCCTGACAGGCTTTTGTCTCTGCAGAAGATTATATATCCGCTGGTCAGTACGACTCTTCAGACAGCAGATTGCAATGGTGCATATGCCCTATTGGATGTGACCGCCAATACCGGACTGCCAGATGCAGACCATTCACGAAGCGGCGTTCATCTGCGCTATTCCAATTTAAGTGCCAGCAGTCCGGTTGTTCCTACTGTAGTCTATTTTCGTGGCATTCCTGATATTGCAAGGCAAAAGGATCTGGAATTGCATAATCGGTGGAATCTGGAATTTGATATTGACAAGATCCCGGGATGCCGGGAATTACTGGGAGCATCCCTGAATCGTCCGGCAGAGCATTATTTCTGGACAAAGAGGATTGATCTGAAGGATACCTGGGAATCTGCCATGCTGCTATGTGTTCCTATTGTGGGAAGTGATGGAACGGTATTTGGGGTTTGCGGTGTAGAAATCAGTGCACTGTACTTCCAATTTTCCTATCCTACAGTGGAAAGACAATTTGGCTCTGCCGTTACAGTGCTGGCACCAGTCAGGGATAACCGTCTTTGCCTGGCAGATGGACTGGTGGGAAGTGTTAATGGCACTTACCTGGATGGACAGGAAACCTTAGCAATCCGGCAGGGGCGTTATTATAATGAATATGATACAGGCGGCGGACGTTATATCGGTCTGCATCAGACAATGTCGATTTCTAAGGGGGAAAAAGAGGATGCTGCCTGGGCAGCAGCCATTCTGATTCCCCAGGAGAGCTATGCCGCATATAAAGCCAGAGTACAAAGAATCTGGGTCGTAGTTATCCTGGGCTTGTTTTTAACGCTTCTGGTTCTTTCCTTTTTCCTGATCAGAAGATTTGTACGGCCCATTACCCACAGCCTGAAGCTGTTCCAGCAGGAAGAGCTTTTGGAACAGGGAATGTCCTCCGGAATTTCAGAGGTGGATGAGCTGGCTGAATTTTTGAACACCAAGGCGCGAAATCAGCGTCTGGAGCAGGGGGAGCTTCCACCTAATATTGCAGAGCTGTTTGATGGCTTTATAGAAAGAAAAGGGCTTCTTACCGAAGCAGAAAAAAATATTTTACGCTACTATATAGAGGGTCATGAGATTGCAGAAATTCCAGACCTGGCATTTATCAGTATGAGTACGGTTCGTAAGCATAACAGGAGTATCTATGAGAAGCTTGGTGTAGCCTCTAGAGATGAGCTGATGCTTTACATCGATTTACTTCGCCGATGCGGAAGGCTTCAGGAGCTTCTTTAAAATAACATCCAAAACACAGCAAAGCGCACAAAATCAGACCACTGGTTTTGTGCGCTTTATCTATTATCCAATGGATACCATTGGAAAAAAACGGCAAAAAGTATCCGGCGGACTATATACATTACTCTCTTTTTTCTGATATAACAAAATTAGAAAAAGAAAAAAGAGAAAGGAGGAGTAAAAAACAACCTGTTGTCCCACAAAACATTTTAGTGCAATAAAAAAATATAAAAAAGGAGGATATGCATATGAAGGGTCAGAACTTTTTGAAGGTTACTTCTATTCTTATGATTATTGCCGGTGTTATTGCTGCAATCGCAGGTGTTGTTGCAATTCTTGGTGTTAGTGCCCTGGTAGCACTGTCGGGAAGTGCAGAGGGTACAGGGCTGCTTTATGCCAGCTCCATTATTGTAACGGTAGCATCCGTTATTGAATTTATCGCAGGTATCAAGGGAATCGGAGCCTGCAGCTTACCGGAGAAGGCAGCCAGCTGTATTAAGTGGGGTATTATCATAGCTGTTTTAAGTATCATATCTATGATCATTGGCATTATCGGCGGCGGAAAGTTTAATATTATCAGCCTGGTTCTTAACCTGTTGCTGCCGGGACTGTATGCTTATGGTGCAATGCAGATGAAGAATGCAGTTAACGCATAACGCAAATAAATAAATTCGGAAAGGAGAGCCGATCATGGGATTTTTTGGAAAATTGTTCGATAAAAAAGAATGCTCTATCTGTGGTGGCGAGATCGGTTTGCTTGGCAATCGCAAACTGGAAGATGGCAATATGTGTAAAAGCTGCGCTGCCAAGCTTTCTCCTTGGTTTAGTGACCGCCGTCAAAGTACGGTGGCAGAGATTAACGATCAGCTGGCTTACCGGGAGAACAATCAGGGAAAGGTTGCTGCTTTTCGCATAACCCGCACTCTGGGAGAAAATATGAAGGTTTTGCTGGATGAGGATGCCGGACTGTTTATGGTTACAGCGGCAAGAAACCTGGCAGATGCCAATCCGGATGTGCTGGCTTTTTCAGATGTAACCGGATGTAAGCTGGATATTGATGAACATAAAACTGAGATCGAGTATAAGGACGCAGAAGGAAAAAGGCAGAGCTTTAATCCTAAGAGATATGCTTATTCTTACGATTTTTACATTGTGATTAATGTTAATAATCCCTATTTTAATGAGATCCGTTTTAAACTGAACAGCTCTTCCGTTGATAATGATGCAGAGACCCTGCTAGATGAACCTGATGCCGTACGTCCGCCACGGGGAAATGTCCGGCCGGGAATGGGGGCGCAGATACCTGTAGGTGCTATGAGAGGCAACTCGCTTATCTCAAATGCAATGGAAGTACGCTCTAGCGTGGAATACCGCAAATATGAAGAAATGGGAAAAGAAATCCAGGATGCATTGCTTCAGGTACGCCAGCAGGTCAGAGACGAAGCCATTGCAGCTGCAGCGCCTAAAGCATCAGTGACCTGTCCGTTCTGTGGAGCGGCTACCACACCGGATGCCCGCGGATGTTGTGAATTTTGCGGATGCGCCATTAATGAATGAATAAAACAAAACGAACCCCCAAAGGAACTCTTTGCTGATGATAATTTGTGGGCTGCCTCTGCTTTCGGTGGTGACGGAAGCAGAGGCAGCCCAAATTGTTATTATTTCAGAAATACATGGATCAGCTTGTCGTAAATCCGCCTGTAAGGCTGATAGCGCATAGGCAGATCAATCCAGGTCTTTTTATCTACGATGCTCTTATAATGGGAAAAGGTTTCAAATCCTTTCTTGCCGTGATAGCTTCCCATACCGCTTTCCCCAAATCCGCCGAAGGGCATTTCGCTGGTTGCAAGGTGAATGACCACATCATTGATGCAGCCTCCTCCGAATCCGCATTCGGATGTAACTTTCTCTGCCACTGTCTTGTCCTGGGCAAAAATATAAAGCGCCAGAGGATGTGCCATGGAATTTACTTTGTGAATCACTTCATCTATGGATGTAAAGGTAAGTACCGGCAGCACAGGCCCGAAAATCTCTTCCTGCATTACAGCATCGTCGAAGGTGACAGAATCCATTACAGTTGGTTCAATCTGCAGGGTTTCCGGTTTTACATTTCCGCCGCAGATGACTTTGTCAGGATCGATCAGTCCCAGAATGCGGTTAAAATGCTTTTCATTGATGATCTTTCCGTAATTTTTGTTTTCCAGGGGTGCCTTGCCAAACTGTCTGCGGATCTGCTTCTGAATCTGCTTTATAAGCTCGTCCTTTACCTCGCTGTGGCAGTAGATATAATCGGGAGCCACGCAGGTCTGTCCGCAGTTCAGGTATTTTCCAAATACAATACGTTTTGCGGCAAGCTTCAGGTTTGCAGACCGGTCTACAATGCAGGGGCTTTTGCCGCCAAGCTCCAGGGTGACAGGGGTAAGATGCTCGCTGGCATGGCGCATCACTTCTATTCCAACAGCCTGGCTTCCGGTGAAAAAGATATAGTCAAAATGCTCCTGAAGAAGACAGGCATTTTCTGCACGTCCGCCCATAACAACTGCAACATGATGCTCTGGGAAACATTCCCGGACGATTTCCCGGATGATGTTTCCAGTGGCAGGAGAGTAGGCGCTTGGCTTAAGCACGGCTGTGTTTCCTGCCGCAATTGCATCTACCAGCGGATCAAAGGTGAGAAGAAAAGGATAATTCCAGGGACTCATGATCAGGGAAACCCCATAGGGAGATGGCTTCATGTAGCTTCTGGAATGAAACTGCGCGAGAGGGGTGTGCACGGTCTTTTCTTTGGAAAGAGAGCGGATGTGCTTCAGCATGTAGGTGATCTCGCTGAGAACAAGACCGGATTCACACATGTAGCTCTCAAAGCTGCTTTTCCCAAGATCTGTCTTTAATGCAGCATCAATCTGCTCCTGATGTGCTTGGATGGAGGCTTGAAGCTTTTTCAATGCTTCAATGCGAAAATCAATATTAAGTGTAGCACCTGTATAAAAGAATTCCCGCTGCCTGCGGATGATATCCTGGATCGCTTCCTGTGTCATGGGATTTTCCTCGCATTATAAAATGTAGTATTGTTTAGAGTCCCTCTCCAGGGACGAGATCCTGTTTGAAAAAAGCGTTTTATGCTTCCGGCTGTTCTTTATCCGGCATCAGCATATAATAAAACTTCTCCAGCTCCCCGGCATCCATCAGTACCGGAACGGGATACAGAGGATTGGCTTCCTTGTCTGCATAATGAGACAATTTCGGAATGTCCTCTTCCTGGATTTCCGGAATGAAATCTCCGATGCCAAAGCGGGCTTTCATATCTTTGATGGCCTGGATAAAGCCTGCGGCAGCTTCCTCCACAGGTGTTTCCTTGTCAGCCACACCTGCTGCAACAGCTAAAGCAGCCAGTTTCTTGTGAATGGTTTTTCCGTAGGCTTCCAGCACATAAGGCAGCAGTACTGCATTGGCAAGTCCGTGAGGCACATTGTACTGTCCGCCCAGGGAATGTGCTACTGCATGTACATAGCCCACATAAGATTTGGTAAAAGCACAGCCTGCAAAGTAGGAAGCGCGGAGCATATTCCGACGGGCTTCCTTATTAGAGCCATCTGTGTATGCGGTATCCAGATTTTCAAAAATCAGCTTTACCGCATCCAGGGCATTTTTCCTGGTGCCTGGCGTGGTGGAATTGCCGATGTATGCCTCCACTGCATGGGTAAGGGCATCCATACCAGTAGTTGCGGTGATAAAAGGCGGAAGGCTTAAGGTAACCTTAGGATCCAGAACTGCATAGCGCGGAATCAACGGAAAATCGTTGATGGCATATTTGTGTCTGGTCTGCGCATCTACAATTACGGCGGCCAGCGTGGTTTCACTTCCGGTTCCTGCTGTAGTTGGAACAGCAATCAGAAGAGGAAGCTTCTTGTGCACCTTCAGAATTCCCTTCATCTTGGCAAGGGACTGACGGGGCTTGGCGACCCTGGCACCAACTGCCTTGGCACAGTCCATACTGGAACCGCCGCCGAAGCCGATAATGGCTTTACAGTTGTTTGCATGGTAAAGCTCAAGCGCTTCTGCCACATTGTCTGTAGTAGGGTTGGCTACTGTTTTGTCATAAAGGATATAAGAAATGCCGCTGTCTGTCAACGCCTTTTCCAGACGGTCGGTAAGCCCAAGCTGATGAATGCCTGCATCTGTGATGATTAGCACATTCTCGCATTTTTTCTTTTTCAGCATATCGGGAACTTCCTTCAGGCTGCCGATGATCTTCGGGTTTCGGTAAGGCAGAAAGGGAAGTGCGAACTTAAACACATTCTGGAAAATTCTGCAGTATATTTTCTTTACTGGATTCATAATAAAATTTCTCGCTTTCTTGTACGGTTTTTATCCTGAATGAAATTATATCATGGTTTCAAATATTGTAAAGATAAAATAATTTTAATATCAAGATAAATTTGCAGGCAGATTTCTCTTATCGACTGATGGGGGATTGTGTGTTATGATAATATAAAGATAAAGAATTGCGGGAGCTGCAAAACAGCGGAGCAATTCGTAGATATCAAGTTAGGGGCAAAATACTTTTTGCCCCTAACATCCTATTAAGAACATAAAGAAAGGGGTATTTTCCATGGCAGAGACCTTTGGAAAGAATCCGGAAAAGAACTTGAGCATAGGCATTCTGGCACATGTAGATGCAGGAAAGACTACATTGTCAGAAGCACTTTTATATTTAAGCGGCAAAATCCGCAAGCTGGGAAGAGTAGACCATAAAGACGCATACCTGGACACTTCTCCTTTGGAGCGGGAACGTGGAATTACAATTTTTTCCAAGCAGGCCATCCTTGATCTTGGAGACACCAGAGTCACGCTTCTGGACACTCCGGGCCATGTGGATTTTTCCGCGGAGATGGAGCGGACCCTGCAGGTATTAGATTACGCCATTTTGGTGATCAACGGAGCAGACGGCGTGCAGGGACATACTGTAACGTTGTGGAGACTTCTGGAAAGATACCAGATTCCAACTTTTATTTTTATCAACAAAATGGATCAGGACGGAGCCGACCAGGAGGCTCTTCTGGCAGAACTGAGGAAACGCCTGAGCGAAAACTGTCTGGACTTTGGTCCCACGGATATCAAAACAGAGATTCAAAAAGAAACAGATCCGGGCAGCCGCGCGGAGCAGAACACCAACGAAATTTTCCACACAGAAGCAGAGCACGGGGAAGAATTCTGGGAAAGCCTGGCTATGTGCGATGAGCATCTTCTGGAAAAATATCTGGAAGAGGGCGAGGTGGGCCCAGAAGAAGTCACTAGGCTGATCATTGAGCGCAAGGTTTTCCCCTGCTATTTTGGTTCTGCGCTGAAAATGGGCGGCGTGAAATATCTCATCGGCGGACTTGAGCACTATACAGCCAATCCTTTTTACCCGGAGGCCTTCGGTGCCAAGGTGTACAAGATTGCAAGGGACGAGCAGGGAAACCGCCTTTCCTATATGAAAATCACTGGCGGAACCCTGAAGGTGAAAGACCTTCTTACCACAAGCAAGGGAAATGTGGCAGCAGGGGAAGAAATCTGGGAGGAAAAAGCCGACCAGATCCGCATTTATTCCGGAGCAAAATTTGAACTGGCGAAAGAAGCAAAAGCGGGAACTGTTTGTGCCGTCACAGGTCTTACCCACACATTTCCGGGCCAGGGACTTGGAATCACGGAAAATTCCAACATGCCTGTTCTGGAGCCTGTACTGAACTACCGGATCCTGCTCCCGGAAGGCTGCGATGTGCACCAGATGCTGAAGAAATTAAAGGAACTGGAAGAGGAGGATCCCCAGCTTCATATTGTATGGGATGAGCAGTTAGGAGAAATCCATGCCATGCTCATGGGAGATGTGCAGATCGAGATTCTGAAACGGCTGATCTGGGAAAGGTTCCATGTAGCAGTAGACTTCGGCACCGGAAACATTGTATATAAGGAAACAATTGCTGCGCCTGTGGAGGGCGTGGGACATTTTGAGCCTTTGCGCCACTATGCGGAGGTACATTTGCTTCTGGAGCCAGGTGAACCGGGAAGCGGCCTGCAGTTTTTCACGGCGTGCAGCGAGGATGTTCTGGACCGCAACTGGCAGCGGCTGATTCTCACCCATCTGGAGGAAAAGGAACACAGAGGCGTGCTTACCGGAGCGCCTATCACGGATATGCAGATTACACTGCTCACCGGGCGCGCCCATCAGAAGCATACAGAGGGCGGTGATTTCCGACAGGCAACCTACCGTGCTATCCGCCAGGGCTTGAAAAAAGCCACAAGCGTTTTGTTAGAGCCATACTATGAATTTCGCCTGGAAATTCCGGTGGACACAGTAGGCCGTGCCATGACGGATATCCAGAAAATGCAGGGAACCCTTCTGCCCCCGGAAACGGAGGACATGACTGCAATTTTGAAGGGAAAAGCACCGGTTTCTGCTATGCGTGATTACCAGAAGGAAGTGGTTTCCTATACAAGAGGCCTTGGAAGGCTGTTCTGCAGCCTGAAAGGCTATGAGCCCTGTAAAAATCAGGAAGAGATTGTGGAACAGATTGGCTATGATTCTGAGCGTGACCTGGACAATCCCACTGGTTCTGTATTTTGTGCCCATGGCGCCGGATTTGTGGTGCCATGGTATCAGGTGGAAGAGTATATGCATCTGGACACAGGGATTTCCGAGGAGTTTGATGATGATCTAAGCGCAGAGGAAGATTGGCAGAGCACAGAAAGCGGAGAAGAAAATGCAGCATACGGCGGTGCCGGCAGCCAATCGGGAAATCAGGCCCGCGGTGCCAGCCAGACTTCAGGAAAATCCGGCTACCAGCCACCAAAGTCCGCTTATCGCGGCAGCTATGAAGACGATAAGGAACTTCAGGCAATTTTCGAGCGAACCTTCGGTCCTGTAAAAAGAGACAGAATGTCTTCCTATAAAAAAGTAGTAACTGCGCCATCCTCTCCATCCACCAGCTCCTACCGGAAAAAGGACAAAGAAGAATACCTTCTGGTGGACGGCTACAACATTATTTTTGCATGGCCGGAACTGAAGGAATTGGCAGATGCGGATGTCCGTGCGGCGCAGACCAAGCTGATGGACATTCTCAGCAATTATCAGGGATACAAAAAATGCACGCTGATTCTTGTTTTTGACGCATACAAAGTGGAAGGCCACCAGGAAGAGGTTCTGACCTATCACAACATTCATGTGGTTTATACCAAAGAAGCAGAGACCGCAGATCAGTATATTGAGAAAACAGTCCACAAGATCGGCAGACAGCATCAGGTGACAGTAGCTACCTCTGATGGCCTGGAACAGATTATAATTATGGGACAGGGGGCAAACCGAATTTCTGCAAGAGGCCTGAAAGAGGAAATTGAGGAAACAAGGAAGCAGCTTCGCCAGGAGTGGCATCAGCGCCGCCAGTCAAGCCATACGTACCTGTTTGATCATGCAGATGAAGAAACAGCAAAGCTGATGGAGGAAGTCCGTCTTGGAAAGAAAAAACTGTAAGCGGTTTACTGACAATTTGAAAATGATGAGATAAAGGAGATGTATCAAAAATGAGAGAGAAGCTTACCCGCAAGGATGTTGAGAAAATTGAGCAGGAAATTGAGCATCGCAAGCTGGTAATCCGTAAGGAAGCCATTGAAGCTGTGAAGGAAGCTCGTGCTCAGGGTGACTTAAGTGAGAATTTTGAGTATTATGCTGCCAAACGTCATAAAAATCAAAACGAAAGCCGCATCCGCTATCTGGAAAATATGCTGAAAACTGCTACGATCGTATCAGATAAATCTAGCAGCGATGAGGTTGGAATGGATGACATTGTGGAGGTTTATTTTGAAGAGGATGATGAGATTGAGAAGTATAAGCTTGTCACATCCATTCGAGGAAACTCCATGGAGAACCGGATTAGTATTGATTCGCCTATTGGCATGGCACTGAAGGGACACAAGGTGGGAGACCGTGTGGAAGTAAAGGTAAATGATAATTACAGCTATTTTCTGGAAATCCGTTCTATTGACAAGACTCATTCCGAGGAGGAAGAGATAAGAGGCTTTTAAATGTAAAATATTTTACATAGATTTAACATTCCTCTCTGCTAAAATTTTACATAGCCCCACTATATTAATCTCATAACCAAGAAAAAACATAGAAATTTAACAAATGGATAAAAGGAGAGGAAAAAGAATGGATTTTTTTAGCATCCTGACTTTGCTGGGAGGCCTGGCAATGTTCTTGTACGGAATGCAGGTTATGGGAGACGGACTGGAAAAGCTTTCAGGAGGAAAGCTTGAGAAGATTCTTGAGAATCTTTCTTCAAACAGATTAAAGGCAGTTCTGGTTGGCGCTGCCGTGACAGCAGTTATTCAATCGTCATCAGCAACGACAGTTATGGTTGTAGGCTTTGTAAACTCAGGAATCATGCACTTATCCCAGGCCGTTGGCTTCATTATGGGAGCAAATATCGGTACTACGATTACTGCATGGATTCTTAGTCTTGCCGGAATTGAAAGCTCGAATTTCTTTGTGAAATTATTAAATCCAAGCTCATTTTCACCTATTCTGGCACTGATTGGTGTGATTTTCATTGTTTTTCTTCACGATGAAAAAAAGAAGGATATAGGAAACATTATGGTAGGATTTGCAGTGCTTATGTTCGGAATGAACACTATGAGCAGCGCTGTAAAGCCACTTGCCCAGGTTCCGGAATTTACTAATATTCTGCTGAAATTTTCCAACCCGGTTCTGGGAGTGCTGGCAGGTGCGCTTTTGACGGCGGTTATTCAGTCATCCTCCGCTTCCGTAGGAATTCTTCAGGCACTTTGTGTAACCGGTGCCGTTCAGTACGGCACAGCACTGCCGATTATCATGGGACAGAACATTGGAACCTGTATTACAGCTATGCTTTCTTCTGTTGGTGCAACCAAAAACGCAAAGCGTGCAGCTGTGGTCCATCTGTACTTTAACATTGTGGGAACCATTGCATTTATGGGTGTTTTCTATCTTCTTAATACATTTTTACATTTTTCATTTATAAATGATGTGGCAGGACCGGCAGGAATTGCTGTCATTCATAGCGCATTTAACGTAATTGCAACTGTTGTACTTCTTCCGTTTGGTGACGTTCTTGTAAAAATGGCATGTGCGACTATTCGTGATACCAAGGAAGAAAAAGCCATCTCAGAAGAAGATCAGGAGTTTATGATCCTGGAATCCCGCTTTTTGAGCAATCCTGGAATTGCCATTGAACAGAGTAAAACAGCAGCAAAAAAAATGGCAGAGCAGTCTCAAAATGCGCTGAAGCTTTCCTTTGGACTTCTGGATACTTTCCAGGAGGAAAATGCGTTCCGTGTGGAAAAAATCGAGGCAAAGGTTGACCGCTATGAGGATGAGCTTGGAACCTATCTGATTAAATTGAATCAGAAGGAGCTTTCCGTAGAGGACAGTCACAGTCTTTCCATTATGCTTCATTGCATCGGTGACTTTGAACGTATTTCTGATCATGCTTTAAGTATTATGAAGTCAGCCAAAGAGATGTGGGAAAAAAATGCAGTTTTTTCTCCACAGGCAGTGAAGGAGCTTCATGTTATGGAAAAAGCGGTGGTTGATATTGTGGATAAGGCGTATGCAGTATTTGCCAACCAGGACATTCAGCTGGCAGAGGAAATCGAACCTTTAGAAGAAGTGATCGACGAGCTTAGCCGTGAATTAAAAAGACGCCATGTAAACCGCCTTAGAGCAGGAGAATGCACTATTGAGATGGGATTTATTTTGTCTGATGTAACTACAAGTCTTGAGCGAATTGCAGATCATTGCTCTAATATTGGTGTCTGCGTAACACAGGTAAGGGAAGACCTATATGACACGCACAGCCATTTGGATACTGTGAAAAATGCTCCGGGAGAGCACTTTCACCATGAGCTTGAGGTGGCAAGAGTAAACTATATGCTTCCGTAAAGGTGCGCAGATAATGCGTATGGGAGGAGAGAACTGAAAATGATTTTTTGTGTAGAGGACGACAACAACATTCGTGATCTTCTGGTATACACCCTGGAGACCACAGGCTTTCATGCGAAAGGTCTGGCAGACCCCTTGGAGCTGTGGCAGGCTCTTGCACAAGAGGAGCCGGAACTGATCCTTCTGGATATCATGCTCCCGGGAGAAGATGGCTATTCGATTCTGGATAAGCTGAAAAAATCCTCCGGAACCAGAGATATTCCGGTAATTATGGTAACTGCCAAGGAGGCTGAATTTGATAAGGTGCGTGCCCTGGAAGCAGGCGCAGATGATTATATTACCAAGCCCTTTGGAATGATGGAATTTATTGCCAGGGTGAAGGCTGTGCTTCGGCGCAGCAGCCGTCACGGAGATGACAGAGAGCTGCGTTGCGAGGAACTGAGTATTTTCCCGGGACGTCATCAGGTTTACAGCGACGATCAGCCTGTAGAACTAACCAGAAAAGAATTTGAGCTTCTTCTCTACCTTATGGAAAACAGAGGAATTGTTATGACCCGTGACCAGATTCTGTGTCACATATGGGGATATGATTTTGACGGAGAAACAAGAACTGTGGATGTACATGTTCGAACTCTTCGCCAGAAGCTGGGAGATACCGGCAGACTGATTGAAACTGTTCGTGGTGTGGGCTATCGCATGGCGGATAAGGGAGGAAATCAGGGATGAAGCAGAAAATTCTGAATCATACCAGCATAATGATTATTCTTACAGTGCTTTTGACTTTTGTGGCGGCAAGCTTTGTGATGTATGGAAAGTTTAATTCGGTTATGAAAACAGGAGTCAGAGATGAAGCCGAATATGTAAAGGTAGGGCTGGAGGAAGCAGGAACGACCTATCTGAATGAAAAAGTGGGACAAGCTACAGATACCCGTATTACGCTTACGGATAAAGACGGAAATGTTCTTTACGATAGTGAGGCTGATGCTTCTTTGCTTCCTAATCACAGCGATCGTCCGGAATTTATTCAGGCAATGGAGAGTGGGCAGGGTGAGATCGTCCGTTATTCAGAAACGCTTGCCCGGCAGACCTTTTATTATGCAGTAAAGCTGTCTGATGGCAGAATCCTGCGTCTGGCAAAAACAACAGACAGTGTTTTTCACACTTTGATGACAAGCTTTACGTTGCTTGGGCTTCTTATGATTCTGATCATCCTGGTAGAATATGTGCTTGCACAGCAGCAGACAAAGAGCCTGATCGAGCCTATTAATAATCTAGATCTGGAGAGGCCTCTTGACAATGTGTGTTATGAGGAGCTTCGGCCTCTTCTTGTGAGGGTTGACCAGCAAAATAAGCAGATTGCAAGCCAGCTGGAAGAACTGAAAAAAACAGAAGCTGTGCGCAGGGAATTTTCCGCCAATGTTTCTCATGAACTGAAAACTCCGCTTATGTCTATTTCCGGCTATGCAGAGCTGATGATGAACGGAATGGTCAGACCAGAGAACATTGCTGATTTTTCAGGAAGAATCTATAAGGAGGCCAATCGTCTGGGAAATCTGGTGGCAGATATTATTCAGCTTTCCCGTCTGGATGAACAGCAGGACAGCACAGTTTCCATGGAGAGTGTGGAACTGGATGAGCTTGCCCAGGATGTGGTAAATAATCTTCGCAGTCACGCAGAGAAAAAAGAAATCCTTCTGGATTATCACGGAGAGCCGGCAACTATTCAGGGAGTACGCCATGTGCTTTACGAAATGCTTTACAATATTGCAGATAATGCAGTGCGCTATACCAATCCAGGTGGACACATCCATATTTATGTGGGAAAAAGAGGCGGAAAGCCATTTTACAGGGTAGAGGATGACGGAATAGGAATTCCAAAATCAGAACAAAAACGAATATTTGAACGGTTTTACCGGGTGGATAAAAGCCATTCACGGCAAACCGGAGGAACAGGACTTGGACTGTCCATTGTCAAGCATGGAGCCAATTTACACCATGCGAAGATTACAGTGGATAGTGATCTTGGAAAAGGTACAAAAATGGAGCTGCTGTTTTAGGCAGCTCCATTTTGTATGAGATTGAGATTTACAGTTCGCTCATTGCGTCCTCATCTGCCACAATAATGGCATTTGGATGGAACTGAAGAATAGAAGCCGGACACTGTGGAGTAACCGGACCCTTGAGGGCTGCTGCAAGAGCCTTTGCCTTGTTTTTGCCGTTGGCAACCAGAAGGATGCTCTTAGCACGCATAATATTGCCAATTCCCATAGTATAGGCTTTACGCGGAACATCCTCTTCACTTGCAAAGAATCTCTTATTTGCCTGAATGGTTGCATCTGTAAGATCTACACAGTGTGTGCCTGCCTCGAAGTGATCAGCCGGCTCATTAAAACCGATATGACCGTTGGGTCCGATTCCAAGAAGCTGTAAATCAACTGTGCCGATATTCTCAAGCAGAGTATTGTATGCGCTGCAGCATGCATCTGCATCTGGATTGGTTCCATCGGGAACATATGTATTCTTAATATCAATATTCACTCTGCTGAACAGATTCTTGTTCATGAAATAGCGGTAGCTCTGGTCGTTGGAGCCGTCCAGCCCTACATACTCATCCAGGTTAACGGACTTAACATGTGAAAAATCAAGGATTCCTTCTTCGTACATTGCCGCCAGCTGGTCATAGGTTCCAACCGGTGAAGAACCGGTAGCAAGACCAAGGATGCAGTCCGGTTTGGATAAGATAGTACCTGCAATAATTGTAGCTGCAGTGCGACTGAGCTCTTCATAATTTTTTACTTTAATAATTTTCATAACATTTGCTTCTCCTTCTCCATTAATTACTTCCAGTATACCTTATATTTGTGCGAAATGCCATAAATATTTTTGCCATTTTTTTATTGTTTTGGTAAAAATGATTGCAAGTTGGAAAATCATTTCCTATAATAGAAATAAGAGCATAAAATCTGATCCCATATCAGAGGATATGCTTAATTTATGCATAGGAATTATAAGGATGAAGAAAAAGCATACACTAAAAAAAGAATTGACCCTTCTTATGATACTGGCATCTGCGTGCACCCTGCTGTCTGCATGCGTAGCTGTTTTCTATGTTTTCTTTTCTTTCTTTTTCCAGAAGACCCAGGAAGATATTGAGTACGTGCTTCGCAACACCAGCCAGCAGTATCAGGCGCATATGCAGTTCATTGAGGACAGTGTGATCACCATACGTCACAATACAGTGCTGGATGAGTTTTTCCAGGAGAAAGACTATGACCCAGATGAAATTGAATCTCAGCTTTCCTATAGCATGGAATTGTTTTCACAACGGAACATGGTGGACAGGCAGCTGCCCTTTGTGACGAGCATTTATCTGTTTAACAACAGTGATGACTGCATTTATGAACATTATTATGCTACTACCCTGGCTGCTGAGCGGGAGCAGAAAAGCCGGTATGAAAACATGCTGCAGAGTTTGAAAATAACAGAAAGCCAATATATCTGTCTGACCGATGAGGATGAGATAAATATTTTTTTTCGTATCTATGATGACAGCATGCAGGAAAAAGGAGTGGGAATCGTCCAGATTTCCCAGGCTGCTGCTGCGGCTTTATTAAATGCAGTGAATTCCTACAGCGACGGTTCCTGGGCAGTACTTGATAAAACAGATATGCTTCTTGCATCAGGTGGTGATAAGGAAAATATTCTGGCACTTCAGAAAACGGAGATTTCCTGGAGCGGAATCAGGGCACTGGGTAATGCGAGGGTAATAGGCTATGCAGATCAGTGCGGCTTCGGGGTGCGAACAGTTATCGCAGTTGGATATGGAAATATTTTTTCCATTTTGAAACCCACTCTCTTGATTTTTTTGGTGGGACTGATCGTGGTAATTGCCATCACCTTTCTGGTATCCTATGCTACTAGCTATCGTTTTACCAAACCGGTAACAAGAATGATTCAGAGTATTCAGGCGTTTGGCAAGCCCAAGCTGGATGTGCGTATGGAGGATTCCTCTATTCAGGAATTTCACGATATGGGGATTGTGTTCAACCAGATGGCAGAGAGAATTGAGTATCTGATCACACAGGTATATGAGAAAGAAATTCTGGCAGTCCGCGCCCAGGTAAAGTATCTGCAGTCTCAGATTAATCCTCATTTTCAGTTCAACATTCTGGCTATGCTCAGTCTGAAGGCAAAAATGGCGGGAAACGAAGAGGTTTACGACGGCCTGAATGCGTTTTCTAAGCTGATGCAGGGCAAGATCTTCAGGGAAAAAGAGATTAAGATCAAGGTAAAGGAAGAACTGGAAATTGTGCAGTTTTATTTGTATCTGCAGAAAAGCAGATACCAGGACAAGCTTTCCTATGAAGTGACGCTGGAAAATCCGGAAATAGAGAATAATCTGATTCCACGCCTTCTTATCGAGCCTCTGGTGGAAAATGCGGTGTCCCATGGTTTGGAACCAAAACGGGAAAAAGGAATGCTGAAGGTTCATCTTTACGAAAGGGAGCTGCTTCATATTTGCGTGGAAGATAACGGCGTGGGTATTGATTTTACCAAAATGGAGGAAAAACAGGAGAAATCAGGAGAGAAGAATAAGATAGAACACACTCATACCGGATGGGAAAACACCAGAAGAATGCTTCAGATCCTGTATGGAGATGACCATGAATTTAAGGTGTGGAGTGAGAAGGGAAAGGGAACCAGAATTGAGATACTGGTTCCTATTGAAAGAGGAGAGAGCTATGTGGAAAGTATTGGCAGCAGATGATGAAAGCTATATCAGGGAAGCCCTGCAGAAGCTGATCAACTGGGAGAAAATGGACTGCAGTCTGGAAAAGGTGGTCAGCGATGGTCAGGAACTTCTGGACGGGATTACCGGAAGCATGCCGGATATTGTGATCACTGATATCCAGATGCCAGGCGTAGACGGGCTTCAGGTATGTAAATATATATATGAAACAAGTCCGGAAACCCAGGTGATCATTCTTACCGCATATTCGGATTTTGAATATGCAAAGGAAGCCATCAAGTACAGTGCCTGTGGCTATGTACTGAAAATTTCCATTATTGATGAGCTTCCGGAAGCTGTGGAAAAAGCAATCGGGAACCTATCCAGGCTGAAAAAAGAATTTGAAACAACCGAAGCCAGAAGAATTGAGGAACCGGAATCCCTGCTTTCCCAGGTGGAACAGTATGTGGAAGGAAATTACCGTAATAAGATTACGCTGGATGACATTGCAGATACCCTGCATGTGAACCGAAGCTATTTAAGCCGTTTTTACAAGAACAAAACAGGAGTAAATCTGTTTGATACTATTTTGAATAAACGTATTGAGGCTGCGAAGGATTATTTGCGGAATACCGACATGAAGACCTATGAAATTTCAGAGGCTGTGGGAGTGGAGGATGCAGGATATTTTTCCAAGATGTTCAAAAAGATCACAGGAGTATCTCCAAAAGAATTCAGGAAAAGAGAAAAAAATGAAGAGACGAAGTAGAAGCTGCCTGTCTGGCCTTATATTGCTGCTGGCACTGTTTCTTTGCGGATGCGGAGAAAAGGAAAAAGAGCCTGTGACTATTACAGTGATCCACGCCTGGGGCGGAACCGGGGCAGACCATGTTGCAATGCGTGATATTTACGATGGCTTTCAGAAGGAAAATCCGGATATTGAAGTCCAGATGATATCCATGCCTGCACGGGAGGAGATGCTGCGCAAGGTGGAAGATATGATCATGGTGGGAAACATGCCGGATGTGATCACCTTCAGCGGAATGGGACAGAACACAACCTACGATTTTATTGTGAAAAACAATATGGCACTGGATATTATGCCTTACCTGAAAGAAGATAAGGAGTTTGCGGCGAATATTTCCAGAACTAATTTGAATTACTGGACGACGGATAACGGACAGCTGTTCACCGTAGCAGATGTTTTATCCTTGAGTGGTGGGTATTGGTACAATAAGGATATTTTAGATGCGGCAGGGGTGAAAAGCCTTCCAAAATCCTGGGATGCATTTCGTGGCATGTGCTACAAAATACTAAAATGGGCCAACGAGCAGGAGAATGAGGTAAAGCCGCTTCAGACCTCGCCGGAGGGATATCTTTATTTTATGGATCAGATGCTGCTGGAAAAGCTGGAAGATGAGGAAAATCAGATTTCATGGAAGAACCAGGTTCGGGAGGTGCTTAAGCAGCTTCAGGGAATCTATGCTTATTCTGCTTCAGAAAATGCAGAATACAGCTATCTGGATGAGACCAGACTGTTTAACGAAGGAAAGCTGGCAGTGTATGTAAATGGTGTCTGGGGCGCTTCCATGATTTCTGAAAATATCAATGCCAGATATGCCCTGCTTCCCACCTTTTCCAAGGATGCGGTTTCCTGCGAATCAGCATGCCTTGGCTATGTGCTGGGAAATAGCCAAAATGAGCAGAAGGAGAATGCATCTGTTGATTTTCTGAAATATATGCTCAGCGAAAAGGTACAAAAAAGAATCCTGGAGGAAACAGAGCAGATTCCGGCAAATGAATACGTGGTGCTGGATGCCTACAAGGAGGCAATGCCTCGTCTGTATCAGGCTGCTTCTTTGGTGCTTGGAGCTGACAGGAAAATTGAAGTTCCGGATAACCTGTGGCCGGCAGATCAGAAGACCTATTTTACAGGCAATATTTTTCGCGTATTGACAGGTGCAATGACGCCGGAGAACTTTCAGAAACGTCTTGGAAAAATGCGAACTACAGAAAATAACAGTCAGAAATAAATACTGTCAAACAAAAAAATAAGATGGAGATCAGCAGAAGTGGAAAAGAAAAAGCTGAACTTCATCTTATTTTTGTGCAAAAAGTGTAAAATATTGAGTGATGGTAAATATATTCCTAGTTTTTATTGTGAAAATGTCAATAATTACCTGTAAAATGCAAATTAGATTCATTCAAAAATACCAAAAACAACGATACAATAAGGACAGTAAAAGCAAAGACATATAAAGCTATGAAGGAGGAAGTTTCAATGAAGAAAAAAATGGTAAGTGTTTTACTGGCAGCAGCAATGGGGACTACTGCATTGGTTGGATTTGGAAGCACAGCTTATGCTGCTGATGATGTTCTGGAATTTTACCATGGCTATTATCAGGATGAGAGTGAGTGGGCAGCAGCGCAGGTAATGCGTGATATTTATGACGGGTTTGCAGAAGCCCATGCAGACGGACCGGTTACTTTCAAACCAATCGCAGTGGAGAACAGAGATGATATTGTAAGCGCACAGGTTGCCGGCGGTTCCTTTCCGGATATGGTAGATGTTGGAGGCGGTGGAGTTCCACAGGCAGCACTTTCCCAGGATCTTGTATATGACCTGAAGCCATACATTGATGAGAACGGTCTTCAGGATGCTGTTGGACTGAACTACACACAGCATGACATTGACGGACATATCTATGCAGTGCATGATCAGATTGAAAGCCGCGGACTATGGTACAACTCCGACATTTTTGAAAAAGCCGGAATCACAGAGGATGCTTTTGCCAACTGGGATTCCTTTGCAGCAGCTATGGAGAAAATCCGTGCTCTGGATGAGGATGTTTACGGATATATTGCAGGTCAGGGCTCCAGCTATATTGTAAATACGGTCATGGCATCTACTGATGAAGGAAAAGCAATGCTGGAATCTGAACTTACAGAAGATACCATCAATTCTGATGAGTTCGCAAATGCATTTAAGACTGCAGCAAAGCTGGATCAGGACAACGGATCTGAGCACACAACGGATGACAACGGAAACCTTATGGCTGAGTTTAATACAAATGGAAAAGCTGGTGTTCTGTTCAACGGCGTATGGAATGCAAGCGGAATCGACGCATCCCTTAGTGATGTGATCGAGCCGGCTCTTTTTCCGGGAAACATCGCAATCGCTTCCGCAGGCGGCGGACTTGCTGTTGCAAACAACATGAGCGAGGAAAAAACAGAGCTTGCACTTGAGTTTATCAAATACATGACAAGCGAAGAGGTTCAGGAGAAAATCTTCACAGGCGTACAGGCGAATCCATGTAATACAACTATTGATTTAAATGCACTGGCCCAAAACAGTGATGATGCAGCAACCAAGAAGCTTGCACTGGCTTGCTCTGAGGTAAACGAAGCTGAAAATGTAGTAATCGACATGAACTACACATGGGGATCTGACGTTGACAAGGCAATTATCAATGCACTGATGGAGTGTGCAGTATCCGGAACTGATATTGAGACAAGATTCGCAGCGCTTCAGACAGAACTGATTGCACTGATCGCCTGAATAACAGAAATTCAGAAATATGCTGTGATGAACATAAACTATGAAGGAAAGGGAGGGGAGCAATCCCTTCCCTTTTTGAAAGGTAACTGCAAACGGTTACTCTGGAGGTATTAATTTGGAAAATTTGAAAGCTGTGAACAAAAGAAAGAATAAGCTGGGAATGCGTAGAAAAGGCTTTATCATTGCCTTTCTTGCACCCACTCTTATTGCATTTTGCGTATTTTATCTGTATCCCATTGTCACCGTGTTTGTCACTTCTTTTTGCAAATGGGATTACACTAACATTACCAGCCCGGAATTTTTCGGCTGGAGCAATCTCTGGGACAATTATGATTATATTTTTAACAAGTATCCGTTTTTCTGGGAAGCCCTTCGCAATTCCACAACATGGGCAATTTTGGGTGCGGTGGTTCAGATTCCTATAGCAACTCTGATCGCTCTGGCACTGTCCAGAAAAGTAAAAGGCATCAAATTTGTACGAAATGTTTATATTATTCCAAATATGATTTCAACTGCAGCAATGGGCATTGTATTTTTACAGCTGTATAATCCGTCCTATGGAATCATCAATCCGATCATTCGTCTTTTTCATAAGGACTTTACTGATAATATTCTGCTTCTGAAGGGATCTGCTTTTGTGGCAATGACCTGTGCTTACATTTTTTTTACTGGGACCACCACCCTGATGATTCTGGGAAATATTATGGCAGTACCGGAAGAGGTAAGGGAAGCAGCTATGTTGGATGGAGCCAGTGGTCTGAAGCAGGACTGGCATATCACCATTCCTATGATAAAAGGAACCTTAAAAACCGTATCTGTACTTGCTGCCACTTCCGGCTTCCTCCTTTACAACGAGGTTTACTTCCTGACAAAAGGTGCTGCCGGAACCTACAGTATCAGCTATATTATCCGTGAGCTGGCAATCACCAGTCCAAGAACCCAGTTCGGTCGTGCAAATGCAGTTGCCATGATTCAGATTTTGGCTGGAATGGTGATCATTCTGGTAATTAATTTTGCATACAGTGTTTCTTTCAAAAAAGAGAAAAAGTAAGAAAAGAGGAAGAATATGAAAAAAATGAAATCTGGAAAGGGCATAAACAGTATGCCGGCAGGAACCAGAATTGTCACTTATATTTGTCTCGTGTGGGCACTTGTCGTGTCACTGGTTCCCCTTGGATGGCTGGTACTCTCCAGTTTGAAAAAGGACCCTATGGCGCGTCCTGGATTTCAGCTTCCGGAGACCATCTGCCTGGACGGATATATTTCTACCTTTAGGGATCTGCATGTGCTGAGGTACTTCGGAAACAGTTTATTCGTAGCTGGCGTATCCGTTGTGATCAGTGTTGTGATGATCTCTATGTCTGCCTATGTAGTTGCAAGAATGGAATTCAAGGGAAAAGCGTTGGTAAATATTTTATTATATTCTACCATGTTTATTCCTGCTACAGCCCTTACCTATCCGGTTTACAACCTGGTAAACCGCCTACATCTGTATGATACAAGATCTGCCCTGATTTTAATCTACTCCTGCAGCGGAATTGCAGTCAGTTTTTTTGTAATCAAGAACTATTATGACAACATTCCAAGAGAGCTTGAGGAGGCTGCCAGAATTGACGGATGCGGCTATGTACAGACCTGGGTAAAAGTAATTTTCCCAATTGCACGTCCTGGTATTATGACAGCTGCAGTGCTTGCGTTTTTGAACAACTGGAACGAATATTACTGGGCTTCTCTTGTACTGATTACCAGGGAAAAGCTGACCGTTCCTGCACTTTTGTCCACCTTTACAACTGCCTTTAATACTAATTACAACGGACTTTTTTCTGCTATGGTAATTATTATTTTGCCTCCTGTGCTTTTGTACTGTATTTTCAGCAGATTCTTTATTGAGGCACTGTCCGGCGGAGCAGTAAAGGGATGATTTTTCAAACACGCTTGAAGACTTAGAAAACAATAGGAGAACAATAATATGAACGAAGAAATTAGAAAGCGTACAAAATGGTTTATGGATGCCAGATTCGGCATGTTTATTCACTGGGGACTTTACTCCATTCCTGCTTGCGGCGAGTGGATGATGTCAGAAAAAGAAATGACAACAGAAGAATATCACAAGTATTTTGAACAGTTTGATCCTGTAGATTATGACCCGAAAAAGTGGGTTCGCCTGGCGAAAAAAGCGGGAATGAAATATGCAGTTCTTACTGCAAAGCATCACGATGGCTTCTGCTTGTTTGATTCCAAGCTGACCGATTACAAAGCAACAAATACAAAAGCCGGACGCGATCTGGTAAGAGAATTTGTAGATGCCTGCCATGAGGAAGGGCTGAAGACCGGACTATATTTTTCTATTATTGACTGGCACCATCTGGACTTTCCAAAATATGGGGACAGGCAGCATCCAATGCGGAACAATCTGGCATACAAGGATGAAAAAATTGATTTTGACCGGTATTTGGAATACATGCATGGACAGGTAAAAGAGCTTGTGACCAATTATGGCAAGCTGGATCTTCTGTGGTTTGACTTTTCTTATGATGATATGACCGGGGAAAAATGGAAGGCAACTGAGCTGATTAAAATGGTGCGTACCTATCAGCCGGACGTGATCATAGACAACCGCCTGGAAGGCGCAGGGGACAATCATGGAAGCATTACCACAGACGACCCGCTGATCTACAGCGGCGACTTCGCAAGCCCGGAGCAGATCATTCCGCCAAAGGGCGTGTGCGATGACAGGGGAAATCCCATTCCCTGGGAGCTGTGTGCAACCATGAACAACCATTGGGGCTACTGTAATTTCGACCACCAGTACAAAACACCCCAGATGCTTGTGCGAAAGCTGGTAGAGTGCGTCAGCAAAGGAGGAAACATGATCCTGAATGTGGGACCGGATGCCCGTGGAAATATCCCTCCTGAAAGCGTGGAAATTCTCACAGAAGTGGGAAAATGGATGGATAAAAATAAAGAAAGCATTTACGGATGCGGCATTTCCCAGCTGGAAAAGCCGGATTGGGGACGCTATACCCAGAAGGACGACACCATTTATGCCCATGTTTATGAGACGCCCCTTGGCGCGCTGCCCTTGTATGGAATCGGACCGGATAAGCTGGAATCCGTTACCTATCTTGCAGACGGAAGCGAGGTAAACAGAGGAGAGGCCTGGAATACCGTACTGTATCCGGATGTGGCATTTTTATCCTTTGGGGAGAATCCGGTGTTTACCTATCCTTTGCCGGATGAAAAGGACACCGTTTTAAAAATCCGTTTGAAACAGGAGTGAGACAGAATATGAAAAAAGTTACAGCTATTTTGATTGGAGCAGGTCTTCGGGGAGGCTATGTATATTCCCAGTACGCCCTGGATCACCCTGACGAATTTCAGGTAGTGGCAGTGGCAGAGCCGGATCCGGAGCGCAGGGAGCTTTTCGCGGCGAAGCATCAGATTCCTTCTGAACTGTGCTTTGAAAGCTATGAAGAGCTGCTGAAAAAAGAAAAAATGGCAGACTGCGCAATGGTCTGCACCCAGGATAAAATGCATTATGAGCCAGTTGTAATGGCAATGGAAAAAGGCTATCACGTACTTTGTGAAAAGCCCATGTCCCCGGACAAAAAAGAAATCATAAAGATGGGAGAGATGGCAAAAAAATATAACCGGATTCTGTCTGTGTGCCACGTACTTCGGTATTCACCCTTCTTTTCCAAATTAAAGGAACTTCTGGAAGAGGGCAGAATCGGAAGGCTGATGACCATTCAGCACATGGAGGAAGTGGGCTACTGGCACCACGCTCACAGCTTTGTCCGCGGAAACTGGCGAAATGCAGAGGAATCCAGCCCTATGATCCTGCAGAAATGCTGCCATGATATGGATATTATGCTGTGGCTGGCGGACAGCAAATGCGAAAGCATCAGCTCCTTCGGGGAATTATCTTATTTCAAAGAGGAAAACAGTCCCGAAGGTGCGCCTGCCTATTGTCTGGATGGCTGCAGCCACAGGGATGAATGTGCCTTTTATGCACCAAGGTTTTATCTGGAGCATCCCAAAGCAGTGGATGACGGGCTTGTGTATGCCGTAACAGATCCGGCAGACCCGGAGCATGTTCTGGAAGCGCTGAAAAAAGGGCCTTACGGCAGATGTGTGTTCCACTGTGATAACACCGTTGTGGATCATCAGAGTGTGGATATCCATTTTGAAAATCAGGTGACCGCTTCCTTCCTTATGACCGCATTTACCAACCAGTGTGCAAGACGGATCCGCCTTATGGGAACAAAGGGGGAAATCAAGGGAGATATGGACACGGGCGTGATCGAGATCATTGATTTCGTAAGCCAGAACCATGAAACCATACAGCTGCACACTCCGGCCAAGGGACACAACGGAAGCGACATGAGCATGATGCGTGATTTCGTAAGAATGATCGGAGAAGGCAAAAAAGGAAAGACAGATGCCTCCGTTTCCGTGGAAAGCCATCTGATGGCCCTAGCAGCAGAGGAAGCAAGAGTAAAAGGACAGGTTATCGATTTCGGGGAGTTTTGTAAGTGGAATTAATTGAATTTTTGAATAGAATTCATATGGTGCAGCCAGCTGTGGAAATGTTGAAACAGCTGGCTGCTTCCAAAAGAATAAAAGAAGAACAGTATTTGCAGGATAAAATGCTCTATAAAAGAAACAGGCAGCAGTTTTATGAGAAGGTAAAGCAGCATAAGGACTATCGGCTGCGGTTTTTGTATGATTTCTGCCGCATGGGAGTAGAAGCCTATGAGGATTATCAGTCACAGGGAATCGGGGATGAAATATTTGACGCTACCTTTTATGATCTTACCCTATGGTGTGAAAACTGCTTCCGGGAATATGGGGAGTATGGCATCAACGAATACGACTGGTTTTTCCGTCATTTTGACCTGCAGATTTTCCGGCTGGGAAGGCTGGAATTTGAAAAAATGGAATCTCCATGGGAGATCCACGCTGCGGGCTGGGAAATAAGAAAAGGCCACCCGGTGATCAGTGTCCACATTCCGCAGGGGGAAAAGCTGACACCCCAGGCAGCAGCCCATTCCCTGGAAAAAGGAAAAAGCTTCTGGGGAGATGAGCTGCCTTATCTGTGTCATTCCTGGCTTTTATATCCGGGGCTGAAAGAAGTACTTTCACAGACAAGCAATATCCTGCAGTTTCAGAATTATTTTCAGATTGTGGACATTGATTTTGCAGAGAAAGAAGCAGAGTGGCGAATTTTCGGAAAGGTGGAAGAAAATCCGGAAAAATATCCAGAAAACACCACCCTGCAAAAAAGGGCAAAACAGTATCTTCTGTCCGGGAAAAAACTTGGAAACGGGCTGGGAGTTCTGCAGGAACTTTGAGGTTAAAATTGACAAGAATGGGATAGTCTGTTACGATAATCAGAGTAACAAAATTGAAATTTTATTGCGCGAAAGCAGGGAGGTAGCAGTAATATGAAAAAGCCAGCATTAGTAGTAATGGCAGCAGGTATGGGAAGCAGATACGGCGGTCTCAAACAGATCGACCCGGTAGATAAAGAGGGAGATATTATTATCGATTTTTCTATCTATGATGCGCTCCAGGCAGGATTTGAAAAAATTGTATTTATCATAAAGAAAGAAAACGAGGCAGATTTCCGTGCAGCCATCGGCGACCGCATGAGCAAGCATGCAGAGGTAGTCTTTGTATTCCAGGATCTGCACAATCTTCCGGAAGGCTATCAGGTTCCGGAAGGACGTGTGAAACCATGGGGCACAGGTCATGCGATCATGAGCTGTATCGATGTGATCGACGGACCATTTGCAGTTATCAATGCAGACGATTATTATGGACGTCATGCATTTCAGATGGCTTATGATTTCCTTACCAAGAACCAGGATCAGGATGGTGTTTACCAGTATATGATGGTTGGCTACAAGCTGGAGAACACCCTTACCGACAACGGCCATGTGGCACGAGGCGTATGTGTGACAGACGAGGACGGATACCTGAAGGATATCAATGAGCGTACCCACATTGAGAAAAAGGACGGCGGCGCAGCCTACACAGAGGATGACGGTGCTACCTGGACCGCACTTCCTATGGATGCTACCGTATCCATGAACATGTGGGGATTTTCCGCAAGCATTCTGAAGGAGCTGAAGGACAGATTCCCGTTATTCCTTGAGAAGAACATAGAGAAGAACCCGCTGAAGTGCGAGTATTTCCTTCCATTTGTAGTAGATGAGCTTCTTGGTGAGAAGAAAGCCACTGTTAAGGTGCTGAAATCCATGGACAAATGGTATGGCGTTACCTATAAAGAGGACAAGCCGGTTGTAATGGCTGCTGTCCAGAAGATGAAGGATGAAGGCGTTTATCCTCAGAAGCTGTGGGAGGACTGATCCGTGGAAAGAGCAAAAGAGGCAAGCCGTCGGGAACTGCTGGAAGTAATTTCAGGCTTTGATTTTGGCGGAGAACTGGAAGAGGTTGGTGTTTTTGGAAACGGTCATATTAACGAGACTTACTGTGCGGTATTTTCCACAGATACCGGAAAGAAAAAATTTATTCTGCAGAAAATGAATCACCAGATTTTCAAGGATCCCGTTGGCCTTATGGAAAATATCAGCGGAGTCACCTCCTGGCTGAAGAAGAAAATCCAGGAGAACGGCGGGGATGTGGAGCGTGAGACTTTGAACATTGTCAATGACCGCGAGGGTTCCCCTTATCTGGTAGATAAAGAAGGAGAATACTGGAGAGCCTACCTGTTTATTGAAGGAGCGACCTGCTTTGACCAGGTGGAAAATGATGAGGATTTCTACCAGAGTGCCCTTGCATTTGGTAATTTCCAGAGACTTCTTTCTGATTATCCGGCAGAAACTCTTCATGAGACCATTCCGGATTTTCACAATACAGTGAAGCGTTTCGGCGATTTCAAAAAGGCTGTGGCAGAGGATGCGTGCGGCCGCGCAGCTGATGTCCAGAAGGAGATTCAGTTTGTCTTGGAAAGAGAGCAGCTGGCACATACCCTTGTGGACCTTCAGAATGCAGGAAAGCTGCCGCTTCGCGTAACTCACAATGACACCAAGCTGAACAATATTATGATCGATGATGTCACCCACAAGGGAATCTGCGTCATTGACCTTGATACGGTAATGCCGGGACTTTCCCTGAATGATTTCGGAGATTCCATCCGCTTCGGAGCCAGCACGGCAGCAGAGGACGAACAGAACATTTCCAAAGTATCCTGTGACCTTCACCTGTTTGAAGTGTATGTAAAGGGATTCCTGGAAGGCTGCGGCGGTGCACTTACAGATCTGGAAGTGGAAATGCTTCCTATGGGAGCCATTCTCATGACCTTTGAGTGCGGAATGCGCTTCTTGGCAGATTACCTTGAGGGAGATCATTATTTCCGCATCCACAGGGAAAATCACAATCTGGACCGTGCCAGAACCCAGTTTAAGCTTGTCTGGGATATGGAACAGAAATTATCTGAGATGAAAGCTATTGTAGAAAAATATAAAT